>Ga0315273_10004280_pt1 | contig 17465 bp, 15 predicted proteins | sample YL17G02_0_MG_FD_205753 | JGI IMG/M metagenome (GOLD analysis project Ga0315273, IMG submission 205753) | Sediment microbial communities from Yellowstone Lake, YNP, Wyoming, USA - YL17G02_0 | ecosystem: Environmental > Aquatic > Freshwater > Lake > Sediment | place: USA: Wyoming | collected...
CACCTTCAGGGAAAGTACGGCGTCGAGATCTCCTTCTTCTTTGAGCATCCCCAGCCTCTTTAGGCGATTAAGGATGGCTTCTGCCTCTTGAGGTGCCTGGCCAACGGAGACTGCAGCGAGCATCTTTCTGCTGATCTGCCTGTACTTCCTGAGCACAGCCTGAGCCTTCCACAGCTCTCTCTTGTTTCTAAGTCCATAGGCCTTGACGACCTCTACTTCCCCAGCGATGCGTTCCGCCTGCCAGGGAGTGCGGGGCCGCTCGTACATCTTGCGGCTCTTGCCTGGATATCCCATTCTTTACCACCTATTCCTTGGCTACCGCTGGTGCTGCGGCTGGCGCTCCTTCTTTCTTGCGGCTGACGCCAACGATGGCTCCCGTGCGTCCGGAAGATCTGGTCCTCTGGCCTCGGACACGCAGCCCTCTCTCGTGCCGGATGCCCTTGTAGCTCCTCATCTTCTTCATGAGGTCCAGGTCTTCGCGTAGCGTCATGTTGAGGTCCATGGCCATAACGTGAATATCAGTCCCGGTTTCGATATCACCGCGCCGGTTGACCATCCAGACGGGCAGAACCTTGGTGGCATCCTCTTCGATGACCTTCTTGAGCTTGTCTATCTCTGCATCGGGAAGAAGACCGAGTGTGGCATTGGGATCCACGCCTGCCTTATCGGTAAAGATCCTGGCGCATCTGCGGCCCACACCTTTAATGCCCGTCAGGGCCATGTGAACCTGCTTCTTTCCGGCCAGGTCTGTATTTAGAATGCGAACTATGTGCCTGAGATCTTCATCAACAGCACTCTTTTTAGGCTTCTCTTCAGCCTTTTTAGGTTTCTCTTTTCCTGTATTTGGTTTTGCCAAGTTAGTCCTCCAGGGAGTTTAAATCCTCTGGATCAGCCCCGGGCGAGAAGCCCGACGCCGCCCGCTCACCACGTTGTTGGGCGAAATCATCCATTGAACCAGAGTGATGCTATGCTTCTCATATAAAAGACTTATGTGGATTTTAGCTCGACCTCGTTTTCCAAGGCCCACTCCAGCAGGGCTTTTTCCACTCTTTGGTTCTCGAAATTATGCCAGATCTTCAATAGGCCCTTGTGGGGAATCTCTATGAAATGATCGCAGTCAAACTTGTCTTCATCCAATTCATCGAGGTCTCCTATCTCGGAATGGTAATATATTTTACCGTTATCCAAACAGAGAAGTACTCGATTCATACCGCATTCGTCTGAACTGACGAAGAAGAAAGCTTCCAAAATCTCGTCGAATGTAGCCATATGTTTTATTTTTATTTATTCAAAATTATCTCAAGCTCGGCTTTCCTGGTCTGAAGCGCCCTTAGCTCCTGCTCGATTTCAGCTATCTCTTTCTTGATTTTCCGCAGCTCAATCTTTCCCGTAGCTTTTGCCAGGTATTCCGGTCCCAGCTCAGACGCGATATATTCTTCAAGCTGGCGTCTTAGAACTTTGATATATGGATTTCCCCATACCGATCCTTCGCGATATTCAAGTTTACCGGCCTCTATGCCTTTAATGATGAAATCGCGATCTATCTTGTACTCCTTCTTTGCAGTTACATCGCTGAGCGACGCGCCCTTTCGATTCCATTCACCATATTCGGCCATTTATCACCTGTCAATATTACCTTCAAATCCTAAAGAGCCTCTACCCGGCTGTTGCCCAGCTCATCCTCCACCACCAAAAGGGTGTTATCAAACTGCCCCTGCACATCGGATATGTGGCTGATGGCGATGATCTGGGGAAACCGCTCCTCCAGGCTTCTCAGCATCTGGATCATCTTCTCACGGTGCTCCTGGTCCTGGCTGCCGAAGACCTCGTCCAGGATGAGGAAGGAGTAGCTCTCTCCATCCGGACCGAAGCGCATCAAGTATTCGCTTATGGCCACGCGCACGGAGACGGCGATAACATCGATCTCGCCGCCCGAGTAGCGGGAAATGGGATACCATTCGCCGCCGTCTTCGACCTGGATGTTGAAGTCGTCATCGATCTTGAGCAGGCTGTACTTGCCGGAGACCTCCTCCAGGATCTCGCCGGCAGAGCTGGCAATGTCGTTCTTGACCCGGATCAGGACCTGGTCCATGAATCTGTTGACCAGACTTCTGGTCACCTCCACCACCTCCATTCTCCGGCCTACCTGGGCGGCTGTCTTCTCCAGCTCCTCTTTCCTCTGCACTTCCTGGATAAGTCGGTCCCGGGCTGCCAGCAGAATGCCGAGATTCACTTGCCGCTCTGAAACGGCCTTCCTGGCGTTTTCCAGCTCCGCTTCGGCACGGGCCAGCATGGCTTTCGCCTTTTCGTGCTCCTCTAGGCTGTATGCCAGGGCCAAAAGATGCTGCCTGCACTTTTTGAGATCCAAATTGAGCTTTTCCAGAGCTGCCAGGGCGACTGCTAGCCTCTCCTTTGTCTCGATCTCGCCTGCCATCATTACGCGGATCTTCTGGCTCTCCTTCTCCGCTGCCCCGAGGTCCTTCTTCTCTTTAGAAAGAGCCTCATACTCTTGCGGATTGTAGCCCAGATCCCTTTGCGAGTCATGCAGAGCCTTCTGGGCCAGGTCCAGCCTCTCGATCTCTTGCTCTTGCCCTTTCATCCTCTCCTTTAAGGCGGGAATTTGTGCCACCCTCTCTGAGAGCGAAAGAAAGCGATCGTGCAGCGGCTTGAGGGTGACCTGGCGCTTTCTGGCGTCCATGTAATCCGGTTCGGCGTAGCCCAGGGCCTGTATCTGCAGGGTGAGCTGCTCCTTCCTCTCCAGAAGAGCAGCCAGCTCCTTCTCTAGCAGGGCAATCTCGCGTTCCAGGCCTGTCAGATCCTCCAGCCGCTTGGAGAGGCCAGCGTATTCCATTACCAGAGGCTCAAGAGTTTTTAAGGCAGCTTCCACCTGGGCCAGCTTCCCGGCATCAAAGCAGACCGTTCCCAGGCCCTCGATCTTAGTCGAGATTTCCTTGATCTCAGTCTGCGACTCGTGCATCTGCAGGGCCAGGCTCTTCAAATCAGCCTGCAGAGCCGAACGCCGGCTCTTTTGGGCGTTCAATTCGTCGAAGGCTATTCGCAGATTGCTCCTCGACCTGGTTGCCCCCTCCATCTTCTCCACTTGATTGGCAATCCGGACGGCAAGCTTTTCCTTCTCCGCTTTTGCGAACGTCACGGAATTTTCATATTTCTTAATGAGCAGATCGCGCTGGCCCTCAAGCGGCCTCTCGCAGGTGGGGCAGAGCCCTTCCGCTCCCAGGGCTTTAACCTTCTTTATGGAGCGCTCTGCCTCAGCCAGGGCCAGCTCCTCTACCTTGTAACTTCCTTTCAGCTCAGCCAGTGCGCGGTTTAACTCGCTGCCGAGCTGATCCAGATTCTTATCCTGGCGGCGCAGTTGAGCTTCCTTTTCTTCGACGACTTGAAGGGCCTCCAGCTCGGCGCGTGCTCCAGCCGCCTCGCTCTTCAGCCTGGCCAGGCGTTCTTCCTTAGCATTCTTTCGGGCCAGCAGTCCATCCAGCTCCTTTTGCAGCTCTCTCTGCCGGACAAGCTCAGCCAGCTCGCTCTTGCACCTCTTTTCTTCCTCAGGGCAGTATGCAATCTCCTCTCTCCTGGCCCGAGCTTTGTGGAGATCATCAATCAGCTTTTTCGTGCGGCTGAGGTTGGCACCGATTGCTTGCTCTCGGACAGACTCCTCCTTCAGCCTGGCCTGCATCTCGCTATGCTTATCCCGGAGGCCCTCCAGGGCGAGGAGCTGGGCCTGCAGCTTTGTATGCTCCTCCTCCTTTGGCAGAAGTTCCTTCAGCATTGCTGCATCTTTGTCCAGTTCCAGGAGCCTTCTTTGGCTTTCAGCAAGCGCTTTTTTCTCGCTCTTCCAGGCAGCCTCCTGGGCTGCCATGCTGCGGGCCGTCTCCTCATAGACCTCTCTCAAGGGCAGCAAAATTTCCAGCCTATCCCCTATGCCGGCCAGCCTCTCCAGCATGGGCTGAAGAACCGAGAGCCTTTTCTTGGAGGCATCGATCTCAAAGAGCCGCTTTTCTGCGGCTCTTGCGGTCTCTTTCAGCTCTCTGTCCGTTGCCTCCAGGCCCTTTGCCCGCTCAGCTATTAGGCCATGCCGGCGCATCTTCTCGGCCATGACCTCCAGCTCCTGCCGCCTCCTCTCCCCCGCCTCCTGGAACCTTGCCCGGCTACTCTCTGCTTCATGCAGGCCTTTTTCCCCGGTTAGAATCTCCAAATAGGCATTCTCCAGCCGGGCCATTACGTCTCCCATCTCTGCCAGCGCTCCTGCCAGACGGTTTCTTTGCTCCTCCAGAGTGGCGCGGTCGGATTTGATCTGCATTATGGCATTTTCTTTGATGTCTTCCAGGCCCAGGAGCTTGAGCAGATATTCCCGTTTGCCCATTCCCCCCTCTTTGAGCAGATTGTCCAGATCTTTTTGCCGGGCGTAGAAGGTCTTCATGAAGTCCTGATAGCTTATCTTTAAGATCTCCTCCAGCCGGAGGTCCACCTCTTTGCTTCCTGTGGCAATCCTCTGCCCATCCAGCACGAGAAAGGCCTCTGCCATCAGGCCCTTTCCTTTCATGGCCCGGTAGATGACCAGCTCCTGCTTGCCCAAGGAGAGTGTCAGGCTTGTCTCCACAGCATCGGATTCTCTGGCGCGTGCATTGCGGATGAAGTCTCTTTTGATGCTCGAAGCCCTGTTTCCGTAAAGAGCCCAGGCAATGGCTTCCACTATGGTGCTCTTGCCGGCTCCGTTGCTGCCCACGATGCCGGTAAGCCCGTCGGAAAACTCCAGCTCGGCGCTGCGAAATTTTTTGAAGTTCTTCATGACCAGCTTATTGAGATGCATCCAATGCCTCTTTATTCCTGCCCAGTACGGCTTTCTTCATAATCTCCGCCCCATAGGCCACAACATCATCCTTTATCTTTGCCGGTATTAGCTCTCGAGAGGATTCCTCCTCCATGTAGCCGGAAAACTCCTCGTGCAGCGTTCGCCGGTCAATAGAACGCTCAAAATGCTCCTCTTCATCCAAAAACTCCGGCCGGATCTTGAAGTACAGGGAAGAGGCCCCCAGCCGGGAGAGCCTTACCTGATCTATGCTCCGGTAAGCGGCCCGGTTGACGTTTTTAAGAGTGATGCGCACCATTCGGTCTATGATTTCATCAACATGACATAGCTCCAGCAGGCACTGCGCTATCTCCTCCGAGTGCATTCCGCTGCAATCTATGGCTGGGTGATCTATCATGTACCTGGGCTTTATTGGCACGCTCTCGGCTCTACCTGTCTCAAGGTCCACCAGCAGCATTCCTTTCTTGTCCTGGGCTTCGCCGAAGTTGAAATACTCCAGCGAGCCGCTGTACCAGGCGTTCTTGGAAAGCTGCGCCTGTCCATGAAAGTGGCCCAGAGCAATATAGTCAAAATCGCTTTTAAGGAAGCTGTCCGAGAGCTCGTGCTCTCCCACGCTTCTCATCTTTCTGTTGGCAAGTGACTCCACCAGGCCGTGCATGACCAGCACATCTCTTCCCGAACGTTCTACCTTCTCAAACTCGACCAGGTAGTCCTGCGGCTCCAGGCAGAAGGGTATGCAGTGGAAATAGCTGTCACCTGCATCAAATCGTTCATATTTGTACCTCTGGGCGATATGCACGCCCCGCAGATCCTCAAAGAGGCGGAAGGGGCTGGTGGATGAAAAGCTCTTGGGGGCATCGTGATTGCCGCTTATTATGATCACAGATATGTCCTCTTCCATGAGCTTCAATAGCCCCCTCTGGAAGACCACCAGGGGCTTGATCTTGGGGCGGACGTGATGGAAGACATCGCCGGCATGGACAACTGCATCAGGTCCAAGCTCAATGATCTTCTCTATTGCCAGCTCAAAACCGGAATATACCATCTCTTCTATGCGATTTTTGCCATGCTCATCCAGGCGGCTGTAGCTGGAAAAGCCCAGGTGCGAATCGGCCAGGTGAATTATCTTCATTTGCCCGCTTCCTATTCTAAAAACGGCTTGAAGCCACCTCTGATGATAAGGCTCTCCACCTTATCTTCCTTATCCAGACGGCGCAAGTAATCCTCGTAGCGGTGTATCCTGGTGGGCACAGGGAAGGGGATATTCAGGGTGGATACGACGGCTTCGCCCTTCTCCAGGGTCTGAATCTCGATATCCATGGAGGAGAGATCTTGCTTGGCCGACTCTTCCAGCTGCTGGCGGTCGTTTCTGTCCCCAATACCCATGATCACCAGAGTGTTGAACTGGGAGAGAAGCTGCTTGTCTATGAGCTTGGGCTGCTGGGTGATGGCACACAGGCCCACACCGAACTTGCGGCCCTCCCGGGCGATGCTCTCGAAGCGCGTCGCGTTGCTGCCTGCGCCGAGGACCCTCTGCGCCTCTTCAATGGTGATGAGGCAGTTCTTGCGGCTCTCCCGGCCCTCTTTCTCATCCTTCTTGTACTCATCCAGGATATAGCGTGAGATGACGGAGAGCAAGAAGAGCTCGGATCGGTCGCTCATCCTGGGTATATCTACCAGCACGACCTTTCCTTTCTGCAGATTTGCCAGAATATTAGACAGGCTGGACCTTTTGCGGATGTATGGATTTCTCTCCAGCTCGTTTTTGATCCTTCGAACTAGAACCATGACAGTGCTGTCCTTGAAGCCTTCCTGCATCATGCGGGCCATGCCCTCCTGACTTTGGATCTCCTCCAGCCAGTTTGCCCTGTCCAAGATCCTGGAAATGGCTTCCAGGGCATCTCTTTGCGGCGGCGACCAATCATAGAGCAGAGCAATGTCCTGTGGAAAAATCTCGCTTTCCGATATGGCCAGCTCTTCCACACCGGGATCGGAGGCGTTAATCCTGTCGGTAGAGTAGCAGGCGAGCCCCTCCCGATATTTCTTGAGATGGGTTAGACCTTTGACAGGGCCCTTGCCTTTCAGATATTCACCGTGAGGATCTACTATTAGTAGCCCAAATTTAGACTCACCCTTTGCAAAAAGACGCATACATGAGGCGGCAAAGACCTTCATGAAGTTGGACTTGCCCATGCCCGTGGTGGCGAAGACGCCCATGTGGTGGTCCATGGCCTCGCTATGAAGGGCCACGGGAATCTCTTCTACCAGTCGTGAGCCGTTTCTTAGGTAGCCGACCTCAATGTCTCCCATGACCTGGCTTAAAAACAAAAACTCCTCTTTCTCGGCTCGCATAACGGGTGCGAACTTTGTGGGCAGTGTTCTGGACTTCTTAAACTCCATACTTTTATTTATGCAACCTAAGGGCTCGGCGATGACGCGGTTGAAGATCTGGTCGCAGTCAAAGAACTGGGTGCCATTCATTGTAGTGTCCCAGTGACCGTCATAGTTGGAGCTGTGCTCTATGTTCAGAACGCGAGCGAGAAAAGTCAGACCCTGGTCTTTTATTGAGAAGATCTGCCCCACCTCTACCCTCTCTTCATCGGGAAGGATGTAAGGTATAGTGAAATGATATTCGGTTACGCTCTTGGAGACGATTTTGTAGGTCGTGTCCCCCTTCACTATTACCTTTCGATTCAACAGGCTCACTCCCATGCGGGGCTGGTTCTCCTCTTGCGTTGTTGCCACTTTTATTCACCTTTTCTTTCTTTTCAAGGGTGCGCTCTTTTTAGAATCCAGACCTCATCTCCAGGATGTCGTGAAAGTCCTGCATAAGCATTCTTATCTCCGAATGAGTCATTCCGCTCTCCGATAGCCGCGCCATTAATCTCTGGCGCACGGCTGACCCCTCTTGTTCGATGATCCTGATATCTCGGTGCGCCCGGAAAAGGGCATGAGGATATCCCAGGCACTCGGCGGAGCAGGAATAGTCGGCCAGCCTTCCCAGAACAGATCCGATTTCGCCCTGGAGGTAAGTGGGTGCATCCACCCGGAAAGCATGCTCGGACTGCCCACAAAAGCGGACGATGTAGGTCTCGCCGTTCCATCTGCTCTGGCCGGCATTTACCTTTTTATCCTTCAGGCTGAGATACCAGGCAGCGCCTGGCGCAACCTGGCTGCCGGCCATGCTGGTATGCTGCACAAAGGGAAGCGTGATCTCCTCGCCCCAAAAGAGGGAGCTGGACTTGGCTACTGCCAGAAGGGCGATGCCCTTTTCCTTAGCCCTTGCGAAGATGGTGGCAAGAGCGCCCCTCAGTGGTTCAAAGACGTCAAAGCTGCCGTCGTAAAGGATGATATCTCCAAAATGGGCTTCGCCCAAGGCATCATTTATAGCCACATACTCCTGGAGCTCCCGATAGTAGCTGGAGAGTCGATCCAGATCCGACTCCTTGAGATCGATTCCTTTCAGGCCGAAAAATTCCTCCAGATAGGGGTCGAACATGTTTCTGCATAACTTTGGATCGGCCAGCAAAACATCGTCAAAGGTGATGACGGTGCGCCTCCATTCTCTTCCCTTGTAGACGACGTAGCCTGCCCGTATCAGGTTCACATTGGCTGTCGACCAGCTGCAGATGGTAACATTGGAGCCGTCCACGGCGAATATCTCTCCGGCAAAGTCACGGGGCTCTACGAGCACGAAGTCACGGCTTTGCACCCCTGTTTCGGCAAGATATCGGTCGATCCCGTCCAGGGAGATATGATCGCGGATCAGTTCTGCAACAAGGGAAAGGCGTCTGTCTTCATCCATTTGAAATTATGATGACACTGACAAAGTATATACGGATTTTGAGGGGATGGAGAGAGAAGGAGGGAGGCAAAAGTCTCAGTGTAGGAGGGAAAATGGATTTGACTTTTGCCAGGTACTACACTGCAATTAACGAATAAATAGTTTTCGGTATTCGTCTATCGACGAAGAGCGCTTGCTAAACATGGGCTCTTCGATATCAAGATGGGCAGCCAATTTCATTTTTCCTTTTCGCCCGTTCTTCCGTCATCACCCGGTAGACACCTGTCACCACGCCAACCATTGCCGGAGCCAAGAAGAAGCCGGCGATTCCGGCGACAAGGCCGCCTCCCAAGAAGGCAAGCAGCACCAGCAGCGGATGCAGCGAGGACTTGGTGTAGACGATGTAAGGCCGGATGACCAGCTCCGCGATATGAACCAGAATCGAGGCAGCCAGGAAGAAGAGAGCGGCATCCATGGGCCCGATCTCGATGTATCGGCCCACTGCCGTGGGTATGAAGACCAGCCAGGTCAGAAATGGCACCATTCCGGCCAGGAAGACGATGCTGGCCATGGCGAAGGGCCGGGGAACGGCAAATATGTAAAAGATGGCCACTGAGGTAATCCCGCCCGCGATGGCAGTGTAGATGCTGCCCATATAAACGCCACAAAGAATGCTGTCAATTCTGGCCAGACAGCGCAGCTCAAAGCTGCCGTTTTCCAGATTGAAAAGCTCCCTTACGGCTTTTGCGAGTCGGTCTCCATCGAGCAATAAAAAGTAGCTGACGCAAAAGGCGATCAAGAAATTGACAATCCCCAGGGTGATCGTTGAGCCCAGGCTGAAGACGGGCAGGCTGGCCAAGAGATTGAGGCCCATTCCCATCAAATTGGCCATGCCCCTCGAGATTTCATCGAATATCGCTTGCGGAATATGGACCCTGGAGACAAATTCAAAGATGAGGGTGACGATCACCTTCTCATGACTCTCCAGCCACCTGATCTGCTTTGATGTCTCGATAACTCCCGTAGCAAAGATCGCACAGAGCGGAACAACAATGCAGATGATGGCCGCCAGCGAGCCTATCCGTCGGTTCTTTCCGAATAGATCACGTACCGGTCGACCAACGTAGGCGAAGACGAGGCCCAGGACCAGGCCATCAAGAAGCGGCCAGATGTAGTAAGAAAGCAGGATGATAAGGGCGAAGGTGAAGACTATCAGCCAATTTTTCTTGCCCAGGCGGATTGGCAGATCGTATTGCCCTTTCATCTACACCCCGGGGAGCACATCTCCGGGATTTTGGGGTGTAGTTCCTGGAACTGCTCCTATCCATGTGAAGTAAGAATCGGCCGGATAGCCAAGAACTCTGCCGCTTGCATCCGGATTCAATACTCCTGTGCTTGAAGATCGTGGCCAAACGGCTATGGGCGAGAGCATGAACTCATTAATCAAGGTCTGGTTGTTGGCAAAAGAAGTCCAAAGGAACTGGTTATAGCTTTCCAGATAGGTATTAAACTGCCCGGCATAGTCCATTACATACTGGCCTTTTCCATGATATTCGCCCATAAACAGTCCGATCTTAAGCCCATTGGCCACTCCTCTCTGGTAGTCAGTCATCTCCCCAAGTGCAGGAGGGACGGCTAAAATGAGCATAATTAAAACGGTCATTGCCGCGATCAACTTCATCTAATGTCATCTCCAAGACACATTGCATAAGCTTTTAGCTTTTCCATCATCCAATTCCCTCCCCCCGCTGGAAAAGTCGATTCAACCAAATAATTGAACAAAAAAAGTAGTAGTAATAAATTATTTTAATCCTTTAAAGCATTCCTCCAGATGTCTATTGCTCGGCCTTTTTGTCATCAGGCTTACAGCTACGGTTGCCAGTACCGATAGCGGCAAGGCTACTAATATCGGATCCACCACCGGCCAGGGCATCTGAGCGATCAGGACATCCTGGCCCAGCAGCATCTTGCATATCCCCAGAGGCACCGCCTCGGCTTTGTGGATGAACAGATACCAAAATACGGTCACGAATGTGCCGGTGACAAGCCCGGCAATGGCTCCGGCTTTGGTTGCTCCTTTCCAGTAGAGGGCACTGGTGTACATGGGCAAGAAAGCGGCAGCGCACAGGCCGAAGAAGATGGCTGTGCCGCGAGCGATTATATTCGTTGGGAGAATGTAGCCGAGGATGACGGCGATAATAATCGCAATAATAATTCCCATTCTCGTAATCAGTATCGATCCGCTGCCTTTTTTATTGGTTAACGTCTCATAGATGTCTCTGCCGATAGCTGTCCCCTGAGCATGAAACTGAGAGCTGGATGTGGACATGGCTGCCGCCAGAAGCGTGAGCATGAAGAGGTATACGAACCACTCCGGCGTTGCAGCATTGATATAGATGGGAATTATGTTGTCAGCATTGCCCTTTGCGATATTTATCGATATATTGTTCTGAGTTTGGTAGAAGAATACATTGGAAAGGGCTCCTACCACGAAGGCAACACCTGTCATGGCTAAGATGAAGATGCCGCCAATCAGAACGCCCCGGTTGAGCTCGCGATTGGATTTCACCGTCATAAACCTAACTACAAGCTGAGGCATGGCCAGGACTCCAATGCCAACGCCCATGACAATGGTAGATACCAGCGTCCACCACCAGGTGCCGCCGAAGGTTGGCATCGATGTCCAGCCGGTGTGTCCCTGGGCGGCGAGCTTGGCTGGAACCAGGTGCGCTAAATTGGTGAGGGCCTGGTGAGCAGCTGTTATTCCCCCCAGATTATTGTAGGTTATAATCAGGAGAAAGATCATGCCTACGAACATGATGGTACCCTGCATGGCATCGGTATACATGACACCGCGAAGGCCCCCCCAGATCACGTAGGCTGCGATTATGACTGAGTAAATAAGCAATGCCACATTGAAGTCTATGGCAAGAGTCGTCTCCATGAAGCGAGCCGCGCCTATCAGAACCACCGAGGCGTAAAGGGGCATTCCCAGGAAGATCACAATGCCGCTGAAATACTGAATGAATTTGCTGTCAAATCGCTTGCCTAAAAGCTCGGGGAAGGTCATGGCATTTAGGTTGTGGCCTATCTTCCGGGTTCTCTTGCCGTAGACTATGAAGGCCAAAAAGATGCCCACGAAGATATTGAGGAGAGTCAGCCATAAGAGCCCCATGCCAAAGAGACCGGCCGTGCCGCCGAAGCCGACGATGGCCGAGGTGCTGATGAAGGTGGCACCGTAACTCATGGCCATGATATAGGGGTGGGTCTGTCTTCCTGCCACCATGTAGCCCTCTGAGTCCTTGGTTGATTTCCAGCCTCTATAACCCAGATAGAGGGTGGCAAGAAGGTAGATTAGAATAATGACATTTAGTAGAAGAAGATTCATTTAGATCACAATCCCAGCTCTTTTTTCTGCATCTCTTCTTCATTCGCTTCCCAGGCGGCTTCCTCTTCTATTTCCGAAGCCTCCAACTCTACTTCTCGATTCCAGTTTACGATACCGTAAACCACGCATAAAAGCGCGCTAATGATGCAAAGAAGATAGACTCCCCAGATCCAAGGATCATCAATGCCGAGCACGATTATCACCAACCGTAATGCTGCCTGATTGCAGTCTCTTCTGCCAGCCTACCCACATATTGCGGACTTTCCAGTGGATAGCTATGGTGTGTGGTAGCATGTAGCATTATAACAAGCTATAAGGGTGTCGGTCAGGAATATATATTACAATAATCACTACACTGCATCCTTGGATTGAGTGAATCTCCAGGTCTTGTGATGCTCGAAATGCTCGAAGCTGTAAATTATGCCAATATTTCTGTAATGGCTTTAGCTGCGGTTTTCGTCCTCATTGCCGTCCGGCAGGTGGGCAAGAATCGCCTAGCCATCTGGCAGATTATGCTGCTGGGAGCCTTGGTGGTTCTCTTCACCGGCCAGATCTCGCCAGAGGACGCTGTTCGCGCCGTAAACCTGGATGTGATGATATTTCTGGGAGCAATGTTCGTGATAGGCGAGTCCATGCAGGAGAGCGGCTATCTTTTTTTTCTGTTCAATCGCATCTTCGGTCGGGCCCGGAATCTGGATCAGTTTCTGCTTCTCATCCTGTTTGCCATGGGTTTTCTCTCGGCTCTGCTCATGAATGACACAATAGCTATCATCGGGACGCCGCTCATGCTCTACTTTGCCCAAACGCTCAAGATAGTCCCTAAGCTTCTGCTCCTCGCTCTGGCCTTTGCCGTGACCATCGGCAGCGCCATGAGCCCTATCGGAAATCCGCAAAATCTGCTCATCGCCGTCAACGCGCATCTATCCAATCCCTTTCTAGTTTTTTTGCAGTATCTGTTGCTGCCTACGATCGCCAACCTTCTGCTGGCCTATCTGATGCTCAGAGTTTTCTACAGAGGGCAGTTTCAGAACAAATCGCTGCAGATCTTCCGGGAAGATATCTCGGACCCGGCTTTAGCTCGTCTCTCCCGCATATCATTTATTCTGCTCTTTGCATTGATCCTGGCTAAGATCGGCGCAGTTGTCCTGGGTGTGAGTGGCGAGTTTCGGTTGACCTACATCGCTCTTATCTCGGCGCTACCCATCCTTCTTTTCAGCAGCAAAAGATACGAGGTCCTGAGAAAAATCGACTGGTGCACTCTGATATTCTTTGCTGCCATGTTCGTTTTGATGGAAAGCGTTTGGAGGTCGGGCATCTTTCAGTTTCTTCTGGCCGGAACAGATGCGGATCTGGCCTCCATTCCCACCATTCTGGTTTTCAGCGTCCTGCTAAGTCAGCTCATCTCCAATGTGCCACTGGTGGCCCTTTGCCAGCCGCTGCTTGTCAATCCATCCCCACAGGCGCTCATGGCCCTGGCCGCGGGAAGCACCATCGCAGGAAACCTCTTCATTTTAGGAGCGGCGAGCAATGTGATAATCATTCAAAATGCGGAGAAGAGCGGCGAGACCCTGAACTTCCTGGAATTTGCCAGGGTAGGGGTGCCCTTGACTTTGCTGAATGTGCTGGTTTACTGGCTGTTTCTTTGAGCGAGATTAAATAATGATAATACCCGATAAAAGGCGATGAACGAGGACTCAACCGTCTCATGCTACGACAGACATGCACGGGCCTATGACTTTTACCAGTCTGCCGTGGTTCCCGGCTACCAGGAGATGCTCGACCTCGTGACCGAGGCTTGCCAGCGCTATCTGCCGCAAGAGGCGAAGATCATCGATCTGGGCTGCGGAACGGGCAATGCCGCTCTGGCCGTACTCCAGAAGATACCATCGGCCAAAGTCTATCTCATCGACGGCTCGGAGATGATGGTGAAGGTGGCTGCAGAGAAGATCTCCTGCGCCCACACGGATGCGATCCTGGGCTGCAGGGTGGCGGACCTTGCGAGAAGCGATTGGGACGAAGGCATCGAGGGCGAGGGGCTGGATGAGGGCGAGGGGTATGATGCTGTTATCTCCACTCTGGTTTTGGAGCACCTGCCCTTTGATCGCTACAAAGCGGCCATTGCAAAATGCTATCGTCTGCTCAAGCCGGGCGGCTGGCTCCTGGCGGCAGAGGGCTATGCTGAGGAGGGAAGCGACATGCAGCAGTGGTTCTTTGAGGAGATGGAGCGGCGGAGAGTGGCGATTGATCAAGAGCTCTCTGATTTCGTAACCCGGCTCCGGGACGAAAAGGAGACACACTACTATTGCAGCAAGGCCGAGAAGGAAGATTGGTGGATGCAAGCGGGATTTGTGCAGGTCAATGTGCTCTGGCAGTACCTTTGCATTGCCTTGATGGCAGGCAGAAAGCCTTTTTGAAAGCTAAAAACCCGCCAAATAGTTAAGCAAGTAGCGCATCTGAATTAGGGGGAAAGCGCATGCCAGAGAAAAAAGTTACAATCGGATTGATTCAAACCTCTGTCTCCGAGGATCTCGATCTCAACCTGAAAAAAACCATGGAAAAGGTGAAAGAGGCAGCAAGCAAAGGCGCGCAGATCGTATGCCTGCAGGAGCTTTTCCGCACGCGCTACTTTCCTCAATGGGATCAAAAAGATGCCTCATTTCTGGCCGAGACTATTCCCGGCCCATCCACAGAGGTCTTTTCCGAGCTGGCCGAAGAGCTCTCCATAGTGATAATAGTCCCTGTCTTCGAGAAGGACGAGTTCGGCTACTACAACTCCGTGGCCGTGATCGACGCGGACGGCAGCCTTCTTCCCACCTATCGCAAGGTGCATATTCCCTATGACCCACTTTTTTACGAGCAGAGCTACTTTACCCCCGGCGAGGAGATCCGGGTTTATGATACCCGCTATGCCAAATTCGCTGTGCTCATCTGTTACGACCAGTGGTTCCCGGAGGCGGCGCGCGTAGCCGCCCTGAGCGGAGCAGAGCTCATTTTCTATCCCACGGCCATCGGCTGGATAAAAGGCGAGGAGGACCCGGCGGATGGCGACTGGCATGATGCCTGGGAAACGGTGCAAAGAAGCCATGCCATCGCCAACAGCGTCTGCATAGCAGCAGCGAACCGGGTGGGCCGCGAGGAAGACCTGGTCTTTTGGGGCAGCTCCTTTGTCAGCGACTGCTTTGGCAAAATCCTGGACAGAGCCAGCAGCAACGCAGAAGAGGTGCTGGTGGTAGAACTGGACCTGGCAAAGAATGACGCGGTGCGGGAGGGCTGGGGCTTTTTTCGCAGCCGCAGGCCCGATGTCTACTGGTCCATCATCGAGATGGTGCGAGAGGAGGAAAAGCCGCAGAGCAGGGCCAAAGATGAGCTCTGTCTGCAGGGCACGCCGCGCTCTTTAGGCTACCACATGCCGGCGGAGTGGGAGCAACACGAGGCCATCTGGCTCTCCTGGCCCTACGATCTGGACAGCTTCCCGGAGATCGAGGCGGTGGAGAGGGCCTACACCGCCATCATCAAAGCCATTCACGATAGCGAAACAGTCAACCTTCTGGTCAAAGACGAGGTGATGCAAAGCAATGTGGTGGACCGGCTGAAGATGGAAAATGTAGACCTGCACCGCATTCGCTTCCACCTTATGAGCTATGCTGATGTCTGGTTCAGGGACTACGGCCCAACCTTTGTGGTGAACCGGGAGAAAAAGGCAGGGAAAGGAGTCGCTGCAGTAAACTGGATCTTCAACGCCTGGGGGGAGAAGTATGAGGAGCTGATGGCTGACACAAGGATTAGCCGCCTCATCAACGACGACCTCAAGATGGAGTGCTTCCTGCCAGGCATTGTCATGGAGGGCGGCTCCATCGATGTGAACGGCTGCGGAACGGTGCTTACCACGGAGCAGTGCCTGCTCAATAAGAACCGAAATCCATCCTTGAACAAAGGGGAGATCGAGAGCTATCTCCGGGAATTTTTAGGTGTGCAGAAGGTCATCTGGCTCCTGGAGGGCATTGCCGGGGACGATACGGACGGGCATGTGGACGACATTGCCAGATTCGTGAATCCGACGACGGTCCTTTGCGCTTACGAGGACGATCCAGAGGATGAGAATTTCTTGCCGCTGAGGAAAAACTATGAGCTGCTCTGCCAGGAGACGGACCAGGACGGCAGCCCACTGATGGTGATCAAGCTGCCCATGCCCGGGCGCGTGGGTGCGGAGTGCCGACTTCCGGCGAGCTACGCCAATTTCTACATCGGGAACGATGTGGTCATGGTGCCGGTCTTCGGTCACAAGAACGACAAGGCGGCGCTGAAGATAATCCAAGAGGCCTTCCCTGAGAGAAAGGTCGTCGGCATCAACTGCCGGGAGATGGTGCATGGCCTCGGAACGATCCACTGCATCAGTCAGCAGCAGCCGAAGGGGTGAGGATGATATAATGCATTCATCTAATTTTTTTTGCTCTTGGAACTCGTAAATAAATTTCTTACGTCCTGTAAACAAAGTGTTTATAGCATGCAAACGATACATCTCGATTGAGGTATATCAAATGAAGAGATTGGCGAGCATAATTTTGGCTGTTGTCGCAGCCGTCCTATTAGCCATGGCCACGGCTTCCGCCGGCAGCATCTGCGAGAATGCCCCCTGCGAAGATGCCATCAATGTCAGGGCAGAAGAGAATTTTACCATTGAGCTGCAGTCCAACGCTGGTTCAACCGGCTTTGAATGGTGGACCCAGTTCGAACCTGAGTACCTGAGCCTTATGGACGCATTCGAACAGTCCGACAAGGGAAAGCCGGGAATGGTGGGAGTGCCCGGCAAAAAGCACTTTGTATTTAGCGCCAAAAAGGCTGGCAGCACGCAGATTATTATGCTCTCGCTCCAGCCCTGGGAGAACAGCACAGTGGGAACAAAAAAGATATTCCCACTCAATATTTCCTAGATGCATGAGACTTCTCTCCTGGAATGTGAACGGTCTGAGAGCCATTTACAAAAAGGGCTTTGTTGATTGGCTTAGAGCAGATATGCCCGATATGCTCTGCCTGCAGGAGACCAAGGTGGCAGCCGATCAGGTCCCTCCCCAGTTGAAGAGCATGCCAGGCTACTTTTCCTACTTCGGCTCCGGCGAGAGAAAGGGGCGGGACGGAGTGGCTCTTTTCTCTAAAACAGAGCCCCTGAGCGTAAAATACACTCTGGGAATCGAGGGCTTTGATGACGAGCATCGGGCTATTGTGGCTGATTATAGACAGTTCCTGCTCTTCAATGTCTACTTTCCCAATGGCAAAGCCTCCCAAGAGCGCCTGGAGTACAAGCTGAAGTTCTATGATATTTTTTTAGAGCACATCCACAGGCTCAAGGCCGAGGGCAGGAGTATTGTGATCTGCGGGGACATCAATACTGCCCACAAGGAGATCGATCTGGCCCGGCCCAAGGCCAACGAGAAGATCTCAGGATTCTTGCCAGAGGAGAGGGCCTGGAT
>Ga0315273_10004281_pt1 | contig 17463 bp, 13 predicted proteins | sample YL17G02_0_MG_FD_205753 | JGI IMG/M metagenome (GOLD analysis project Ga0315273, IMG submission 205753) | Sediment microbial communities from Yellowstone Lake, YNP, Wyoming, USA - YL17G02_0 | ecosystem: Environmental > Aquatic > Freshwater > Lake > Sediment | place: USA: Wyoming | collected...
ATGGCATAGATGTTAGTTCTTAGTTCCTTGTTCTTAGTTCGTGGTTAATGATTTTTGATTAATTTTTTTATCTAGGATCTACGAACTAATAACTATGAACTAATCTCAGATCCGTTTAATCATTTTTCCTAAATCTTCCGGATGCATGGCATAGGATGTAGCGACTTCTATGCTGATTTTCCCGTCCATGACCGCTTTTGCCAGGGACATTTCCAGGGTCATCATACTAAACTCAGAGGATGTAAGAATGACATTATCCAACTGGTTTGTTTTTCCGTCGCGGATGATGGAACGGACTGCCGGTATTCCCGTCATCACTTCACAAATTGCCATTCTTCCTCCGGAAAGGGCCGGAACAAGCCGCTGGGATATGACACCTTCTAAGGTACTTGCCAGCTGAAACCTTATCTGCTGTTGTTGTCCTTCCGGAAATACATCGATAATACGGTCCACGGTTTGAGATGCGGAATTGGTGTGAAGGGTAGCAAACACCAAATGTCCTGTTTCAGCTATGGTGAGAGCTGCTGCAATGGTTTCGTAATCCCGCATTTCTCCGATAAGGACTACGTCAGGATCTTCCCGGAGGACACTTCGAAGGGCAACAGCCCAGGAATGAGAATCTTCATGCATCTCGCGCTGGGAGATGAGGGACAGTCCAGGAGGATATACATACTCAACAGGGTCCTCAATAGTTATGACATGAAGCCCCCGTGTTTCATTGATGTGCTGGATCATGGCGGCTAGGGTCGTTGACTTTCCTTCGCCTGTGGGACCGGTTACCAGTACAAATCCCTGTCTCAACTTCGTAAATTCGTAAAGAATATTGGGCAATCCCAATGCCTCAATGGACCTGATTGTTGAGGTAATATACCGAAATGCACCGGCGACTGTCCCTTTCTGATGATAAACGTTTACCCGAAATCGTCCCTGGGGAGTGCTTACGGAAAAATCCAATTCCTTATTTGCCAAAAAAAGTTCTTTCTGCTGATCTGTACAAACAGAAAGGATAAGCTCCTCTGATGCGGCAGGGCTCAACACAGACGTACCGGTCACCGGGTGGAGCGTATCGGCAATCCGCAGTGTCGGAGCAAAACCGGCAATAATATGCAAATCGGATGCATCCAAACGCGCTGTTTCTGCTAAAAGTTCTTGTATGGACATAAACAAAAATTTTCAAATTCCAAACTACAATTTTCAAACAAACATAAATAATTAAAATTTCAAATTTGAAACTTTCTTTGAAAATTGGAATTTGTAGTTTGAGATTTTATTCATTCTAGTCCTCCGCCACTCTCAATACCTCTTCAATGGACGTCGTCCCTTCCAGTGCTTTCAGATACCCGTCCTGTTTTAAAGTTATCATACCTTCTTTTATTGCCTGATCTTCAATATCTTTCATGGGAGAGCGGGAAAGCGTCATCCGGCTGATGGGATCAGTCATCGTAAACACTTCAAATATGCCGATCCGGCCAAGATATCCGGTACCTTGACAGGATGTGCAGGGATCATTTCCCACCGTTCCCTTGCCCCGGTATAAGGATACTTCTTTGTCCTTCCCCAAAAGATCTCCTAAAATATCACGGACATTTTGTATCACCGCTTCTTCAGGTTTGTATTCTTCTTTGCAGGTCGGACAAATTTTCCGCGCGATACGCTGCCCCACGATTGCGTTGAGCGCCGATACGACGAGAAACGGTTCTGCGCCGAGGTCGATAAGCCGCGGTATTGCTCCTGCTGCATTATTGGTGTGGAGTGTAGAAAAAACCAAGTGTCCGGTCAGAGCCGCCTGGATAGCAAGCTCTGTCGTTTCCCGGTCCCGGATTTCTCCGACCAGCATGACATTGGGGTCTTGCCGGAGAAATGACCGGAGCCCTGTGGCAAACGTCAACCCCGCAACCGGATTTATCTGTACCTGATTGACGCCTGCTATCTGATATTCTACCGGATCCTCAAGGGTGAGAATGTTCACTTTTGCGTTATTGAGCTTGGTGAGGACTGCATAGAGTGTCGTCGTTTTCCCCGATCCGGTGGGTCCGGTAACAAGGATGATTCCATGAGGCCGGAGGACATTTGCCTCTAAATTTTTGAGTCCCAGTCCCCGGAGACCCAATTCCGGGAGTGTTGGCACTCCTCCGGATTTTTTCAAAAGCCGCATAACGATTTTTTCGCCGTGAACGGTAGGCAGTGATGATACACGGAGGTCAACTTCCGAATCTCCCATTTTAAAATTGAACCGCCCGTCCTGGGGAATCCGTTTTTCGTCTATTTTCATGTCTCCTAATATTTTTATCCTGGATATAACGGCATCGTGCAGCCGGTTGGGGAGTAGTAGACGTTCCTGCAGGACGCCATCCACTCTGTACCGGACACGGGTATCTAAATCCTGTGGCTCGATGTGAACATCAGAGGCGCGGAGCCGCATCGCCTGTTCTAAAATTGCCGATACGATCTGGGCAATGGGTGCCTCCCGTATAACTTCCCCTAAATGTCCTGCTTCATATGTTTTTATTTCATTGGTGCCGGTTTCTTTCAAAGCAGCCGATACGTCCGCGCCGATATTTTGGGTATAGGCATTATTCATCGCGGTCAGAATCTCACCTTTGATAGCCATAAACGGCTTGATGGTTTTTCCGGTCTTTTTTTCCAGAAAATCAATAACCTGAAAATCCAGCGCGTCTGCCATGGCGACCGAAATGGTATTTTGTTTTTCATCGTATTGGAACGGCAAAAGTGTATATTTTCTCGCAACTGATTCAGGTATCATCGTGACGACATCAGGAGAAAATGCCTGCGTTGAGAGAGAAATGAAGGGGATTTCGTACAGCTTTGCTTTTGCCCGCAACAACTGTTCCTCTGTAGCTATCCGCTTCCGAAGAATAATCGCCTCCGGTTCCTCACCGGTATTGAGCGACTCTGTCCTGATGGTTTCGGCGACGTCATCAGGAATACTTCCGAGTTCTACCAGCGTTGTCAGTAATTGTTGGGCAGTGACGGCCATATGATTAGTTCGTAGGTCTTAGTTCCTAGATACACGAAAATAAACGCACCAAATCTATTATTGAATGTTTTATGATATATTGCAAGGTGAATAATCATTGCTCATTGCTCATTGCTCATTGCTTTAATAATTATGCATTCCTATCTTATTACCGGCGGGTCGTATGAAAACAGAAAAGAAAAAGAGCGTGATCTTTGTCTTCATTGGAACGTACAGCCGTATGATATGCTCCAAATAGGTGTAGAAGAAAATAAACAGTCTATCGGCATAGAAGAAATCCGCGTTCTTGCCCACACCCTCTCATTGTCACCCCGCGTATCTCCTGTGGTTGTCGGCATCATAGACCAAGCGGAAAAATTGACGCTTGAAGCACAGCATGCGCTTCTGAAAACCCTTGAAGAACCGCCGCCGAAGGCACGGATCATACTGGAAACGGATAACCCATCAGTCCTTTTGCCAACTATTTCTTCCCGGTGCCAAATAATTCAGAATATCAATACGTCATTAGTTTCAGAAGATGAAAAAACAAACACTCTCAAAACACTGCAAAATTTTCAGGGGAAAAAACCCGGAGAAATTGTCCGTTTAGTTTCCCAACTTTTTGAAAAAAAAGAGGAAGGGATACTGTTTCTCAACAGCGTACTCATTATCCTTCATGAATTGCTCCACACTCCACCAACAAAAGAACAACAGGATGAAACAATTGCGTGGAATTCTCACCACATACGACACATGATCCGAAGCGGTATACGGGCTCAAAAATTACTGTCCGCCAATGTGGGGTACGCCCTTGTTTTTGATGATTTTTTTCAGTCAATTCTGCTTTACAAGGGGTAATTCGTGGTGTACAATAGATATATACGAGCTTCCGAGTAAGCTCTCATTTTTTTCATGAAAAAAGATTCCTATAGCGGTGATCAAATTGTCGTTTTAGAAGGCCTGGAACCAGTCCGGAAACGGCCTGCCATGTATATCGGCACCACATCTCTGGCAGGAGTCCACCATTGCCTCAATGAGATTATAGATAATTCTATAGACGAAGCGCTTGCAGGATTTGCTAAAAATGTCTGGGTCACAATAAAAAAAGACGGTAGTGTCACGGTAATAGACGACGGACGGGGAATTCCTGTGGACATTGTTAAAAAATACAAAACATCCGCACTTGAACTCGTGATGACCAAACTCCATGCAGGGGGAAAATTCGAAGGAAAAGCATATAAAGTATCCGGAGGTCTCCACGGAGTCGGAGCATCCGTCGTAAACGCACTTTCAACAGAAATGACCGTACAGGTAGAACGCGACGGAAAAACATACGAACAGATCTATAAACGCGGCATCCCGACCGGACCGGTAAAAGCTACCGGAAAAACCGGAAAAACCGGAACCACGGTCACATTCTCTCTGGATCCGGAGATATTTAAAGAAAGTACCCAGCTGAATTTTGAAACAGTCAAAAAACAGGTGCGTGACCGGGCGTATCTTGTAGCAAAACTTGCATTCCATTTAAAAGACCAGCGGACAGGGGAGCAGGCACATTTTTATTTTGAAGGGGGCATTCTGTCTCTGGTGAAAGCATTAAATAGGAATAAACAAACGCTTCACAACCCGATTTTTATCACAAAAACCACTCCGGACGGAGATCAAATTGTTGAAATAGCCCTGCAATACACAGATACCTTTTCAGAAACCGTCGAAAGTTATGTCAACGTCATCCCGACTCCTGAAGGAGGCACGCATCTCACCGGATTTCGGATGGCGCTCACCCGGGCAATCAATGATTACGCCAAAAAAATCGGGGCCACGAAAAACGGAGAGGACAACATCATAGGAGAAGACACACGGGAAGGACTCACTGCAGTCGTCTATATGAAAATGTCCTCTCAAAATCTCCAATTTGAGGGGCAAACCAAAGGAAAATTGGGAAATGCGGAAGTCCAGCCCTTTGTCCAAAGTGCGGTCAAAGAAGGATTGGATACGTTTTTTGAAGAAAACCCGCAAGATGCAAAAGCCATACTGGAAAAGGTCTTTTTAGCTTCAAAAGCGAGGTTGGCAGCAAAGGCCGCAAAAGATGCAATCATCAGAAAAGGAGCACTTGAAGGAGCGAGCTTGCCGGGAAAACTTGCTGATTGCCAATCAAAAGATGCAACTATTTCAGAACTGTTCATCGTAGAAGGAGATTCTGCAGGAGGGAGCGCCAAACAGGGGAGAGACCGGAAATTTCAGGCAATCCTTCCACTGCGCGGCAAAGTGCTCAATACCGAACGGGCCCGCCTGGATAAAATCATCGAGTTTGAAGAACTGAAAGCCCTGGTCATCGCCCTTGGTATGGGGATAGCTGACAGTCTGCATCCGGAAAAACTCCGCTATCACCGTATCGTCATCATGACCGATGCGGATGTAGACGGAGAGCACATCATGACACTCCTTCTGACTTTTTTTTACCGGCATCTTCCGTATGTAGTCGAGCACGGGCATCTGTATATTGCTCAACCCCCGCTCTATAAAATTTCAACCGGAAAAAATATCTGGTATGCGTATTCTGATACGGAACGCGATACTATTTTGACTACGCATAAAACAGAAATCAAAGGAACGCCGAATATCCAACGGTACAAAGGACTGGGAGAAATGAATCCGGAACAGTTGTGGGATACGACGATGAACCCGCAAAACCGCATCATCCGGCAAGTCAATGTCGCAGATGTATCCCAGGCAGATCAGGTGTTCACGACACTCATGGGAGAAGAGGTGAGCGCGCGGAAACGGTTTATCCAAACGCACGCAAAATCCGCTACATTAGATATATAGATAAAAGCGGATTTTGAAATTTTATTTTTTAACACGTATAATCGATAAACTGCCTGAAAAATTTTCCTAAAGGAGGATATATATGGATATTCAAATCATTGCACTCTTTACCGCGCCTCTCACATCGCTTCTTGCTCTTGGATATGGCGCATACCGCATAAAAGACGTGCTATCCCAACCGGCAGGAAATGCAGAATTGCAATCCATCGCCAAGGCAATTTCTGACGGCGCCATGGCGTACCTGGCACGGCAATTTAAAGTCATTCTTCCGTTCATGATCATATTGGCTGTTGTCATAGCACTCACCCTTGGCATCGGCATCGCAACGACATTTCTTTTGGGTGCTATTTTTTCTGCAATTATCGGATATGTCGGTATGTGGGTAGCGGTCAAAGCAAATGTCCGGACGGCCAACGCCGCGCAGAAAGGCCTCAATCCCGCGCTCCGCGTATCATTTGGCGCCGGCACGGTCAACGGTATGCTCGTCGTAGGACTGGGGCTTTTGGGTATATCCATTATATATATGTGGGCATACTTTTCCTTTGCCAGTCAGGGGGCTGATGTGGTGGCCAAACAGGCAACGACCGTTCTTACCGGATATGGATTTGGTGCGGCCCTCATCGCATTATTTATGCGGGTAGGGGGAGGCATATTTACCAAAGCCGCCGATGTCGGAGCGGATTTAGTGGGAAAAGTGGAAAAAGGAATTCCTGAAGACGACAAACGGAACCCTGCCACCATTGCAGACAATGTCGGTGACAATGTCGGGGACTGTGCGGGGATGGCCGCTGACGTGTTTGAATCCTACGCTCTCACCATCATTGCAGCGATGATTTTAGGAGGGGCGGTGTTTGGTCTCAAAGGGGTCGTATTTCCGCTTCTGGCAAGGTCAGGTGCAATTCTTACGTCAATTTTAGGTACGTTTTTCGTAAAAGCCAAAAATGACAAAGAGGATGCCATCAACCCCCTTATCCGGGGATTTATCGTTTCAGCTGTGGCTTCCATAATAATATTCTTAGGACTTTCCTATTATCTGTTAGGAGACATAAGGGCAGGCTATGCAGCAGTGTCAGGAATTATTGCCATGCTCGGACTTTTATATGTAACGAAATACTACACAGGTCCCGGTGAAAAACCAGTGGTGGCAGTAGCCACAGCCGGAAGAACCGGAGCAGGAACCAATCTTATTGCCGGACTTTCCCTTGGAATGGAATCAACATTCTACTCTGTTCTCATTGTCGCGGCTGCGATTATGGCAGGATATTATTTCCTAGGCTTTTACGGGATATCCCTGGTGGGTATGGGAATGCTCGCTACCACCGGCATCATTATGGCACTGGACACATTCGGCCCTATTGCCGATAATGCCCAGGGCATGGTGGAAATGGCAGGACTCAAAGGGAAAGCACCGATTGTCACCGGAGGACTGGATGCGGTTGGCAATACCACGAAGGCTCTCACGAAAGGATTTGCCGTTGGGTCTGCCGCGGTAGCTGCAAGCTCCCTCTTTGCCACATATTTTGAAGTAACGGGACTGACCACAATTGATATGGCAAGCCCGAAAGTATTTGTCGGCATTCTTTTAGGCGGGTCACTTCCATTTTTATTTAGCTCCCGGCTCATCGGCTCCGTAGGACGGGCCGCTTTTGATGTCGTGGAGGAAGTACGGCGCCAATTTAGGGAAATAAAAGGGATTATGGAAGGGACACAGCTTCCCAATTACGCACGGGCAGTCGAAATCGTGACAGAGGCAGCACAGCGGGAGCTGGTTATACCCGCCCTTATCGTTGTGAGCTCACCAATCCTGGCCGCTCTTCTGGGAGCAGAAGCACTCGGTGGATTTTTAGGAGGAGTGGTCGTAGTCGGACTTATGTTGGCATTTTTTATGTGCAACACCGGCGGGGCATGGGATAATGCCAAAAAATATGTCGAGGACGGACATTTCGGCGGAAAAGGATCGGATACCCACAAAGCCGCTGTCGTCGGGGACACAGTCGGCGATCCACTGAAAGATACGTCCGGTCCGGCACTCAATCCCATGATGAAAATCGTACAAATCGTGGCAATTCTTATCGCCCCGTTTGTCATACAGTTTGTGGGGAAGTAAAAACAATCCGATAAATCCGATAAATACTACAAATCCGACGAATGAATAATTAAATAATTGAAACATTTATTTGTAGTATTTGTGACATTTGTAGTATTTGTAGTATTGATTTTTTTATGAACATCGGCAAAGTCACTCAATCAGAAATTACCACAGAAATGCAGAAAGCATATCTGGATTATGCGATGTCTGTCATCGTGTCCCGTGCTCTTCCTGACGTAAAAGACGGCCTCAAACCGGTCCATCGGCGCATTCTGTATGCGATGCACAAAATCGGCATTGTGCATACAGCCAAGTACCGGAAAAGTGCGCTTGTCGTCGGAGAAGTTCTCGGAAAATATCACCCGCACGGAGATGCGTCGGTCTATGAGGCGCTCGTTCGTCTCGCACAGGATTTTTCCATGCGGTATCCTCTCGTTGACGGGCAAGGCAACTTCGGCTCTATCGATGGGGATCCGCCGGCTGCGATGCGGTATACGGAATGCCGGCTCTCTGCTATCGCATCAGAAATGCTTTTGGACATCGATAAAAATACCGTAAATTTTTTGCCGAATTTTGATAATACGATTGAAGAACCGATATACCTTCCTGCCAAACTACCCAATCTGCTTCTTATGGGGACAGAAGGAATAGCGGTAGGCATGGCTACCAAGATTCCTCCGCATAATTTAGCAGAAGTTGTTTCGGCACTCGTTTTTATGATCGGAAAACTCACGGTCATAAACGAAACACCGGACGCATCTACGAAAAAAGGTATCGAGGACCGGTTTGATATCTCCCACAGAGCACACATCACCTTCGATGTCACCCTTGATGAACTTATGCAGTTTATCCAGGGACCTGATTTCCCTACAGCCGGAGCCATTTATGACATTGAACAAATCCGCTCGGCGTACAGTACCGGCAAAGGAAAAATCATCATGCGTGGGAAAGCGGAAATTGAGGATATCGGACAGGGAAAATCAGCAATCGCCGTGACTGAACTCCCATATCAGGTCAATAAAGCGCATCTTGTAGCCAAAATTGCAGACCTCGTGAAAGAAAAAAAACTTGAAGGCATTTCGGACCTCCGGGATGAATCCGACCGCCATGGAATCCGCATTTATATAGAATTGAAACGGGACGCCCGCCCCAAACAAGTACTCAATAATTTGTATAAGCACACGGATCTTCAAACCACATTTCCTGCAAACATTGTCGCACTCGTTGATAATACGCCTCAAACCTGCACCCTCAAACTCATTTTGGAAGAATATCTCAAGCACCGCCACGAAGTCATCAGGCGGAGAAGTGAATTTGAGCTTGAGGAAGCAAAAAAACGCGAACACATTTTAGAAGGCCTGAAAATTGCCGTTGACCACATCGATGAAGTGATTTCCATTATCAAAAAAAGCAAAGACGCTGACGAGGCAAAAATAAATTTGATGAAACGGTTCGGACTCTCCGATATTCAGACCACCGCAATTTTAGATATGCAGCTAAGGCGCCTTGCTGCCCTTGAACGGGAGAAAATAGAGGATGAACTGGCAATGGTGAGGGAAACGATTCAATACCTGAAAGATCTTCTTTCTCACCCGGAAAAAATGTTTTCTGTCATACAAGATGAACTTCTCAAGCTCAAAGAAAAATACGGTGACCCCCGGAAAACCAGGGTGGTCAAAAGCAAAGTCGGAGAATTTTCTGACGAACAACTCATCCAAAACGAAGATGTGATCATCACCATGAGCCAGTCCGGATATATCAAGCGTGTACCGAGAACCACGTTTAAAATGCAGGAGAGAGGCGGCAAAGGGGTCATCGGTATGACGACCAAAGATGAAGACGCCATCGACCGCATGGTATCAGCAGAGACGCATGACAACCTGTTATTTTTTACCGACAAAGGTAAAGTCTATCAGGTGCGGGTCTGGGATCTTCCGGAAGGCACCCGGCAATCCAAAGGCCAGGCAGTCGTCAACCTCATCAATATCGAAACCACGGAACGGGTCACCTCCATGCTTTCCTATACCCTCAAGCGCGCAGAGCAAAAAGAAAAAGGGATTGATTACATCATCATGGCTACCAAAAAAGGCGTCGTGAAAAAAACGCGCGTATCAGAATATGAAAATATCCGGAGAAACGGACTTCTGGCTATCAAACTGGAAGCAGGTGACGAGCTTGCGTGGGCAAAGCTCACCAGTGGTGAAGATGAATTACTCCTGGTTACTCATACAGGAAAATCCATACGGTTTAAAGAAATAGAAGTACGCTCAACGGCACGCGATACCATGGGAGTCCGCGGAGTGCTCCTCACCGGATCGGATTTTTTGGTCAGCATGGACGTCATAAACGACGAAAACAAAAAAACGGATTTTTTGACCATCATGGAAAAAGGAATCGGTAAAAAAACAGCAATCCCGGATTTTCCAAAACAAAGGAGAGGGGGACAGGGAATAAAAGTTGCAGAGGTAAAAGAAAAAACCGGAAAAGTCGTCGTATCTCAAATTGTCCCAACAGGTACAGAGGCCGTCATCATCACCTCCACCAAAGGCCAGGTCGTCAAACTCCCCATTAACTCTATCCCGCGATTAGGCCGCGCCACATCAGGAGTCATCCTCATGCGGTTTACGGACAAAAATGATACGATAGCTGCTGCGACCTGCCTTGTCAAATAAATAGTTTATCCTAAAGCAAGGTCGCATCTAACACGACGAAGTCGAAGGACTGCCATCACGTGTTTAACAAAATAATTTTACAAAATAATAGCAATTGATATATCCCTACAGTCCCTCCAGGGTTGCACCCTAGAAGGTAAAAGGATAAAAAAATACGAAGCTAAAATCTTACAGGGTTGCACCTTGTAAGGCCCTAATTCATGAGCATTGATGGCAAAAATCTAGCGGACACACTTCTTGAAACTCTGAAAACTCGAACGTCTTTGCTAAAAAGCAAAGGAATAACCCCTACCCTTGCCGTAATCCTCGTTGGTGACGATCCTGGATCTGCCTCATACGTCCGGCAAAAGGAAAAAACAGCGGAACGGATTGGGGCGGAGTTACGAGTTATGAGGTATGGGTTAGGAGTTACGAAAGATGCCATACAAAAACAAATAAAGGAATTGAATGCTGATCGATCAATTCATGGAATTATAATCCAGCGGCCATTGCCGAAACAATTACAAGACGAAAAGCTACTGGGCAGCATTAGTCCTTCCAAAGACGTGGATGGATTTGTTCCCGGATCGAAATTTAAGGTACCGGTGGCAATTGCGGTGGAAAGAATACTTAAACAAATTTTCAATTTTCAATTTTCAATTTTCAAACAAACGGAAAAAAAATTAAATTTCAAACATTGGATTAACATGAAAAACACAATAGTTATCGGCAGGGGAGAGACGGCAGGCAAGCCAATTGCAGAGTATTTTTCACGCCTTGGATGTCATGTTTCCGTTGTCCACTCTCAAACAACCAAAAAAGAAAAACAACGACAAATACAAAGCGCTGACATCATCATCAGCTGTGTTGGAAAAAAACAGGTCATTCAGGGTGCAACCCTTAACAACATTGAGGGGGGAGAAGCGCCCAACTCTATAAAACAGGGTGCAACCCTCATTTCCGTCGGAATATGGCGTGACAGCGAGGGAAAACTCCATGGCGATTACGAAGAAAAGGATATCAAAGATACCGCGGCCTTTTATACGCCCACCCCCGGAGGCGTAGGACCGGTAAATGTCGCGTGTCTTATAGAGAATCTTCTTACCGCTTGCACATCACACCCTCTTTCCGTACACTAAGAGCATATAAAAACTATACTCATTTCCATCCCTGTATTTTTTCTTGCATTATTTGTCTACACAAAACTGGTGGGACCTATACCTTTTAGTGTCAACCAGACGACCATGACCAAAACTGACCTGTTTACCGTCACAGGTACCGGTAAAATATCTGCCACTCCTGACATTGCCCGCGTCACGGTCGGCATCCAGGAAAACGGACCGACAGTCAAAGCGGCCCAGGACAACATGAATACGGTGATAAATACCGTCTCTGAAAGCATAAAAAAACTCGGTATTGATAAAAAGGACATAAAAACGACCAATTATTCTATCAATCCGGAGTATGACTATACCGATGGTAAGCAAAAAATTATTGGGTATAACGCCGGTACGAATCTGGAAATAATCGTACGGCAGATAGATAAAGCAAATAGCGTCATAGATACGGCAACGGCAGCAGGAGCAAACACAGTCGGAGGACTGGTGTTTGATGTAGAAGATAAATTAAAGGCAGAAAACGAAGCACGGAAACTTGCGTTTGCTGAGGCGAAAAAAAAGGCTGACGAGGCATCAAAAATTGCAGGATTTACGCTCGGAAAAATGGTCAATTACCAGGAAAACTTTAATGACAATCAGCCGCCAAGAGCGTACATGATGGCTGCAAAACAAGGCGCTGATTCATCTACACCTACAGAGTTGGAGCCGGGATCTAAAGAACTTTCTGTGACCGTTACATTAAGTTACGAACTCCGTTAAAAGTTCGTATTTAGCTTCAAAACGTAACCTATAGTTACATACTGCTTCTTTACTATAAGGCTTGCGGTAGCTCTCGGTTGGGAGTACAATAGTCAGACTTTACCCTGTTACAACAAGAAAAATAAAGAAAAAACGTATGGGCAGATCGCATGTCGCACCAATTCAACAGCCAACCAATTATTCGTGCGGACCAGCTGCACTTAAGACAGCTCTTCATATCTTTGACATTCACAAATCTCTTGAGACGCTTATAGAACTTTGTAAAACAACAAGAAACGGGACGACAACAAAAAATCTCATACGGGCAATCAACTCATTCGGATTTTCAGTATTAGCGGTAGAATACGCAACCCTCACGCACCTTCAAAGCGCTCTTAAATATTCACCGACGAATGTCCGCGCAGTACTGGTTAGCTATCTGTATGATCTGGATGCCAAAAACCGGCCGCATCCGGATTCCGGACATTGGGCTACAGTGTCTTCCTATTTACCAAGCAAAAATAGAATCGTTCTTTTTGACAGCTCGTCCAACACACGAAAATCCTACAACTGGCAGGAATTCCGAAGCCGATGGAAAGATTATGATTGGAAACGGAAAAAAATCGGACAAAGGGGTCATAAATTCCAACTCATCCGTCACTGGCAACCGCAGCTCATGCTCGTTATCGCAAAAGACACCGAAAATCTTCCGAAATTTTCGATTACGACATCAAAACTGTTTCTTCCTTCCTCATAGATCGCCGGAGACAAGAAGCGACAATTTCCCATATAAAATCAGAAAATGAAAGTCCAACTGCTTTTGCTGATATCGTCATACTATAGAGCTCATCATCATCCAGTCCCGGATTGGGATTTGCCTCAAGAATCATAAGTTCATTCTCACTTTTAAGCCGTGCATCAATCCTCGTAAAATCCCGAAATCCCAGAGATTTAAACGTTTTAATTGAAATATGGTTAAACAAAGTGAGTTGTTTTTTTGAAAGATTAGCAAGCGCGGTATCTGACCGTTGATATTCCGGGTCGTCAATATTCCACCGTTCAGAAAACGTAAGAAATTCCGGCGTATTGGTAGGCTTATAGACAATCTCAGCAGGAGGAAGCATGAAAGGGCCATCTTCCTTCTCAAGTACGGTAATCTGAAACTCTCTCCCGTCTATAAATTCCTCTGCATACACGTCCTGGGAAAACCGTGTAATTCTGTCTCTCACGACCCGCACTAATTCATTTTTGTTTTTTACAAACGATGTTTTTTCAATGCCAACACTGCAATGTTCTTGTGCTAATTTTACGATAACCGGATAGGTAAAAAGGGCAGAGATACGTTCTTTCCCTGTGGAAAAAACCTGCCAACGGGGAGTAGGGATGTGAAACGCGTCAAGTGCTTTTTTCATCGTAACTTTATCTACTAATGTAAAATTTTCTTGTGTGGCTCCTGCAAAGGGAATTCCACGCTTGGTAAGCTCTTCCATAGCAAACAAACTTAAGGGAAAATCCTCACCGGTCCAATCAATAAGATTGATAATACAATCTGCGTGAATTTCCCGTATGGTTTCCCTGATACGGTCTTCCGGTACCTCAACCAATACGGCTGTTACGCCTTTTTTTTCGAGAGCGGACGCGACTTTCCGAGCAGAAAAAACAGTATCCTCCTCTGCTATCGAGAATGGAGTTTGTAAGACCCGTTTGGTTGGTAAACTGTAGAGAATTGCGATTATCATTGGCGGTGAAACCTTTCATGAACTTTTTTGAGTTGCGGATTGGTGACATGGGTATAAATTTGGGTCGTTGAGATGTTTTTGTGGCCCAGCATTTCCTGAATTGCCCGGAGATCGGCTCCGGCTGACAGGAGGTCAGTCGCAAAACTATGACGGAGTCCATGCGGGGTGATTTTCATGGATAATTTTGCCTTTTTTACATATTTCTCAACAGAGCGCTCGACACTTCTTGCTGATAACCGCAAACTTTCTCCGGTCCGGTCGTTCTGGTCAGGCTTTTTACCGCCATACCGTATAAATACCGGCGGCAACGAATCAACACGTGTATCCAAATACCGCTGTAACCAGGAAACTGCTGAATCTGAAAGAAAAACGACGCGCGGACGCCTGCCTTTCCCGATAATGCCAAATTCTTTTTGTTCAAGATTTATCTTATCACGGTTGAGCCGTACCAGTTCCGAAACCCGGAGGCCTGTGGAAAATAACGTTTCCATAATTGCCTTATCCCGGAGTCCGTCCGGTTTTCCTATTTCCGGCATGGATAAAAGCCGTTCCACATCCTCCCGTCCTAAAAAATTAAGACTCCGCGATTCTGCTTTCGGGAGATCTATCGTGTCAGGAGAAACAACAGGAATATCCCGTTTAATGCAATACTTCAAAAATGACCGGAGCGCAATCAAATGATAATTTTGGGTGACACGTTTAAGAGATATTCCATGTTCATCAACAAACCGGGACAAAAAAAGCCGGTACTGCCGGATGGACTCCGGTGAAATATGTTTTATCGTTAATGATTGCCGTTTTTCCTTATCAAATGGAACAACTTCCCCGCTGGGGGAGGGGGTTGTCTCACCGGTCAGATACCGCATGAACCGGTCCAGATAGTGCCGGTAATTGCGGATGGTTAATAAAGAAACATTGCGCTCAATTTCCAAATGTTCCAAAAATTCATCGACGAGAATAGGTAAACTCATATTGGTATATTTTTATAAGGCGCGGGTCCTGCCGCGGGTTTTCTCCCAAGAATACCCACAAGGGGACCCCTTCTTGGGAGCCCCTCTACCCGCGTCACCCGCGCTCAAAAAACGTCTCAACAAAAACCATTTTGCGACTTTTGTAAAAATGTCGCAACAATGGCGTGTAATTGTAGGACGTTTAAATAAACGTCCCTACAATCTACAATGTACGACTAGAGAAAAATTGTCAAGAGATCAAACCATGATATACTTATATAATGAAACTCGGCATAAAAGTCGGACCGCAACACCAAAGCATTCTTGATTTAGAAGAAACAAACGCTCCGTTTGCAGAAGTATGGTTTCGGATCGATAAAAAAGATGACTATCAAAAGCTCTTTTCATTCCTTAGGAAAAAACAAATCGATACCGGGCTCCATTTCTGGGGTTTAACCCGCGAAGGCATCGTACCGACACTTGCTCATGACGATCCGTCTTTGCTTCAGGAGTCCATGGATCTCATAAAACAAACCATTGATATCGCATCTCACCATAGTTTCTCATACGTCAATATCCATCCGGGCTTCAGGATGCGTATCGGATGCGAATATACGGATCTTATTTTTTCTTCTCTGGATGACCATATCGTCCCGCAAGAACAGGCCACGATTCATTTTCTGGATTGCATAGACCGGCTGACCGCCTACGGAGCAGAGAAAAATGTCCTTTTGACTGTAGAGACGACCCCAATCCGTCTGCAAACCGGATCGCTGCACAATAATAAAAACAGACATTCCATACAGGATTTTTGTGAGTATTCCTATATAGATCTTCCTACTGATACGCTCCAATTTGCCATTACCAATGATTTTGGCCATACCGCGGCAAATATCATATCAGAAAACGCAAAACCCATATGGGATTTTCTGTATAAAAAAACCATTGAGTATGCACCGAAAACGCGGTTATTGCATCTTGGGTTTATTGTCCCGCCTTATAATGGTACTGACTATCATGACCAATTAGATAATCCAATATTTGAAACACCGGATGCAGTTCCAAATAAAAACCAAATGGTTAATCTTCTAAGGTTATTCCAAAAAAGAGATGATGTTTGGGCGCTTGTGGAACCAGACGGACAGCACCCGAAAAATTATTTTTTAGCCCAAAAACTCCTCTCCGAAGCAGGTCTCTGCCCCCCAGAAATTGAGGCTAAATCCGAGCCTCTGTAGTGCCACAGGATGGCAGCAAAAAAGTTCGGACGTGGGTTTGTATGTCGTGATTTTAGCCGATTATAACGCCCTATCCGTGAAACCTGCCTGCCAGCAGGCAGGTGGGGGAATAGACAAAATTTAACAAAAAACGGAAAAACCCAAGAAATCCTACCCGGGAAAACCAGGTGGGAAATCATCAAATTTTTTGAAATTTTTTTGTCAAATCTTGGTGGAGAATACAATAAATGTTTCAAAATAATTATCAATTTTCCATTTTCAATTTTCCAGTTGGCGGACCACTCCCCCCAAGGGCCTCCCGTACATAACGTCGTAAAAGTATTCTTGTACGACGTCTTACTTCTTTATTCTCTCCGGACAACTCCGTTCTTATGTAGTATCCCTGAAATCCAATCAACATATGCTCTTATATATGCCAGCCTCTCAAATGCCCTCTACGGGGTTCCTATCTAAAATCCTATGATAACCCAAAGGTCATTCGTACCATTGGTCAGTTTTACAAAACGCTTCCTATGAGAGAAGCATGTATGCACGACTATTGAAGATACGCACTCTATCTCAATCATTTCACCCCCATACAGAAATCACGTTATGCAGGCATCTCAACGAGGTGCAGATGGAACTGGTGCACAACCGCAGCTTGTCTCTGTTCGGGTTTCGTATAGTAGATTGGTTTAGCAAGTATTGATGCTCTAAACTATAATTTATGAAGCTAAATTTACTAATTGTTACTATATCATCAGAAGATAAAATAGAGCGTAAATACGCGCTAAAATGACCCTCTTGAGGCTAGCCTCGCCTAGCGGAGGAAGCATCAAATAAATCAATTAGCACTCTCAAAAAGAGAGGCGTAAATGAAGCTAGTTTAGAGCGTATGGATAATCTAAACTATATTTTTTGAGGCTATAATATGCACCGCATGCGTACTCAGTAAGGTATCGTAAACAGAGCGTAGTAATGAGCCAAAGCATAATTACCGAAGCTGATTTCATGCTCTCTTGGTTCTCTTCAAGTTTCAACATGTAGTCATTCGAGGCTGTGAAATGTCTAGACAGACGTCGTGAAATATATTATCCACATCACTATAGGCTTAATTACCGTATCTGTATCAAACTATATCATGCTTCTCCCCCGCCC
>Ga0315273_10004282_pt1 | contig 17462 bp, 19 predicted proteins | sample YL17G02_0_MG_FD_205753 | JGI IMG/M metagenome (GOLD analysis project Ga0315273, IMG submission 205753) | Sediment microbial communities from Yellowstone Lake, YNP, Wyoming, USA - YL17G02_0 | ecosystem: Environmental > Aquatic > Freshwater > Lake > Sediment | place: USA: Wyoming | collected...
GAACAAAGTTACTCCTGATGCTCCCAAAATAACAGATTCCTGACCCCCCTCCACACTCCTTCTGGTGGTACATACCAATGCGGCGATGCTTGGTTCAAATGGGGCGGCTATTGACAGGTGGGACGGGGAAAAGCTGGTTTGACGGGATTGGTTTGAGCATTGTGTACTCCTTATTTATTGAGACGATAACCACCAGTCAAGTGCGTTGTTATCCCGATTTTGTTCTTATCTACCACCGAACAAATAATCATCTTACCGAGATTAAATCATCACCGAATCATAAAACATACAAATGAAAAACATAGACAAATAATACCATATATGTTAGAATTATTTCTAAAGTAAACTATAATGTACAAATAAATTGGAGAGAAAAATGAAGAAATTTGTAATTTTTCACTACGGATTTGAAACTCCCACCCAGCAAATAATGGATGCATGGAATAAGTGGTTCGCATCAATAGGAGACAAGATTATTGATCCAGGCAGCCCCCTCGGCCCTGGAAGAGAAATCTCACGTTCAGGAACCAAAGATTTGCCGATGGGATCGGAGTCATTAACTGGCTATACAGTGATTAATGCTGATAGCATTGATACGGCAGAAGAAATAGCTAAAGGCTGCCCAATGATTACAAGCGTAAGAGTATATGAAGCAATGTCAATGTAAAGCCATTTATGGAAAGGATATTTTCTTTTTTACGATTTTCCCCCTAGGAGATGAAAATGTCCCAAACAGAGGAAAGTACTGACTATCAGAAATGGCATAAACGATTTGCAATCGAATGCAATAATCGTGCTTGGGAATTGTCTATTCAACCTCGTACACCGTCACAGGATCGTGAAATGCTCGATATGGCGCATACCTCTGCCTGGCAATGGGCTCAGATTGGTCCAGAGCTAAACCGTATGCGGGCCACAATGTTGCTAGCTGAAGTCCATGCACTTCTGGGCTATGGTTCCACCGCATATTCATACGCACGTGAGATGCGAACATACTTCCTGAATCACGACTCACCTGACTGGGAGCTGGCTTTTACACATACAATCTATGCACACGCTGCCATCGTTGCGGGTGAGGTTGAGGAACACCACTCTGCATATAACGAGGCCAACAAGGCACTTCAGCTTATATCGGATGATGAAGACAGAAATATAGTGTTAAGAACTTTCAACCAAGTTCCACCGTTGTAAATATATCGCAACAGGCTAAAAAGCTCCTCGTCGAGGATTTGATACCCCTTTGGGGCACTTACCTCGAGCCTCCCGCATCCCGTTAGAAAACCGGGACTACCGAGGGCAGCCCCCTTCGCACCGCTACGGGGACCTTCGGCGGGACGATGTAGCGGTTGGAGGTTCAAGTTCTAGCCGAGGTACATTATGAATGATCTCACTGAAAGATGGTTTGGCTCAGCGGCGGGACTAGCGAGGCCCTTATCATTTTAGCGCCAATTATGGAAATCCGCTGTAATCGCGAGCGGCTTCGCGAACCACTCCTGCAGGGGGCTGCAACAGCGGCGAGAGGTGTACACTCGCGACAGGAATCCCGCTGCTTGTAGAAGATTTACAGTATTCACTACAACCCAAGCGGTAAGTGCTGCCCACCAGGGATTGACTTGCTTCTGTGTTTTCATGACGTATCTCCTAGAATATAAGTCATCCCAGGTCACTTTTTTTCAATTGTGGATTTTGGATGTGTTAACATATTTACAATGATCTGAATAACAAAAAGGCCAAGCATGATAATTCCGCCTGTCAAGGAATAATATTTCCAGATCATTACAACAAAGCCATAATTCATTGAGATGTAGAGGGCGACATATGGCAGCAATTGTTTCCAATCCATATTCTCCCGGAACGGAATCTTCAATATCCAATCATACAGAGCTTCGATCGCCAGAAATGCTAAAAAGATAACCAGAAAGATCGTGTATCGTGGTGTCTTCTGTTCCTGATGGACGAGGATGATCGCATAGATGGCTGGAATTGTTAAAAAGAAATATAACAATCCAATTTTTCTTAGAAGATCAAGATGATTCTTTCGAATAAGAAAGATAAAAATCAAAAAGACATTGTTAACAAGACCTAGAGCGAAAAAGATAGGTTCAAGCATTTTGAAGCTCCTTCAAATTTTATTAAGCGCTTACTGTTCCAGCTTCTTGTATTAGAAGCCCACCGGTTTTGCTGATTCTCCCCGAAGGGGACACCTGCCGCCAATTATAGCAAGGCTGCCAACTCTTAAACCACATATTCTACCATTTGGCCGCCGCATCCCTACGCCGAAGGCGGTCAGGTGGAGCCGATGTTAGGCGCAGCTTGAGATGACACCGGCATTAGCCCGTCAGACTTCATCCATTTTTAGGTTCGATCAGCCATTTTGCTGCAAAAAAGCGCACCCACACGATTAGTAAGAGCGCCGCAAGACCATAGCCAAATATTCCTCCCAGTGCAATTACTTCAACAGGAGCAGTCCGATAATAATAATCGGTAAGTGGGTACTGAAAAACATTGCTAAGCCAATGGATAATCATCGGTGGTAGAAGACTGCCGGACTTGATGAAAAGGTATCCGTAAAACAAGGCAAATAAAAATGCCCACACCACTTGTCCTAGCGTGTCAATCAATCCCTGACCGGTGAAAACAGCGAGAAAGTGCATCACCCCGAAAGCGATGGCGGAATAGATGATTGCCCGTTGGAGAGAGGAGTACAATCACGTCAGACCACACAGTGCTTTAGGTTATCGTCCCCCCACATCACAGGCCTGGTTGCTTGTTCAACGGCCAGTTATTGCTCCAGGTCTAACATAACAACTGGTACAATCATTGGGGGGTGGGCACCGGGGCGGGCAAAGGTCCCATCATCAGACGAACCTCGATCCCATTTCCGGCTGATGTCGCGATCACCGTCATTTGGAGATCTCCTTGAATGAAATCAGCCACTGCCATCGTATCTCCGACCCCTGGTTCACCCAGGACTTTCCAACCCAGGGTCGGCATTTGTTCAGCGTAAAAATTCAAACAATCCAGGATGTTGCCCGCACTTGAATAAATGGTCACACCCGGTTGCCGGTTGACGTTCTGGGCATCAGGCATCAGGGGCGCATCCACCAGCCCGCCCGGGCAATCAGCTGGTAGTTCGGTGGTGACCAGCTGGTTGATACTGGTAAGGTTGTATTCCCAGGTTTGGCTGCCCTCAACCCCTTCCCCAAAGTGTTCCACCCCTGCGGTGGTGGTCAGCAGGTAACGGACCACAACTCCGCTGTCAGAAGCCACCCAGACCTGTCCAGTGGATTCGGTAAAACCGGCCTCGCCGAGGGCGCGTTCATCGAAGGTGTAACGATCGGCTGTCACGCCGTTGACCGTTTCACTGCCGGTGGCCTCCGCTCCAATGAGGCCGGATATAAATCCAGATGGTTCCCATTCTGCCGCGAGAGAATTGCCATCCTCCAGCAGGGAAGCAATGCAAGTCCCATCTTCAAGAAGCTCATAGCTCACGCCGTTCGCTTCGGCCTTGAAAAAAAGAGCAGGGTTCCCGTCTACCGCATCGACCGTGATCTGGCGGGCGGCGGATTCCCGGCTGACCAGCATCACATAGGTATGCGACTCCTGACTGGGCTGCCCGGCCTGCGTGCCATCAAAAGAGATCATCAGGGTGGCCTGGTAACTGGAAAGATCCGCGAGACCCACTGCTGGGTCCAATAAATCGAAGGGCCCGGGGCCGAATATCACAGCGGCTGGATTTGCCTGGGGGGTTGCCCCGGCAGGAGCTCCGGGGATTGAAGGGATTCCTGCCGGCTGGGTCATCAGGCATGGCAACTGGCAGGCAAGAATAACCAGTAAACAGGCTGTCACCCGCAAGGCAGCGATCCATCGTTTTGAAATGATATATATTTTCATTCGAATTTCCTTGTGAGTGAGCAGATCAAGGGATGGCTACCCGTTCAACGGTGAACGTCGTACTCGCGATAATGCTTCTCTTAACAATCACACCGCCGCCAACAGGAAGAATATAAGGTTGAGGATTGCTCCCTCCCATCGGAAAGCTGATTGATTTGCCGCTACATAGATCAGTTGTAGTGACACTATAGGGTGCGAGTGTAGAAGTAAAATAAAGCCTGTCCCCGGCTACATCGATCGTATATTCAGCGGTTGTATTTTCAATCTTCATCGAGATACCGCCCGTGGTGTGTCCTCCCAAAAAAGGACAAACTGCATCTGGGACCATAAATTGTGCTAATGTCTTATGATTTGCACCACCGCTGAAATGCGTGTCTGAGTCGGTGCGTAAGAGAGTTTGATCTGCAACACCGGTTATAGACAGTCCTTGCCAGGACAATTTTTGTACCATATTTACTTTATACGTGCATTTGCGAACATCTATCTCCAGATCCCTTTCGGCATGATATTGACTGGTTTCAGATATATATTTTCTGGTTCCGTCCCACCATATTGGAATGTTAGCAAAAAAATTAATAGTGGTCTTTCCAGGATTTTGGCTGGCCTTGAAAGTATAGATAGTCGTTTCCGGGTGGTTGTTTGTAGAATTTTGGATAGTTGCCGAAATGGCGATCGTGCCAACACTTTGATCGACGGGTTTTACGTCGGGTGAAACCCCTTGAATAATGCCAAATGCGGGTCCAGTATCTCCGGGTTGGGAAACGAGGAAACGAGAGATTGTCACTTTGATATCTAAGGGCTGGCCAACACAGACAAACGTTGCCGACGGAACGGCGGTCATTCTAAATTCAAATGTATCCCCTTCATCTCCAACAGGAGAGGCCTGAACGTACTCGGATGGATTGACTCCCATTAATGTGAGCGCAAGTGCCAGAGCGGTCAGGATTCTTAACCCGCCGTGGGTCAGGCTCAACGCAGTCGTGTGCCTGCCTGAAAATGTGTAGAGTTTACTTATCATGATTGTCTTCTCCTACCACGATCAGCTACTCTCGAAAATAATTTCCGAATGCCTTAGGATGGTTCAATAGGCAGCTGAAAATCCATTATGTATATTCCCATTGTATGGAATCAGTATACATTTCATTTTCATAGATTGCAATATTGGGAATATCCTCACAAAGATCAAGCTGAGTATTCTAAGAACACAAATCATCCTCTTTCATGATTCTCCTCGTTTGAATAGGAATTTGAGCAGATTGTTTTTTGGCAAGTTTATATTGTTGTTTTCTTTCTCTGCCTTCATATTCCCGATACCATTTGCGAGCGTTTTCCAGTGAGGCGGCATGATGCTCATCACAATATCCTTTATGGGTTGCAGCGGCTTTGCCACAAATGGTACAAAGTCCGAGTTCTTGTTTTTTAAGTTGCCATTTCCTTTGTCTGCTGGTCATGATAAATTCTCGATGATTATGCAATATCTGGCCAAACGCGCACTATTTAAAAGCGACAGAGCCGTTGTTCACCGAGAGTGAGGGTAAGTGCTTTGATGCTGACCAGGATACCTCAATTGGCGAGAGATAAAACCTCATTTCACTCTTTCAAATTTAATCTCTCAATAATTATCAAACAAAATAGTACCTCAGGGCGGTAATTTGATCCGGAAGATATTTAGCGGCTTTTTGCGTGTCTATTGTGTCTTTTTTCCTATCTTTCTGAACGTGTCAAATACTTGCTGATAGCCCTTGCTGTCAGGGAACGCAGCCCGGTAGTATTCGGAGCTTCCCAGCGTCATCACATCACCCGGAGAGTACTTAAAATAGGTCCAATCTTCGATCCCCTCCACCAGCTCAAGCGAAACTAGCTCGTCAGTAATCCCAACCACCTTCCATTTCGTTCCGATACTCTCTGCTCTCGGTCCATTGACAAAGCCGTCTTGCGTATGGTGACGGTATTGCTCAACGATGTCCCCGACCTGGAAAGGAACCTCCACGGCATGGGGCTGCGCGGCCTGAACCGGCGCAGCGGGTTGGGTTTCTCCTGTATTCGGGGAGATGGCTGTGGTAGGCGCGGGGTGCCTTCTCCGGATCATGTCCAGTGCAAGCCTCGCAGCCTTGCGCACCAGGTAGTCCGGTTCATCGGAACCCATTTCCTCCCAACTGCGGTCCCCCCGGTGAAGCACGGCCGGGTCGGTCGCAGCAGGGTCCTCCAGCGCGGCGGTCAGCGCCGGGATCGCCCGCTCGTCCCCAACCTTGAATAGTGCCAGGGCGGCATCCACCCGCACGCTTTCGTTGGGATGTTTGAGCGCTTCGATCAACCCGGGTATATCCTATAGTTGTTCCAGATCCTTTACATTTACATGATCATTTTCCATTGCACTCATCCTCTGATGTTTGGTAGATCGGTTGAACGAGTCTGGAAATGAAGAACCACCATGTCAATATAGCATAGATAAATCAGAATGGATCGATGAAATGAAATATCTCTTACCTGAATTCCACGTCAACATAAAATTACCTTCATTTACGTACAACTGTGAGAAATTTTTGGTAATAATTCTGAATACTTCGACTGCTTCATGTGGTTGCTCCTGAGTCTAATTTTGCCAGAAGTTTCCACTTCCTGCTGGTACTATTTTTCGGGAGGGTTACCCATTTTCTTTTCAATGCTCATCGATGATCATTTTTTGAAATTGAAGGTGGCCGAGCAAATTATTGGGCTGCTTTTTCACCCAGGGTTTGACCGCTTCAATATCCAGGGAGTAAAAGAGGGGCAGCACCAGGGTTTGCTCTGCCACGAGCAGGCGATCCGCCTGGCGGTACATTGCCATCCGTTTTGCCCGGTCAGGAGTTCGGCTGGCCTCCTCAACCAATCGATCATATTTTACATCCTGCCAGCCAAGGCGATGCAGCTGAGAAAGAGCATCCGACTGCCGCAGGAAATTATCCGGATCGGGGTAATCCGCCGTCCATCCATTCAATACCAATATATTGGTGCTATGTTCCTTCTTCCATTCCGTCAATTCCCCGGGTTCAACCTCCTCGAACGAGATTTCGACTCCCAGGCTATCACGCCACTGGCAGGTTAATTCATCCATTCTCGTTCGACCGCCGCGCGGGGCAACCCCTTTTACAGCAGGAAAGCCCTTACCTTCTGGATAGCCGGCCTCGACCATTAACCGGCCCGCCAGGTCCACATCAAAAGGCAATCCGATATCCGGTGAATGTCCGGGCATACCGGGCGGAACCAGGCCTCCACGTACAATTCGCAGGCCGAACCGATCGAAAAACTTTTGCCGGTTCACCGAACATCCGAACGCCTTGCGCACGCGCACGTCATTAAAAGGCGGTGTGATTGAAGGAAAAACCATAAAATAGACGCCCAATTCCTGTTGTTCGTATATATCTTCCCGGGGAATATTATCTGGATCCTCCCCCGTCCCCAAATAAACAAGATCCAGGTGGTTTTCCGAGTATGCATTGAAAAGTTCTGTTCTATCTGTGGCCGTCCATTTCACCTGCTCTACATTTCCCGGGAAAACACCGTAGTAGCCTGGGTTGCGCTCCATGAGGCCGCCGTGTTGGGGATCAAACTCCACCAGGCGGTAAGCGCCATTGGATACGATCTGACCGGGCTGCCACCAGCTTTCCCCGAAACTTTCTATAGCCGCCTTCGGTAGCGGGTATGTGACTTCCAGCGTGACGATAAAAGGAAAGTAAGCCACCGGCTCCAACAGCCGGACCTCGAGGCTGTGTGCATCCAGGGCGCGCACTCCCACACAATCCGGATCCTGGTTTTTCCCCAAGTGATAGTCCCGGGCACCGGTTACATCATACAGGAATTGGGCAGTTCCTGAATGCAAATCAGGGTCGAGGTTGCGCTTCCATGCCCATTCAAAATCCCGGGCAGTCACGGGTTTACCATCCGTCCATGCCACGTCGTCTCGCAAATGGAAGATATACTGCCTTCCTTCATCCAGAACCTGCCATGAACGGGCAACTGCCGGGATCACATCCAGCTCCTCGTTAATTTCCGCCAGCCCGGAGAAGAGGTGGTAGATCGTTTCAATGTCCTGCGACCAACCCGCCCGACCCGGATCGAGGGTGACATGGCGGCCGTAATATCCAAAGCGAAGCTGGCCTGGTTTTGCAGCATGCGCGGGTCGATTTTGTGGCAACGTTTTTTGCTGCAAAGCAAAGGCTTTTTCATTGGCCTGGTGCGCGGCTTCGAATTGGAAATTTGCGTGGTAAATCAAGCCCAGCTTGAGCCAAACCTGGGAGAGGCGGGTTTCATCCTGCAGGTCCTCCAGCAGTTCCAGGGCGCGCTGGTAATAGCTGATCGCCTCGGTGTGCTCATCGGTCAGGCGCGCGCGGTCGCCGGCCTGGATCAAATAGCTTACTGCCTTTGCATGCTCCCCGGCGGACTCAAAATGGTGAGCCAGGAGACCCAGGTATTGTTCTTTCCGTTCAAAGAAGAGCTTTTCGAGTGCCTCGCCCACCCGGCGATGGAATTCCCGCCGCCGTTCCAGCAGGAGCGAGTTATAAGCCGCCTCCTGGGTGAGGGAGTGCTTGAACATGTATTCAAGCTCGGGTAGGTAGGTTTTTTCCCGTACCAGGTCGGCGCGCTGCAGCTGTACCAGGTGCTGGTCCAACTGCTGTTCGGATTGTGCGATGGTTTCCAGCAGTCGGTAGAGGAAGCTCTTGCCGATCACAGAGGCCATCTGCAAGGTGCGGCGGACATCTTCCTGCAACCTATCGATGCGCGCCAGCATCACGCCTTCAAGTGTCTCGGGGATGGCAATGTTGATGATATCCCTGGTAGCTCGCCACTTCTCCCCCTCCCGCAGGATCGCTTCCTGGTCGATCAGGCTTCGAATGATTTCTTCCAAATAAAATGGATTGCCTTCGGCGCGTTCGAGGATCAACCGCCGGACAGGATCAGGCAGGTCGGCGATGGCAAGCAGGTTATCTACCAGCTGGTTTTGCTCCTTCGGGGATAAAGGTTTTAGCAGGATCTCGGTGTAGCGGTGCGAAAAGTCGGTTTCCGCCCTCATCTTGATTTTCCAGAAGCCGTGTTCGCGTTCCAGGCGGGAAAGCAGGAGCAGCATAAGTGGAGCGCGGTCCGAGACCGCAAGCAACTCTTCGAGGGCTTCCAGGCTGGAGGAGTCTGCCCAATGCAGGTCTTCAAAAACTGCTATTGTGGGTTGTTTCTCTGCCAACCGTTGGAAATATCGGCTGATGCAAAGCAGGGTCTGGCGCTTGAGCGTCTCGCCATCCAGCAGGCGCACGCGCTCCGCCAGGTCGCCCTCCAGCCTGACACCCAGCAGCTGCGCAAGATAAGGCAGCAGTTCGATGTCCTTTTCCCCGAACAAGGCGTTCAACCGCCGTTTGAGTGCTGCGCGTAGCTTGGCTTCAGGATCGCCATCCGACAATCCCAGGTCGCTGTAGATCAACTGGTTAATCGACCAGAAAGAGAGTGTCTGCCCATAGGATAATGCCCGCCCATCTATCCAATGAAGTTCCCGATGACAACTAGAGCTCTCCCTGCGGGCTTCTTCCACCAGGCGGCTCTTGCCGATGCCGGCTTCGCCAATGATGGTGACGATTTGCCCATGCCCGTTGAGTAATGTCTCCAGCACCTCGTGCAGCTCTGCCAGCTCGCAGCCGCGTCCGACCAGCGGTGAGGACAGCTCCTCGAAACCGCGCCCGGATCCGGGTGCTGCCTTGCTCTTGATCACTTCGAAAGCGGCTACCAGATCGGCTTTACCCTTGAGGCTGATTTCCCCCATGTCTTGAAGTTCAAAGGTTGCCTTGACGTGCCGGGCTGTACTCTCAGAGATGAGCACCCTTCCGGGCTGGGCCGCGGATTGCAGGCGCGCGGCCAGGTTCACCGCATCCCCGACCGCCAGGTATTCCGTGTGCAGGTCGCTGCCCACACTGCCGACTACCACCGTTCCGGTATTCAAGCCGATGCGCAGTTGAAAATTGTCAACATAACCTTTCAACTCATCTGCATATTTACCGATGGCCTGTTGAATATCGAGAGCAGCATGCACGGCGCGGATGGGGTCATCTTCATGGGTGATCGGCGCTCCAAAGAACGCCAACACGCCGTCCCCCAGTAATTGTGCAATGGTTCCTTCGTACTTGTATACCGCCTGGCTGACCCGCTGGTGGGCAGCGGAGACGATTTCTTTCCACTCTTCCGGGTCCAGCTTCTCCGCCAGGGAGGTGGAACCGACGATGTCGGTAAACAGGATCGTAACAGGTTTGCGTTCGCCTTCAACCTGTGCGGAAGAGCTCCGGATTTTTTCTTTGAGATCTGAGGGTGTGGCCTGTTGGAGCGCCGCAAGACGTTCCTTCTCCCCGACTGAAGGATGTTGCAAAGGTACAAGAGTCCCGCACTTCTTACAGTAACTGGCTCCTGGTTTTAGCGGGTAGTTACATTGGGGACAGACTCGCGCTAATGCACCCCCGCATTTTTCACAGAACTCGGCGTCACTATCATTTTCATAACCACATTTCATGCAGTTCATGAGACCTGCCCGTGGAGGTTATCAGGACTCCAGCCTTTGAAGGGTGACTAATGCACAGCCAGATCATCATCAGAGGTGCATTTTCGAAAGTATTCTTAGAGATGCTTTCGACTACTTTTATCATAGCAGGACCTTCATGATAAGTCAATCAAGGTATTGAGGCTTTCTCCCGAATTTCAACCACATATAAATGAATTTTTTGGATGAATCAAGCCGCCGTTCGCGAAGCACTCCCGCGGGACAGCCGTATCGGGCAGCCAACCGCCCGGACCTGTGGGCGGCGATTCAACTCTCCATCAGGGTTGCGGTAATTGCCACCCTTGATGAGGCGATCGTTACAACTTTCACTGCCGGTCAGCAGATGACTCTGCCCATTTGGATCTTCAGCCAGTTGACGAGACCACGCGACCGCCGGGTGACCAATGTGGTGGCATTCTTTGTCATCCTTATTACCATTGACTTGGTCGTTTGAGAAGTATTCATCCTACACCAGTTTCCTCTCATGTCGACCTTCAAAGTTGCACTTGCTACTTGAATCTAGCGATGATAATTCCATGTCATTTCAGGATTCTCAGCATTGGACCTGCCCGGTTGGCAATAATATCATTCCAGCCAAATTGCACTATGAATGCAGATGTGAATAAGATCTCCTCTTCAAATCTCTTATCGGTGCGCTGATAGTGTTTCCGAACCGCACCTTGAGCGCCGGGGTTGTAATAGTTGAATCCAACCGTTTAATTTTATTTTTGAAAAGGAGAATCTCATGAAACTTCGCACATTTCTCATTATTGCAGCTGTTGTTGCTCTGGGCTATGCCCTGGGTCTGATCCTAATGCCAGTGCTCATGGCCACCACGTATGGCTTCGGGACGAGCGCCTCCGAAATATTGCTCGCGCGCTTCTTCGGCGTTGAACTTCTGGTGCTGGGAGTGATTAACTTCCTGGCAAAAGATCTCACCGGGCCCAATGTTCGCCCCATAATCACCGGAAGTCTGATCGGGAATATCGTTGGCGCTTTCTTTGCCCTCATGGGAACCCTAAACGGTCCAATGAATTCAGTCGGCTGGTCAGCATTCGCGGTCTATTTTTTGCTCGCGCTTGGATTTGCCTACTTCCGATTCATGGCACCAGCCAAATAACTGTTAAGCGCTTCGCTTCATCTGCCGCTCCGCTTGGGGCGGCTTTTGTTTTTATTATTGGGGGTTATACTGTACGTCCTCAGAACATTTGGGACAAAAACCGGCTTCCACTAAGAGACACTTTCCCGACCCGAGGTTATTATCCTTCCACTGCTTGCGCCTGTAAATTCTGCAGGCGGCGTGTCCCCTCCCGGAAGAGCACCGTGACGATGTGCGCTTCGCTTCGGGGATGCTTCGCGAAGCCGCCTCAGAAAGTGCCCCCAGCTTCTCATTCTTCGACGCCTCATCCCCCTTCGGGGATGCTCACCTGCACCCCTGGCACCGCCCGCCAGGGCAGGTGTGCACCGAACGCACGATTTGCTAAGAAAATCGGGTGCAAGTGTCGCGGCTGGATGGGGTAACGATGCCAGTGGAGCCGCCGGCGACGGAAACGGTGCAAGTTGTTCTGCCAACAGTACCCGGGTCGAGCCCGACTGTTGAGATCATTATCCCGACGGCTAGCAATACGGGAATTCCGGAGAACACGGCAACCAGCCAGCCGGCTACACCCTCCCCAACGGTAGAGGGGATAGTTACCCCGGTCAACCTACCTGTAGGTTCACACGGGGCTTCGCCTGGGGTTATTTATATGTTCTTGGGTAAAATAGTGACTCAACGAGAAGTATTCAATGTCTTACCCAACATCCTCTCCAGGAAAATAAACAAAGAAGCCGTCCGTTTGGGCGGCTTCTTTTTGTCCTTCTATAGAGAAATTAAGAAGTTATTTCTTGCTCGTAAAGAATCTCTTGACGAAATAGACCACCAAGGCGGTTAGGAACACCGGGGCAAGGAAGGCAGCCATCGCACCGAAAATCGAGGACAGGGAAGAACCGACAGCTGGGATCGCACCGAAAGCGCCTTGAACGGTCACGAACACCAGGTAGCGGATTCCGCCGTTGACGAGATTATCAGATTCGATGTAGAAGATCCCTGCCAGGATGGCGAGCAACAGCACGATCAGAGACAGCCAGGTAGCCTGGAAGCTGAAAAGACCGGCCACAACCGCCACCAGCATGCCGAGCAGGTAGAACCACTTTCCATAAGCCTTCATAACGTTTCTCCTTTGGTTTGAATTGGGCTGAAATTAAATTGCGATGACACTGAATAAAACACCATATACATTTAGGAGTTGCGTGTTTTGACTGGCTGCACTGCGGGTAGGAGTTGACCTGGCCACCCAGGGCGGGTGTACGACACTGTTCGACACTTGCACCGCACGCATACCTGCCCTGGCGGGCGGTGCCAGGGAGTGCAGGTTTGGCATGCATGGCAGAAAGCATCCCCGGGGAGAAAGGCCGACTCCAAGCCTACATCCGGAAGGCGTTCTGCTTAAGGCCTGGCAAGTTCGGAAGAGATTGGGAATACAAATATGCCCTCTGTTTAGGGCATATTGTATGGAACATATTGAGCATATGCAACAAGTGCCCCCAAGGGGGTGTTGCATATATGGATAATACCAAGGCGAGAGGGTATTCAACTTTTTGACTTTAAGGGGATGTATGCGCTACACCAGAGGTGTACAATTAGACAGCAAGCAACCCAAGAAGGTTTTTGGCGGAAAATATTCTAATCTTAACAAAGGAGTTAATTCATGGATGAGCAGGAATTGCTTCACAAGATCAGTGTTCAAACGAATGTCAATATTGAACTTCTAAAGGATTTGATCCACGACGAAAAGCTTCTTACCCTGATCAAAGCCGGGAAATCCATTGATGCAATCCACCACATCCGTAGAATTCAGCCCAGAGTTGAATTGATGGAGGCAAAAATGATTGTAGAAGCCTTTTCGGAAGCATTGAAATAGGATAAGTCAGAGTATTGTAAACCTGATCGGTGATTGAACTCAACGAGCTCCATGCATGAACCCGAGGTTGCTGGGAAATGTCGGGATCTAATTGGTTCAGCCGTTTCGAGCGGAAAACAGGGAGGGGATTACATGTTCATAAAATAATTGGGGAAAACGAAGGGCTTGATAAATTCATTAGAAGAACAAAAAGACTATATGGAATGTAAATTCCATATAGTCCACCTAGTGCCCCCAAGAGGGTACTGTATAAACGGATACTACGAATATGAGAGGGTGATCCAGAGGCAGACCGATCGCCAATCGTTTGCGGGAAAAGCACAAGCCCGTTTTGATATTTTTCTGGAATATGGTACTATACATACAGAATAACCTTATGGCATATTGAACAAAAGAACGCTGTTTAGAAAAGGAGGTTCTACCATGTCTGAAGAAAGAACGTATACAGGATTGCGTCGCTTTAACCTGGTGATGGGCTTCCTGCACCTGGCGCAGGGCATCTTTATGATCGCCATCAGCAACGCCACCACCTTTCCGATCTACACGAACTTTCTGCGTTTTGACCCGGCGAAGATGACCCTGGTCCCCAACCCGACCCTGGCGTACAACCTGCTCTTCGGGCCGGCAGTGGCAGTCTTCCTGCTACTCTCCGCCCTGGCCCACTTTGCCCTATCCACCTTCGGTTTCAAGTGGTATGTGGCCAAGTTGAAGAGCGGGATGAACCCGGCCCGCTTCTATGAATACGCGCTGAGCTCTTCGCTGATGATCGTGTTGATTGGCATGCTGGTGGGTGTGTCGGATCTGGGAGCTTTGATCCTGATGTTTGGGGTCAACGCCATGATGAACCTGTTTGGCATCGTGATGGAGCTGCACAACCAGTTTACAAAGAAAACAGATTGGACTGCCTACTTCTACGGCTGCCTGGCCGGGATCTTCCCCTGGATCGTTATTTTTCTGTACTTCTATGGATCGCTTGGCTCCTCGGATGCCAAACCGCCGGCGTTCGTGTATGCCATCGTTCCGACCATTTTCGTGTTCTTCAGCATCTTTGCGGTCAACATGGTTCTGCAATATAAAAAGGTTGGCCCCTGGAAGGACTATCTCTTCGGGGAACGCATGTATATTATTCTGAGCCTGCTGGCCAAGACCGCCCTGGCCTGGCAGATCTGGGTTGGTACTCTGCGACCCTGATCGGCTTCGGTAAATCAATCATAAAAGGTCTCCGCGGTCATTGTGACCGTGGAGACCTTTTGCTTTCCAATGAACTGGTTTACATTAGGTACATCTTGCACAACCTGGGTGAGAGCTAGAGCACCAGAATTACCCCGAAGACCACCTCCACCGCCAGGCTGATGATGTTGGACTGCACCACCGATTTATCCAGGAACATGGAAACGGTCCGCACGAGGGCAATGGCCAGATACATGATGCCCAGGGCTTGATAGACCGCCGGTAATCCTAGAATGAAGGGGGCGATGCCCAAGCCGATGAACAGGGCACCCATCACGGCCCGGATCTCGGTGATGCCACGCGGCCCGGTGGCTTCCAGGCCGGTGAAGCCCTTGATCGAACGCGGCGCCAGCAGCGAAATGAATCCGGTCGCCACGGTCCCGACGGCGCAAATGATTTTTAGGATTTGCAGGATATTCATGGATTTTCTCCGGCTTATGCCCGTTTCCCGTACCAGAAGCGCTTCCAATCCCCGCCGCTGGCCTGCAGGGCAATGAAGGTGTACAGTGCGCCAGCCCAGAAACCCAACACCATCATCAGGATCACCCAGATGACGGACGGGAGGATGGCTTTCTCACGGAAGACGATCCAGAAGGAGAACAGGGTAAAGCCGACATACAGGTCCACCAGCGAGACGATGCCCCAGGGCAAGGCAACTAGTTTTGCCCCTTCGGCGGAGAAATTCCCCACGGTGAATCCGTAGATCAAAATGCCGGTCATGGCCAAAAGGCCCAGCAAGGCGAGAACTTTCGCAATCTTCATATCCATTTCCTTTCTTTGAGCGTTATTACTTGCGTGGGAACCAGGGGATAAAAGCGCTGGTCTTGTGAATATATTCCTGATAGCCGGGGCGTTTCTCCATGGTTTTTTCCAGCAGAGCCACTCCCGAAACACGCAGCAGGAACAGGGTCATCAGGATCGGGCTGAAGAACGTCCACCAGCCCCCGGCAAATGTCGCCAACAGATAGTAACCCCACCATTGAGCTGAATCGCCGAAGTAGTTGGGGTGACGGGTGTAGCGCCAGACACCGCGGTCCATGACCTTACCCTTGTTGGCTGGATCCGCCTTGAAGCGCGCCAGCTGCAAGTCGCCGACTGCTTCGAAGAAGAACCCGATCCCCCAAACGATCACCCCGAGGAGGTCAAATAAAATTATGTGGGCGGGTTTTGCTCCTCGTTGGGTGGCCAGCAAGGGGGCGGAAATGATCCACATCAAAATGCCCTGCAGAAGGAAGACCCGGAAGAAACTGAGCCACCACCAGTGGGTACCGGCTTCTTTGCGCCAGACCTGGTAGCGAAAATCCTCCGGCTTGCCCCAGTTACGCCGGAGGATGTGCAGCGACAGGCGCAGCCCCCAGATCGTGACAAGGACCCCGATCAGCCACTTGCGCAGCGGGAAACCATCGGGGGTGAGCACAAAATAAACCCAGTTAGCAATCACGAAGCCGGTCCCCCAGAAGATGTCCACAATGCTGGAATTCTTCAGCTGTAGGCTGATGAGCCACAGGATGGTCATGCAGCCCAGGATGACCAGGAGAGCGATACCATATAGTTCAATAAATGACATGCGAATCCTCTTTGAGATTATTCTTTGGAGATACATGCAAAACCGATGACGCCCGGACCGATATGGGCGCCCAGGACGGGTGTGATCTCCTCCACCCAGATATCTCCCGCCGGCAGCAGGCTTCTGACCTCCTGCAATAATGCCTCCGCACGCTGGAGAGCATGGGAATGCAACAGAGCTACTTTTTCGTAAGGTCCATACTCTTCGAGCAGCTCGACCAGCCGTTTTATGGCGCCTTTGCGTGTGCGCACCCGTTCGGCGGTCGGCTCGCCGTTATACATTTTCATGAAGGGTTTGATCTGAAGGATGGTACCAAGGGCAGAGATGGCGAAGTTCATCCGGCCGCTGCGCTTCAGGTATTCCAATGTGTCCAGGGCCGCAAAGACGTGGGTCCGGCGGATCTGTTCTTCAAGCAGGACGAGGATTTCGCTCATCGAAAGTCCTCGGTCAGCCGCCTCGGCAACCGCCAGGACTTGGAAACCGGTCCCCAGACTGAGCTGGCGTGAGTCAAAGACCGTCACCGGCAGGCGGATTGTTTCTTTGGCCGCCGTATGGGCGATGTCAACAATGGCGCTCAATTTAGCTGAAACATGGATGGAGAGGATTTCGGTCGCCCCCTCGGACGCCAGTTGTTCAAAGACCTTTCTAAACACCTCCGGGCCGGGCGCGGCCGTCTTCGCCGCGGGCCTGAACCCTGGCAGGCGTTCGTAGAATTCCTGATGGGACAGGTCGACGCCGTCCAAATAACTTTGATCACCGACATTGATGAACAACGGGATCACAGTGATCCTGTGTTCCTGGATGATCTCCGGAGGAAGATCGCAAGAACTGTCCGTGACGATTCGAATGGTCATACCTGTCTAAACCCTTAAGGGGATAAGTAGCTTCTTGTTCAAACCTTAAAGAAAGCCACCCATACGATCGCATCCAGGATAGCTGTCTGGAGACAAAAACCCACACATCCGGCTACGGCCAGCCGGTGGGCCCACCGGGGCAGACGCGGCTCGACCTTCAGCAAGGCAATCAGGAGGCCGATGGAGGCTAATCCAACCAGAGCCAGTACAATCCTCACTGCCCAGAAGAAACCGAGGCTGGATCCTTCCAGTGCTAAAAGCGTCAGCGGCATCCAAACCGCAGAGGGGATCAGAATGGCTGCATAGAGAACGTTGAAAAAACCAAAGGAGAAGCGGCTAAACACCTGCGTTTCGCTTGGGTTGAGTCGGAAGAGAATAAAGTATGTGAAGGCAAAGTAACCTGT
>Ga0315273_10004283_pt1 | contig 17462 bp, 17 predicted proteins | sample YL17G02_0_MG_FD_205753 | JGI IMG/M metagenome (GOLD analysis project Ga0315273, IMG submission 205753) | Sediment microbial communities from Yellowstone Lake, YNP, Wyoming, USA - YL17G02_0 | ecosystem: Environmental > Aquatic > Freshwater > Lake > Sediment | place: USA: Wyoming | collected...
ACGAGCGTTTCAGCCAAGGGGTAAGCCTCGCAGCCGTAACGCCGCGACAGGGTGATGGTGGGGCGCGGCCCTCTTTCATCGCCATCGGCCCATTTTTTGGCCAAAGCCATCCAGTTATTCAACCGGCGCTCGATACTGGGTATCATTTTATCATAGACTTTCATGACTGCCTCCTCTTGAGGTTTGGGTGCAAAAATGTTTTATTGATCCTGGATTTTTCAGGATCAATAAAACATTTAGAACCTTTCCGGATCATTAACTGACTTCCGACTATCTGAATAATTACAAGATATTAATATATCATAAATGAGGCATACGGGTCTAAAGGTTTTTTTTAATCCTGAGAAACCCACGATCAAAAAACCTCAACACCGGCAAGGTGTTGCCGGTATGACAAGATGATGCAAAGATCCTATTAAGCTCAAATATTCATTAGAAAAAATTTTGATCACCAAGCTTACCGAGCCCGAAGATCCAGATTTTTATCAAGGATGAAAGAAGGGCCATTTTTTAATGGCAACCGGTTTCGACTTATGATATAAATTTTGAGTTTTACAGACGGAAATCCTTTTATTAAAAGTGGCTTTTTTCGGATCATGTTTGACGATCATCGCGGAGAGATGTCCGAGCTGGCTGAAGGAGCGCGACTGGAAATCGCGTGTGCTGCCAAAAGCGGTACCGGGGGTTCGAATCCCCCTCTCTCCGCCATTTTTTTGCAGGTATAGAACCATGGCTTATGAAGTGTTGGCCCGTAAATGGCGCCCCCAGGTTTTTGCGGATGTCATTGGCCAGGAACATATCACCCAGACTTTGATCAACGCGATCAAGACCGAACGTGTGGCCCATGCCTATCTTTTCAGCGGCGCCAGAGGCGTAGGCAAGACCTCGGCAGCCCGGATCCTGGCCAAGGCGCTGAGTTGCCGACAGGGCGAACCGGGTATTCCCTGTAACCAATGTCATTCCTGTTTGGAAATCACCAGCGGCGCTTCAATCGATGTGCAGGAAATCGACGGTGCCTCCAACCGAGGCATTGATGAGATCCGCAACCTGCGCGAAAACATCAAATACCTGCCGGCCGGCGGCCGCTTCCGGGTCTATATCATTGATGAAGTCCATATGTTGACCCTGCCTGCTTTTAATGCCCTGCTCAAAACCCTCGAAGAACCGCCGCCGCACGTGAAATTCATTTTTGCCACCACCGAACCGCATAAAGTGCCTATCACCATCTTGTCCCGCTGCCAGCGTTTCGATTTCAAAAGAATTCCCATGACCCGCATGCTGGATTTATTAAAAAAAATCACCGCTGAAGAAGGTATTGAAATCAGCCAAAAAGGCCTGATGCTCCTGGCCCGCGAATCCGAAGGCAGCATGCGCGATGCCGAAAGCTTGCTGGACCAGGTTATCTCCTACACCGGTGCCAAGGTTGAAGACAAAGCCATCACCGAAATTCTGGGCATTATCGACCGCACCATCCTGGCTGAAATCACCAAGGCCATTATCGAGAACCAACCCGGCCAATGCCTTGAAATCATCGAACGCATTTACAATTACGGTTACGACCTCAAGGAATTTTACCATTCTTTGATGGACCAGTTCCGGAACCTCCTGGTCGGCCTGATCGTGCCCGGCGGCGAATTGCTGGATATGATTGAAACGGAACGAGTCGAGCTTAAACATCTGGCCGATCGAGCCGGACAAGAACGATTGCAACAATCTCTAAATTTCTTAATCGCCAAAGAAGCCGGCCTGCGGTTCACCGCCAACCCACGCCTGGTACTGGAAGCCATTGTCATCAAACTCTGTCATTTGGACCAAATCCTGCCGGTGGAACAACTGCTCCAGCGTTTGGCCGAACTCGAGACCCGTTTGCCCGCTGAAAATGCGCCGACCAGTCGCCCGCTTATTAGTAGCCCGGCCCGCCCGGTTGCAGCCGCTCCTGAGTCTAAAAAAAGCTCCGGGCCTGCTGCCCTGTCCCGGCCGGTTACCGTGTCCGGGCCGATTTCCGTAAAAAATGAAGACTGGGACGATTTTCAGGGCTTTGTCGCTTCTAAAAGCAAACCCATGGCCAATTTGATAAAGTCCTGGCATCTGACGCAAGTGCACGGCAATACCCTGGCAATCACCAGCACCGGTGACCCTTTTACATCCGGTTTTTTTGACGATCCCGACCACCTGGTTAAACTGGAAGCCCTGGCGCGTGAATATTTCAAGCGGCCGCTCAAGATCGAACCTATGGCCGGCGCCGTAAGTAAAGAAGCCGCGAAAGCCGCTCCGGAACAGGAAAAGGCGGCCAAGGCGCACCCGGCCAAAACCGAATTCGCCCAGCCGGTCCCGGATATTCTGGATCTGTTCCAGGGCGAAGTGAAAGAGGAAAACGGATCTAAAAAGTGAAACGGCAAACGTGAAAAGTCAGTCGTGAAAGATAAAACGTAAAAAGGAAGAAGTAAGGTTTTAAAAATACTATCTTGAGCAGGTGGATCAAAAATAGTCAGATACAAGGCGCCTGATACTCCGAGGAATGAGGCGTACGAGGCAGTACGCCGCAATGACTCGGAGTGAGGGCAATCCCGCGAAACGCGGGATAGATGACTGTTTTTCATCCGCCGTCTATAAGGAGGAAACTTTGAAAGGCATACCTAACATGGGCAACATCATGAAACAAGCCCAACAATTCCAGACCAAACTGGCCAAAATGCAGGAAGAATTAGGCGACAAAACCGTGCAAGCCTCGGCCGGCGGCGGCATGATCACCGTCACCGCCAACGGCCGCCAGGAAATCATAGCCATTAAAATCGAACCGGAAGTGGTCAATGCCAGCGACGTCGACATGCTGCAGGATCTGGTCCTGGCCGCGGTTAATGACGCTCTGGCTAAAGCCAAAGCCATGATGAACGACGAAATGGCCACCCTGACCAAAGGACTGGGGCTCCCCAACATTCCGGGGCTGTTTTAGTTTAACTATCAGAAGCCAGAATACAGGAGTCAGAATTCAGAACGATCTGAAAACAAATTTCAGGTCGAGAGGTTCGGCAAACCGATCGCGTCGAGGGTGCCGGATTGCTATAAATGCTCTTTGTTCTCATTCTGTCTTCTGAATTCTGACTTCTGACTACCTGAGCAAATGCTAAGGATTTGTAAATGGGAATCTATCCGGCCTCTTTGGAAAGACTGATCGAGCAGTTCTCGCGCTTGCCCGGCATCGGCCAGAAATCGGCCGCCCGGGTCGCCCTGCATGTCCTGAAAAGCGACAAGGAACTGGCCAACAGTCTGGCTCAGTGTCTGCGGGACGTGAAGGAGAAGATCCGGCTCTGCTCTATTTGCTTTAATATTACGGACAACGATCCCTGCCCCATCTGCCGGGACCCGCACCGCGACCCGGGGCTTATCTGCATTGTGGAAGGCCCGGGCGACCAACTCGCCATCGAAGAATCCGGCGTTTATCACGGTCGTTACCATGTGCTGCACGGCGTACTTTCGCCCCTGGACGGCATCGGCCCGGAGGATTTGAAGATCAATGCCCTCTTGGATCGCCTGCAAAAAGAAAAGGTTCAGGAACTGGTCCTGGCCACCAACCCGACCACCGAAGGCGAAACTACGGCTTCTTTTTTGGCCAAACTATTCGCCGACAAGAACGTTAAAATCACGCGCATCGCCCTGGGCGTTCCCATGGGCGGAGTATTGAAATACATGGACCCTCTGACTTTGCGCCATTCCCTGAATAACCGCCTGCCTGTCACCGCATGATTCCGGCCGCCGCCATAAAGGAACTACTGCGAATCCTGGGCCCGGAGCGCTTGATCCGCGACCCGGCCGGGATGTCGGCCTACGGACATGATGCCACGGAGATACAAGCCCTGCCCGATGCGGTCGCTTTTCCCCAAAACAGCCCGGAGATCTCCGCCATTCTCAGGCTGGCCAACCGGACGCCGTTTTTCGTGATCCCGCGCGGGGCCGGCACCGGCAAAACCGGCGGCGCCGTACCGGTCCACGGCGGACTGGTGCTCTCTTTGGAACGACTGAACCGCATCATTGAAATCGACGCCGACAACCTGATCGCCCGGGTGGAACCGGGCGTGATCACCGCCCATCTACAAGAAGCAGTGGAACGACTCGGACTGTTTTACCCGCCCGACCCGGCCAGCCTCAATGTCTCCACCCTGGGCGGCAATGTAGCGGAATGCGCCGGCGGCTTGCGGGCCGTGAAATACGGCGTGACCCGCGATTATATCCTGGGCCTCAAAGTGGTCCTGCCTACCGGGGAGCTGATCGATACCGGCGTACGCACCGCCAAAGGCGTTGTGGGCTATGACCTCACCCGCCTGATCATCGGGTCTGAAGGCACCCTGGCCATTATCACGGAAATCACCCTGCGTCTGCTGCCCAAACCGGCCAATAAAAAAACCATGCTGGCCTATTTCCCGGAAGTCACGGCGGCCGTGGCCATGGTGGCGGAAATCATCCGTCAACGCGTCATCCCCACCACCCTGGAACTCATGGACCGTCTTTGCCTGGAATGCGTGCAGGCTGAAACCGGTTTGGTCATACCTCAGGACGCCAAAGCTGTTTTGTTGATTGAAGTGGACGGCGAAGAGTCCATGACCGCCCTGGAAACGGCCAAGATCCGCGGCCTTTGCGCGCAAGGCGGAGCTCTGGTTTTTCAAGCGGCCATGGACCCTGAGGAGGCAGAGAAGATGTGGGCAGCCCGACGTAATGTATCCGAAACCATCGGCCGCTTGGCGCCCAATAAGATGAGCGAAGACATCGTGGTGCCCCGCAGCCGCATGGCGGAATTGATCTCTTTTCTGGAAGCCCTGGGCCGCGCGCACGGTTTGGCCATCCCCTGTTTCGGCCATGCCGGCGACGGCAATATCCACGTCAACATCATGTATGACAAGCAAAAACCCGCGCAAACCCGGGCAGCCCTATTGCTCGTGGAAGCCTTGTTCCGCAAAGTGCTCGAAATGCAAGGCACGATCTCGGGCGAACACGGCATCGGCCTGACCAAAGCGCCCTATCTCTCCCTGGAGCTATCTCCTCCGGCCCTGGAACTCATGGCCCGCCTGAAAAAATCTTTCGACCCCAACGGCATTCTGAACCCCGGTAAGATTTTCGTGAAAGAACCAGAGCCGAAATCCGCAGAATTTTAGACAGGATTAATCCCGCGAAACGCGGGATATGCAGGATTTCATTCTTGTCCGCCGTCCTGCTCACCGGACAAATTCTTAGACAGGCGAGGGGCTTTGTGAAGGCAGATCTGTCACGCCGTAGGGGTTCAAATCCCGCGCCGCGCGGGATTGAACCCCTACAAACGAAGGCCGCCTGGTCATGCCATTGGTCTTGTGAAGGCGGATAACGTTTTTACCGGTAGTCGCAGGCTTCAGCCTGCGCAGTATGCAGCGTAACTATTTTTTAACAGATGACCGCAGATAGCCACAGACGATTCATTTTGATTTCATTTTATTTTTTCTTTCACTTCTGATAAAATCCCGCAAATGAATTCATTGCTCAGCGTATCGGAAATCGATGCCCTGGAGTTTTTTAAAGACCTATTGAGGAATAAATCATGAAAATCCGGGAAAAAGGGCTGATCCTTTATCAGACATCCGATGGAGCGGTAAAATTGGAAGTGCGTTTAGAAAAAGACACCCTTTGGTTGTCTCAAAAGCAGATGGCCGATTTGTTTACTACGGAGCGGAGTGTCATCACCAAGCATTTACGGAATATATTTGAAACCGGGGAATTACTGCGACGTTCAGTATGTGCAAAATTTGCACATACTGCCGAAGACGGCAAAACCTATCAGGTCGATTATTACAGTCTGGATGCTGTTATTTCAGTCGGTTATCGGGTCAATTCCAAGCGCGGCACCCAGTTCCGAATTTGGGCTACACAGGTTTTAAAAAATCATATCCTCAAGGGCTATTCCGTTAATGCACGTCGATTAAAAGAATTAAATCAGGCGGTCCGCTTGATTGGCGAAGTGGCGGAGCGCCGTGATTTGACCGGAGACGAAGCCAAGGCTTTGCTGCGGGTTGTGAGCGATTATTCCTATGCTCTTGATTTGCTGGACGATTACGATCACCAGCGGATTAAGACGCGTGATCTTTCCAAAGCGCGGGCCAAAGCGATTACTTATGATGAAACCCTCAGGATCGTGGAACAGCTACGGGTTCAGTTTAAGGCCGGGGATTTATTCGGGCGAGAGAAAGACCAAAGTCTCCACGCCTCAATCAAAAATATCCTGCAAACATTTGATGGTCGGGAAGTTTATCCCAGTTTGGAAGAGAAGGCGGCACATCTGCTTTATTTCCTGATCAAAAATCACCCTTTTGTGGACGGCAATAAACGCATCGGGGCGGCCCTTTTTCTCTGGTTTCTTGAAAAAAACCGAACTTTGTATCGCAAGGATGGCGGCAAACGTATCGCCGACAATGCCTTGGTCGCCATGACCCTGCTTATTGCCGAAAGCCGACCCCAGGAGAAAGAGATCCTTTGCCAAGTGCTCGTGAATCTGATCAACCGAAAAAATGCATAACCAACGGGCAACTGGGGTACGTTGTCGGATAGGTTGACAAACTTTTTAATCAGTCAGGGGATCTCTTAAGTATCTTGTGCACCTACGCTCACTGAAACCTCAGAATTTTTAAAGGTAGGCGCAGGCTTCAGCCTGCGCATGATGCAGACTAATCCCGCGAAACGCGCCTAGGCCTCAATTTAACATTTTATTTTTTCTTTCGCTTCTGTTAAAATTCTAACGATAGGGACACCTCGTAAAGAATGAATATCAATAAGCCAAAATATACGAATATTTTTCATCTGATTTCCGATATCTTCAACAAATCCAAAGCGGAGGCTATCCTGATCGGCGGGTTTGCCGTTAACCATTACAAGATCGCCCGGCAAACAGCCGATATGGGCTTTCTTATCGTTAAAGAGGATTATGAACGCATTGCCGATCTGCTGCAAAAGCAAGGATACACGCCTTATTATACGCATGAAATCTTCATAAGGTTAAAAAACCGGGAATCTTCTTTTTTCGATATCGATTTCATGTTTATTGAAAAAGAAACCTTTGAAAAAATTCAAAAGGCCGGCCGTGAAATTGAGATCTCCGGAAAAAAATTCACCATCCCGTCATTGAATCATCTGATTGCGCTTAAATTGCACTCCATCAAATATAATCCTAAAAATAGAGAATTCCGGGACCTACCGGACATCATTAATTTAATAAGATTAAACAAGGTGAATTATAAAAGCGAATCATTCAAAGAACTCTGTCTGAAATTCGGCGATGAAGACATGTACTTGAAAATTCTGCAACAAGCATAGTTGGATTGAAAGGTATTCGCATGGAAGACCTTAAACTCCCCATCATTGATTTCGACTTACCGGCCGGAGAACCGCTTTCCATGGACGAATATGCGGAGTTCTGCCTTCTATGCCTAAAATCCGGTTTCAACCGCAAAGAATATGAACGCCAAAAGAAAAAACAATGTGTAACCGTACCTTTTCGTATCATCGAAAATTCAAAGTGATCTGTTTTTCTTGGTTTTTCCGCTTTATAAGCAAGGGTCATCAATAAAATTCAGAATCACAAGAACTGACTCATTTTAGTAATTTGCCTTTATTTTTTTTCGCTTCTGTTAAAATATCTAAAATAGGCAAATCGAATGTCAGGATTCTAAAAAGAAAATCAGGGAGGTTAAGCACATGGCAAATACCTACACTGCGGTGACAAAGAAAGATGGCGCATGGTGGATCGGGTGGATTGAGGAGGTTCCCGGAGTCAACTGTCAAGAAAATACCCGCGAAAAACTCCTCGATAGTCTGAAAGTGACCTTAAAAGAAGCCTTGGGAATCCCACCGAAAAGATAGGCCTGAAAAATCCGCGTTTATGGAATTACTATCTTGCCCGGCAAAGAAGAGGCACCCCGCAGAGCCTCGTTTTGGCTATATCGCCAAACTTTTTAATCAGATAGTACGGAGTCGCGTGCATTATATTGACAAATAAAATCATTTGAAAACAAACTATAAGATTACATACCTCGAGGGCATGCGCAAAATGCTTGTATCAGCGAAGGCGGGCTCATCCGGGTTAAGAGGGATCGTGAAAGCTAAATGATATCACCTTCCTTTTGATGAGCCCTACCCGCTTCCATCTGCATCCTTTTCTGATAATATCCCGAACTGATTGAAAACAAACAAGTTTTCTCATTGGACGCCCATATAAAAGGATAAAGGGGCCGGTTGGGCCGTAATCAAAATGCCCGGCTCATCCTTGTACCGTGATTTTTTATGATGGGTACCTTTTTCAGTACCGTTTAACACGTCCCCGTTATCCATTAATTAGCTAATTTCAGTTTTTATCAGATCGAATTATGTGCCTGTTTTGTGCAATTTTTCATTTGTCACCCCCATAAAGTTTCTCTATAATCCCCTTGGCAGAGATGTAAGGTTAAGCTGAAGAAGAAACCGCGGATTTAGAAGGAATTCTTGGACTTGCTTCTTCAGACCTTTACCGGTTAAAAAAAAGGGTGAGCGATGAGTGCCGGACCGACCTATACTGAAATCCTCGATTCCTCGAGCAACGGGATGATAGCCGCCGATACTTCCGGCCAGGTTGTCTTTATTAATGACCGCGCCCGGGAGATCCTCGGCCGGGATCTTGCCGAAAAACTCGGCCGGGCCATAGCCGACCTCCTTCCGGGAGTAGAGGCTTTGGTACAAGAGTGTCTCCGAACAGGTGAAGCCCAATTGGGGCGTCAGATCCTCGGCGACGCAACCCATCTGATGACCGATATCACGGCCATAAAAACGGACGGTCGCATCAGAGGTGTTCTTTGTGCTTTTCAGGATATGGAGCAGTTTCAGATTTCCGCCCAACGGCTGGAATCCTTCCGCCACTTGAGCGAGCAGTGGAACGCGAGCTTTAAGTTTTCTTCGGACGGCATTATCGTGTGCGACAGCCAAGGGAACATCCTGGATATGAACGAGGTCTCGGAAAAGTTCAACGGTTTGAAGGCCAAAGAGATCATCGGTCGCAATGTGGCCGAGTTCGTCAAAAGCGGCCTCTTTGACCGCTCCGTGACCCTGGAGGTGCTGAAAACCAAGCGGCGCGTCAGCATCATGCAATACGTCAACAAAACCAAAAAGCACCTCCTGGTTACCGGGACACCGACTTTCGATGAGACCGGTAAAATTTCTCTAGTAGTGGTAAACGAACGGGACATGACGCAACTGAACGCCCTGAAGACCAAGCTCGAGCAGTCCCGCATGGTTACGGAGAAGTACCGGGATGAGCTCGCGGAACTCAGCATGTTGGAGCTCAAGGAACAGGAAATCTTGGCGGAAAGCAATCTCATGAAACAGATCTTGAGCACCGCCTTGAAACTGGCCCGGCTGGAGGCTTCCAATATCCTGATTATGGGTGAGTCCGGGACCGGCAAAGGACTCCTGGCCAAATTCATCCATAACCACAGCAAACGTAAAGGCAAGCCCTTTATCCAGATCAACTGCGCGGCCCTTCCGGAAGGGCTGTTGGAAGCCGAGCTTTTCGGTTATGAAAAAGGAGCTTTTACCGGCGCCAGAGAACACGGCAAGATCGGCCTGTTCGAGCTTTCCCAGGACGGGACCCTTTTTTTGGATGAGATCGGCGACCTCCCGCTTATGGTGCAAGCCAAGCTGTTGAAATATCTGGATGACAATGAAATCATGCGCTTGGGAGGAGTGAAACCCATTAAGGTGGATTGTACGATCATCGCTGCCACCAACCGCGATCTCGAAAGCCTGACCAAAACCAGGGCGTTTCGGGAAGATCTCTTCTACCGCCTAAACACCTTTCCCATGCGCATCCCGCCCCTGCGGGCCAGAAGAGAGGACATCCTCCTCCTGGCCCAACATTATCTTAACAAGTACAATCAGACCTATGGCATGGAAAAATGGATCTCACCGGACGCTTTTGCCGCGCTGCATTCCTACCCGTTCCCGGGCAATGTGCGCGAACTCAAGAACGTCATCAAGAATGCGGTTGTCATGAGCGAGGAAGACGGGGTGGACGAATTCATCAGGAAGAGTCTCCAACGGGGAGCAGGCCCCGGAAAGGGCATTGGAATTGAAAGAAAAAGACAGAGTCTCGGCGGCGAGATGGTCGCAGCAGAAAAGGAGGCTTTAAAAGAGGCTCTGTCACGCTGCAAGTCAACGCGAGAAATGGCCAAATATCTGCATGTCAGCCAACCCACCATTGTACGGAAGTTGAAAAAGCACAAGCTTTCTCTACCTTCGATACATAAATGAATCACATTTAGCCCTAACAATCAGATATAGCGAAGAAAGTTCTCCAACTGGTTATGATTCATTATACTATCATGCATAACTATATGTTTTTATGATATTTTTTAATATAATATGATACACTAATGAATCAATGATTCTCATTTCTTCCTTGCTTCAATAGTATAACTTATTGATATTAAAGGAGTTGGCAATCAATATAAAAACTGGCCTCCCTTTTGCAAGTTACTTGACCTAACTCCTTTAGTTATTGCGGCTATCAATTATAAGATCAGAAGTAAAGGCATGAAGCAGTCCTCCAAGAGCGATAGCCTGAGTGCTTTGCGAGCCAAGTTTGTACCCCAGGGCTCCTTTAATGCTACTCCTTATTTTGCGGAGAGAGCGGGGGTTGGGCGCCATGCTGGCCCTGGAATTGGTCAAAAATCGTGAGACCAAGGCCCCGGCCACGGATGCGGCCAAGACCCTGACAAGACTTTGTTATGAAAAGGGATTAGTCATCCTTTCATGAGGAAATTTCAGCAATGTCATCCGTACCTTGATGCCCCTTGTGGTTACGGATGAACAACTGGAGCGGGGGCTGGCCATTATGGAAGAAGCCCTCTCAGGACTTTCAAAATGAGTTCACAGCCGGTGACGCGCTTATGCCTTTAAGCTTCCTCGATATCAAACGGGGCTTGGATCCGCGACGCAGCTACTTGATCGTGGAGGGCCAGGCCGCAGGGTCCTTTGAAAAAAGCCTCATGGAGTTCCTGCATGTGCTCGGTCCTGTGGGCGGCGGAATCCACGGCTGGAAGAAATACAGGCGCGAGGGAAAAAGAATGCTGGTCGGAGAATTGGACCCGGGACTCAAGGACCAGATTTTGCAAAACCTGCTCGGAGTCGACTTGCCCAATGGGGTATGCATCTATGTGTATGAACCCTGCTCTGAGCGCTAAATGGACCGGTAACTCGATAGGACTGTCGATCGGGAAATAAGTGGTTTCAAAGCGGGCCGCATACGAACTGAAAGACGGTTGACGGTCGGGACACCCGTGTGAGAAGTTAAATTTTTTAAAATTATTAAAGGAGGTCGATTATGTTTAGAGGTAAGTCTGCTCAATGTTTGTTTTTAGGAACCTGGGTCGTGGCCTTTGCCCTGGCCCTGATGGTTTTTGGGAGCAATCCGATCCTGGCGGCTCCCCCGGTCGTGAAGATCGGAAACATCGAACCCCTCTCCGGTCCCTCGGCATCGGTCGGACAACAGGGGAAAAACGCACGCGACATGGCTGTCGAGGAAATCAACGCGGCCGGCGGCATCAAGTCGCTGGGCGGGGCCAAGCTCGTAATGATCTATTCCGATTCCGAATCAAAACCGGATAAAGCAGTTGCAGAGGCTGAACGCCTGATCAATACCGAGAAGATCCATGTCCTCACGGGTTGCTGGAATTCCTCCGTGACCTATCCCACCACGGCTGTGGCGGAACGCTACGGCATCCCCTTTGTGGTGCCGGTCTCCGTGGCCGACAAGATCACCGAGCAAGGGTTTAAAATGGTTTTCCGCATTGCAGCAAAAGATAGCTGGTGGACCCGTGACCAGTTTGCCTTTCTGAAGGACATGGAGAATGAGTTCAAGACAAAAGTTAAGAAATTGGCCTTTGTGTATGAGAATGGTGAGTGGGGAAAAGGGTTTGCCGAGCAATGGAAAGAACTGGCCAAAAAGGGGGGATACGACGTTGTTCTAGACGAGCCTTATCCTTCCACGGCGACCGATATGAGCCCCATCGTACAGAAGATTAAAAGGGCCCAGCCTGATGTCTTGATGCTGGTCTCCAATGCAGCCGACGCAATCCTGCTGACCAATACCCTGGCCGAGTATAAGGTGAAACTGAAAGCCATTATCTCCAGCGGCGGCGGTCACGCGGATCCTTCCTTCTTAAAGGCCTGCGGTAAGAATGCCCGCTATATCTACGACCTCGTGGAATGGGAGACGGATGTCAACAAGCCGGGCGCTAAAGAGATCAACGAGAAGTTCAAAGCCAAATACGGATACAACCTGGCCGGAGAATCAGTGGACGCCTATGTGGCCATGTATACGATTGTCGATGCCTTGGAACGGGCCGCCTCCTTGGATCCTGCCAAGATCCGGGCTGCGCTGGCCTCCACAAAGCTGACCAGCGGTCCTGCTATGATTGCTGCTTACGATACGATTGAATTTGATAAGACGGGTCAGAACAAGAATGCAGCCTTGTGTATTGTGCAGATTAACGACATCGGCAAGGGTTTGGAGCGCTTTACTGTATGGCCCAAAGTCTCACGCCATGCAAACTATAAGCCGGTTTTCCCCATGCCTTAAAAATAAAACCTTCTTCTCCTCCTGCAATGGGGGAGCATTGCCCAAGCGTGTCATAAAGCGGTGCTCCCCCGCAGGATTCGTCAATCCGTATCATCGTGGAGGCTTTGGATGTTTTATATTCTGGAAGATTTGATCAATGGCATTTTGATGGGTTCCATCTACGGACTCACCGCCCTGGGGCTGACCATCATCTTCGGCGTGCTCAAGGTGATCAACTTTGCCCATGGCTCCATGCTCATGGTAGGGATGTATTTGGCATACTGGGCAATAAAGTTGAGTGGTGTGCATCCGTATCTAGCCGCTATCGTCGTAGTGCCGGTGATGTTCTTCTTCGGCTACTATCTGCAGGATATCGTGATTAAGCCCATCTTTAAGGTAGAACGCGAAGTTCGCGAGCCCATTACCGTGATTATTGTAACTACAGGCATCTGGTACATCCTGGATAACCTGACGTTGCTTATTTTCGGGCCCCAATACCTCACTCTGCCGAATAATCCCCTGGCAGGGAAGATGCTGGAGTTCTGGGGATTCATGATCTCTGTTCCCAAGCTGTGGGGCTTTTGCGCTACGATGATTGTCTCTTTCTTGGTTTATTTGTTTCTGCAAAAAACGACCATGGGCCGTGCGATTCGTGCGACCAGCCTTGACCGGGACGCGGCCAGTCTCATGGGGATCAATCAGTTTAAGATCTATAATATTGCCATGGGCATTGGCACAGCAATGGCCGGATGTGCAGGGGTCGCCTTAGCGCCCTTCTTTAATATCTTTCCCTCGGTCGGAGTGCTCTTTGACATCAAGGGGTTCATCATTGTGGTCCTGGGTGGACTGGGCAGCATCGGAGGCGCTATTCTAGGGGGCATCATCATCGGGGTCATCGAATCCGTGGGCCCGCAATTCATGACCGCCACTTGGACAGAGGCGATTGTGTATGGTCTTTTTTTGGTGTTCCTATTTGTTAAGCCATCGGGCCTGTTTGGTGTGAAATATGACTGGTAAAACAAGCTCATTGGAGCAAGAATTCAAATGACAAAACAAACACTTAGAAATATTTCCTTGGGTATAGTAGGGATAATCATCTTAGGAATCCCTCTGGTGTTGAAGAGCCCCACCTATCTGCATATCCTGGTTATGCTCTTTTTATATGCCTATCTGACCACGAGTTGGAATCTGGTGGGCGGATTTGCCGGGGTGCTTCCCCTAGGTCATGCCACCTTTATCGGTATCGGGGCCTACACCTCCACGATTCTTTATCTTCAGTATGGGATCAGCCCCTGGATCGGCATGATTATAGGCGGCATTCTCGCAACTATCGTAGGCGTGATAATCGGACTGCCCACTTTTAAGATGCGCGGGGCTTATTTTGCTCTAGCCACTATCGCCTTTGCAGAGGCCCTTCGGGTGATCGTGGAGAATATCGATTATATAGGCCCCCTTAAGCTCAATGGGCCCAGGGGGCTTCAGATCCCGCCTCTGAATGTCGGGTTTGCCAATCTATTGTTCAACACTAAGGTGCCCTACTATTATATCATCGTGTTTATGCTCTTTGCCGTCATCGGCCTGACCTATCTTGTCTCGCGTTCCAAGTTGGGCTATTATTTGAACGCCGGAGGCGAGGAGCCGGACGCTGCCAAATCTTTAGGTGTGAATGTAGCCAGATGTAAACTTGTTGCCATGGCCATGAGTTGTTTTCTTACAGCCCTAGCCGGGACCTTTTATGCCCAGCTTACGCTTTTCATCCATCCGAAGAGCATCATTTCTCTGGACCTCTCTTTTGAGATCGCCTTCATCGCCTTGATCGGGGGTCGAGGATCCATTGCCGGACCCTTACTAGGGGCCCTCTTGCTTAGGCCGGTGAGTGATTTTTCGCGTATCTATTTAGGTTCAGTCCTTCCTGGCCTGCACCTTATCATATTTGGAATAGTCTTGATCCTCGTTATGATCTATCAACCTCGCGGGATCCAGGAACCATTGACACGACTGTATAATTGGCTGATCGTAGATCGTATCGTTGGTAAAAAACCAAAGAAGGAGAAGGAGTAAGGGATGAAGGTTCTTGAAGTAAACAAACTCTCAAAGAGATTTGGCGGCCTACGGGCCGTGGATCAGTTGGATTTGCACATCGATCAGGGCCAGATTCTCGGGCTGATCGGCCCCAACGGCGCGGGCAAGTCCACTGCATTTAATTGCATCGCGGGTGTATACCCTGCCACTTCCGGCGAGACCTACTTCTTTGGAGAGAAGATCAATAATGAGAACCCTTGGAATCTCTGTAAAAAAGGACTGGCGCGTACTTTCCAGATCGTTAAGCCCTTTGCGTCTAAAACCGTGCTCTACAATGTCATGGTGGGCAGTTTCGCCAAAACGAGCAAGAGAGCAAAGGCTGAGGATAAGGCCATAGAGGTTCTTGAATATCTTCACCTTGCGGACAAAAAAGATACGAAGGCCGGCAACCTCACCATTGCCGAGCGCAAGAGGCTTGAGATAGCCAGGGCGCTTGCAACCGAACCCAAGCTTCTGCTTCTTGATGAAGTAATGGCCGGGCTCAGGCCGACGGAAGTGGATGAGATGGTCCAGCTTATTAAACAACTGCGTGACAAGGGAATCGCGATTTTTGTGATCGAACACATCATGCGTGCCGTTATGTCCTTGTCGGATACGATTATCGTGATCCAGTACGGCAAGAAGATCGCCGAAGGGACCCCCAAGGAGGTCGCCTCGGACGAGAAAGTCATCAAGGCTTACTTGGGAGAAGAATATGGCGCTGCTTGAAGTTAAAGATATCGACATTTTTTATGGGGATGTACAGGTGGTTTTCGGACTTTCTTTGAAGGTCGAGGAGGGCGAGGTAGTCAGCATTATCGGCGGTAATGGCGCAGGTAAATCCACTCTCCTTAAAACCATATCCGGATTGCTTCAGCCGGCCAGGGGAGAGATCTTCTTCAACGGGGCAGCGATTCAGGGGGCGCCACCGGAAGAGATCGTTGAGGCCGGGATTGGGCATATACCTGAGGGGCGTCGATTATTCACGCTCATGAACGTGAAAGACAATCTCATTGTGGGGGCATATAACCATCATGCCAGGCCGCACGTGAACAAGACGATTGATGAGGTCTATGCCTTGTTGCCTCGCCTTCGTGAAAGGGAGTCTCAGTTGGCCTTGACCCTTTCCGGTGGTGAACAACAGATGGTCGCCGTGGGTCGCGGCTTGATGGCCAAACCCAAGCTGCTCATGCTCGATGAACCGTCCCTGGGATTGGCACCCATCCTTATCAAGGATATCTTTGAGACCGTGCGGAAGATTGCTGACCAGGGCACAACGGTACTTCTGGTAGAGCAAGATGTCAAGCATTCCCTGAGCCTGAGCGACCGGGGCTATGTCATGGAACATGGTCGCATGGCCATGGAAGGCCCGGCCAAACAACTCCTTGAAGATCCGCATATCAAGACCGCCTATCTCGGCATGTAGATTTTTTCGAGTCGCCTACGGAGGAGATGATAAGTAAACTCATGAACGCCCAACAGTATGAAGAAAGCTTGCGAAAACTGAAGCTGAGCGTATACATGTTCGGGAAAAAGATCACAAACGTAGTGGATGATCCCATTATCCGGCCCTCCCTGAATGCCGTGGCTGCCACGTACGAATTTGCCCATCAACCGGAATGTGAGGATATTCTGACCGCCAAATCCCATCTCACGGGTCTTAAAATCAATCGCTTCACCCATAGATAAAAGGAGAAAAATCGATGACGAATCAATCCTTAAGCGAATTACGCAACCAAGTCATGGCCAAAGGGTTTGCCAGCGGTAAGCCCGCTTATGTGGCGTCGGCCCAAGGCGCTCTGGTCTATGATGTGGAAGGCAAAGAGTACATCGACTTTGGCGGCGGCATCGCCGTTATGAATGTGGGGCATTCCAATCCCAAAGTGGTCCGGGCCATCCAGGACCAGGCCGCGAAGTTCACCCACACTTGCTTCATGGTCATGCCTTATGAACCGGCCGTCACCCTGGGCCAAAAACTCTGCGCGCTGGCCCCGGGCAAGACTCCCAAGCGCGTCGTGCTCGTAAACAGCGGAGCCGAAGCCGTAGAGAACGCAGTCAAGATCGCCCGTTACTATACCAAAAAAGCGGGGATTGTCGTGCTGGAACATGCCTTTCACGGACGGACCCTGCTGACCATGACCATGACCAGCAAGATGAAACCCTACAAATATCAATTCGGGCCTTTCGCGCCCGAGGTCTACCGCATCCCGAATGCCTATTGCTACCGTTGTCCTTTCAGGCTCGCCTATCCCGCCTGCGAATGCGCCTGCGCGGATTATCTCAACGAATTCTTCGGCCGGATGGCCCCCGAAATGATCGCCGCTTTGGTGGTCGAGCCTATCCAAGGCGAAGGCGGATTCATCACGCCTCCGAAAGAATACTTCCCAAAACTAGCCAAGATCTGCGGGGACAACGGCATCCTTTTGGTCGCCGATGAGATCCAGTCCGGTATGGGCCGAACCGGAAAGTATTTGTTCGCCATCGATCATTGGGGAGTTGAGCCTGATCTGATCACAACGGCTAAGAGTTTGGCAGCAGGCATGCCTCTTGCTGCGGTTATCGGCAAACAGGAAATCATGGATTCGGTCCACCTGGGCGGGATCGGCGGCACCTACGGCGGCAATCCGGTCTGTTGCGCGGCCGCCAATGCCGTGCTTGAAGTCTTTAAAGAGGAGGATCTGCTCAAGAAGGGCGAGGAACTCGGTCGGAAGGTGCGAAAGCACTTCATTGAACTCATGAATAAGCACGAAATCATCGGCGATGTCAGAGGCCTCGGCCCGATGCTCGCTCTCGAACTCGT
>Ga0315273_10004284_pt1 | contig 17461 bp, 14 predicted proteins | sample YL17G02_0_MG_FD_205753 | JGI IMG/M metagenome (GOLD analysis project Ga0315273, IMG submission 205753) | Sediment microbial communities from Yellowstone Lake, YNP, Wyoming, USA - YL17G02_0 | ecosystem: Environmental > Aquatic > Freshwater > Lake > Sediment | place: USA: Wyoming | collected...
GATCTCCGGGTCCGGTGTTCCCCCGACGGGGGTAGCCTGCGCGATGGTTGCCGGAATCCCCCCTACCGCGCCGTACCTCTGCGCCGCGGACCAGACCGAATCGCCAAGAAATGATCCGGATGACAGGCCGCCGACATTGATGCGGAGAGGGAATTCCACAGGGGTGACTGCCGTGATGAACTTTAACGTCATGACATTGGAGGGGGTTGCCCTGTCCTTGACCGACTGGATAATGAGCGGAAACGGCGCGGTCGGCATGGTACCGCCGACGGAGAGGTCGACGGTCTGCTGATCGCTCCGGAGGTGCCCGGATTTATAGGTGAGCACTCCCCCTGCATAATGCGTCGGGTCCTCTGCGCTTGTCGGGTCAACCGGTTCAGAGAACGTCACCACCAGCGTGGAATCATAGAGCCAGGCGGAGACGGGATAGGGAGGATCCACATCCTTGTCGACGATGGCCGCGCCGCTGTATCCGCTCGTCGTATTGCTCGTCAGGCAGAGGATGAGGTACCCATCCTGGAAGACCGCGTTCTGCTGGACGAACTGTGCGTTGTTGCCGTCCCAGGTGTGCGTGGCCTTCTGCCAACGGCCGGAATCGAATGCATCGAAATTGTCGGTCCACTGGAGCGTGAAATCTCCGTCGACTCCCGGGGTGTACGCGTAGTACTTTACCCAATCATAGTACACGAAGACAGGAAGCTGGGCGGGGTCGAAACTCCCCGCCCAGTCCACGGCAGCCGGCTGCCAGATGTTCATCATCAGTTTCTGCGGCATCCGCAGCTGCGCAATATGGGATCCCGTCTGCCGGTACACTTCAAAGCCGTCCACACGCCAGGCGACGTAGTCCGGCGCCCACTCAATGGCATAGACATGAAATGCGGCGTGCGGATTGAACTTCAGGGTCTGCCGGCGCACATGATTGTCGTTCTGCGTGGGCACAATGGTGTTGAACTGCGTTTCGTTGTTGTAACGCCCCATCGCCTCGATGTCGATTTCGTTCCACGGCGAGGCGGGATCATAATACGTGAAGAGCGTACCAAGCGTCCCGGACACCTGCGCCGACTTCATCCGCACCTCGAATCGTCCGTAGGTGAACGTCGAGATTGTCCTGTACTCCTCCCCCCGGTAGGGTTTCTGCCCGGAGGCGGTGAGCGGGATGAGAAGGCAGAAGACGGTGATGAAGGTAAGATGGCGTCGGTTCATGGCGGTGGCTCTCGGTCAGGAACGGAGGGGATGCAGCGATCTGTTCCAATGTGCTCAAATCATTTCTTCAATGCAACAGGGGGGGACGATTCCCGGGCTTCACCAGCGTGGCGAGAAACCGCCGGGCCGGGCCGAACGAAGGATCTTCCGAGAGTATCCCTCGAAGGACCTCGATCGCGTCGCCTGAGCGGTGCAGGTCGGACAGAAATCCCGCGAGGTAAAAGAGTGCGTTGTGACGTTCCGCCCGGCTGAATTCCGGGGCTGCGGCCGCGGCCTCCATGGTCAGGACCGCCCGATCGGGGCGATTCTGTTTCCACTGGCTCAGCGCGATCTGGTAGAGGATCATTCCCCGCGTCGGGGAACGCCCGAGCGCCTCCTGGAGCGAGCGCTCGCGCTCGGCCCAGCGTTCTTCCGTCTCATAGGTCTTCGCGATCTGGAGATAGGCAGAGGGGTCCTCCGGTGAAAAGAGTGTGATCGCGCGGAACTCCTCGCGCGCCGCCTCGAACGCCCCGCGCCGTATGAACTCCGCCGCCATGGCCTCATGCGCGCTCGACCAGGCCGTGTGCGTTGTGAGATACTGGAGGGCGATCCGCGCGGAGGCCGGATCGCCAAACGGCCTGTAGTCCGACCAGATGACCGGCCGCTCCCGGAACGGCAACCGGCGGGTCATTTCGAACACCCTCATCAGGCCGATGTTCCAGTCCAGGTCCGTCACGTGATAGGGCACCGCCTGTGGGACGAACGACGAGTCAGGATTGCCGAGAAGGTCACGGATCGTACGGTAGAACGCTGTCGCCATCAGGTAATAACCGATCGGAGTGGGGTGAAGATGATCACAGACGAGCGACGCTCCGACGAGGCCCCCGGGCGAATGCTCCCTGAACACGGCGTGCAGGTCCGTGACGAGCGCGTCGTTTCTTTTCGCGGCCTCCAGGATGATCGCGTTGACTTCTTCACTCGCCCGGAAGCGCATCACATCCCTTTCCTTCGCCCCGTACAGAAGCGGAGCCGCTGCCACGCTGTCCCCCGCTTCAACCATCCTCCGCCCGGCCCTGTACCAGACGTCCGCATCGGCGGAATCGCCCCCGGTACTGATGCTCTTCAGCGGAGGCTGGTCAAGCACGTTGGAGAACACCGTGCTGATGATCACGCGGACATTTCGTTCTTTTGCCACCCGGAGGATCCTCTCCAGGTTCCGGCCGAATGCGCGGTGGGTCTCCTGGAACCGCGTGGACCGGTAGGGGATCTCCTGGTCCCGTACCACGGCGGCCATGAGGGTCCTCTCCGTGTCCGGCCGGGTCAGGAGTCCCTCCCCCCATGAAACAAGAGCGCGCAGCATCTGGACCGTGTGGAGCCCTTGCGCCTTCAGGAACCACCGGACAACCTCGTCGTTCCCTCCCACCGACACGGTCGACCCGCTCCCGTAGGCGCCATAGAATTCGTTATGCCCCAGGTAGACGATAAGAAGGTCAGGCGACGCGTCAAGGATTTCGGGAAGGAGATCGAGGACGGTGTAGCTGCTCACCGCGGAGATGCCCGTGTTGACGACCTCGAACCGTCTCTGCGGAAACGAGCGGGAGAGAAGATACTGCAGCTGTTTCGGGAAGGGGACCTGACAATCGAACGGAAACCCCGCCGTCGTTGATTCCCCGAGACAGAAGATTCTGAACGTCGCGGGGGACTTCACCTTCCGGAACGTCTCGGGGCTGAGCTCGGGGATCGCCACCTGAAGAGGATCGAAGTATCTCTTCGCCACCCACCGGTTCAGCTGGTAGACATCCCCTTTCGGGAGGGTGAGCAGGAGCGGCTCTTCAGAGAACAGACCCGCGGCGCGGAGAGTGAGTTCCAGCAGGGCAACAACGACAGCCGGCAGGAGGAGCGTGATGATCCAGAAGAGACTCCGTTTGAGCCGGGACGGGGTTGGGCTGGGCAGACGGTCCACTACTTGATCCCCATCTCCTTGCACATCCGGTGGTAGTTGGGGGGGGCGAGACCCAGCCGTTTGGCGGCATCGGCATCGGAGGAGGAGTGGGCGCGGACAAACCGAAAATATCGTTCTCGCACCCCCCGTTCCATGTCCCTCCACGACAGGGCTCCGTCACCGAAGGCGACAACAAACTCATCCGGGTTCCGGTCGCCGCGGCGGACGCCGCGGAGCGCGCCCGACACGCTTTCCGCCGTTATGGGTCCATCGGTGTCGAAGAGGATCCGCTGGAGAACATTCTTCAGCTCACGCACGTTGCCGGGCCAGTCATGGTCCTTGAACGCCCGGAGGGCATCCGGCTCGACGGCAGGGACGCCACGGTTGACCTCCGCGCACAGTTCGCGGAGAAAATGGTCGACGAACACCTGGATATCATCCCGCCGTTCACGGAGGGGGGGGACGGCGATCGGCACGACATTGAGGCGGTAGTACAGGTCCTCCCGGAACCTTCCGGCGGTCACTTCGTCGCGGAGGTTCTTGTTCGACGCCGCGATGACGCGGACATCGACCTTGATCTTCTCCGTCCTGCCGATCTTCTCGATCTCTCCTTCCTGCAGAACCCGCAGGAGCTTGACCTGCGCCGCCAGGGGGAGTTCTCCCACTTCATCCAGAAAGATGGTCCCGTGGCCGGCGACCTCAAACAACCCCAGCTTGCGCGCGGAGGCCCCGGTGAACGCCCCTTTTTCGTAACCGAAGAGTTCGCTTTCGACAAGCTCGCCCGGAAGGCTGCCACAGTTGATCGGCACGAAATTCTCAAACCGGCGGGAGCTCTGATAGTGGATGTTGAGCGCGATGTATTCCTTGCCGGATCCCGACGGCCCGGTGATCAGGACAGGCGCGTGGCTTTCCGCACATTTCCGGATCTGCCGCTGGACTTCCTGAATCGCGGCGGAGCTTCCCAGGATGCGCTTCTGCTCCAGGATGTTCTCCACGGTCAGCGCGAGCTTCCTGTTCGATTGTGCGCGTTCCTTCTCCAGCTGCTTCTTCTTGTACGCGTTGAAGATGCTCAGGATGAAATCGGTGGGCTGATAGATGAAGGCTTCGATGTCGCCGGGATACTTCGTGCAGTACCAGAAAGCCCCGGCGTTGAGGAGGCGCGCCGCGAAGGCAAAATCGGTGATGTTGATCGTCATCTTCGTCACGATGATGATCTCCACGGAGGGATCGACCCGTTTGATCTCGCGGATCAGGTCCTCCCCCATCAGGCCGCCCGCGATCTGGAAATCCATGATCACGATGTCATACAGGTCCCGATTGGTCCGGATCAGCTCGACCGCGCTGTGTCCGTTGGCCACCACATCCCGTATGGCGATGCGGTCCTGAAACGGCGCGATGGTGTTACGGACGCGGCGCGCGTCGAATTCCTCATCCTCGATCAGGAGAATCTGTATCACTCCGCCGTCAGCCATGGCCTCCTCTCAGGGTTGCGAAGGGATCGTAAACGTGAAACACGCGCCCCCCTCCGGAGGGTTGGACGCGTCGAGCTGCCATCCGCAGCGTTGCGTGGCAATCTCGTGCGCGAGATAGCACCCGTAGCCCGAATGCTGGTTGCTCACGGTCTTGGTGGACGCGCTCTCCTGGAACACCTTCTTCACCCCGCGGCGGTTCCGCTCCAGGAGGTTTGCGCCAAGGCCGGCGCCGTTGTCGGAAATCCGTATCACGATGTCCCCCGTCGCCGGGTCGAACGCCGATCGGATGGTGACCGTGATCTCCCTGACCCCTGCGTGTTCGAGCGAATTCTGGATGATGGGTTCGAACGCTTCCCATGCGACGAATTCGTTCACGGGGACAACGGGAAGCCTTTCGTCAAGCTCCAGCACGAACCGGGCGCCCCCCAGAGTTCCCGACACGCGCTGGAACACGTTGAGCACCAGGAAGCGGAGCAGCTGGTTCAGATCGGAGCGGAACAGGGGACCCCGGTAGGTGTGGACGGGGGGGTCGTACCACTTCATATCATAGATGACCCGCGCGATGAAATTGGAGTACGTCATCACGCGCGTTTTGATCTCTTCGATGTTGTTCGTCCCGAGGACCCGGAGGTCCTCCTTGATGAACCCCATGATCTTTTCCGCCTTGTGGTGCGTGTGATAGATCCGCTTGGTGAACAGCATCTCCTTCTCGTGGTTGATCTGCTCGGACAGATGCTCCTTCTCCCGTTCGAACAGCAAACGCTGTGCGTCGTTCCTCGCGCCGAGCGTATAGGAGGAGATGTAGAACATGGCGAGGAGGCCGAACAGGATCAGGGCGGAAAAGGTGACCGCCGTCTGGTCGTAACTTGTGGTGATTTCTCGCGTGATGAAGCTGAAATCGGGAGCGGTCCGCATGTAGAGGGCTCCGACGAACTCTCCGCGGGGGACGAAAGGCACGAACACGTGGAACGTCTGCTTTCCCTCAACGAGGGTCCGAATCTGCTCTTTGTTCCTCATCTGCGCGGCGATCTGACGGTACATTGCGATCGCCTCCGTGTGACGGGCCGACGGGGGAGGGAGTCGGTGGAGATCTTCAAACATGTACCCGTAAATCACCCGCCCGTCGTCGATGGCGACGATGGCGGTGTCGATCCGGACCAGGATGCAGATCTCCTTGACGTTCTGGCTCAGGATCTGCTGGCTGAGGATGATGTCCAGTCCCTGGACCAGCTTGCGGATCTCCCGCTCTTCCATCGTGCGCTCGAGGGCGCGGGTCTCCAGGAGGAGTTCCAGCGACGTGGTCGTGAGATTGGCCAGCCGTTCGGCGGAGTCCTGCTGGTACCACTCCTGGGTGTTGACAAGAAACTTGTCGAGCGATGCCTTGTGCAGGTAGGAAACAACGATCTGGAAAAGCAGAATGGCGGCCAGGAGGACCGTGATGTGCTTGAGCTGGAACTGATACGTCTTCAGATGGTCGGTGAATTCCTGCAGCCGCGTTGCCATCGCACCGCATCCTCATTTATGAAAGACCTGTTCGTTCTGCATCACGCGCGACGCCCGGGTCAGGGCCTCGTGGACCGTGAGCTCGCCTTTGATCGCCAGGTGGGCATAGGAGGAGATAATGTCGGACATCCGCGTGTAGTCGACGAGCTGCGGCCGGTGGAAGCCGTAATCCAGCAGCCGGCGGTAGTACGCGAGGTCGGGGTGCTGCGCCATGAAGGAGGTATCGGCGTATACCGTCGCGTTTGTGGGAATGAATCCACCCAGCTCGAAGAGAATTTTCTGCGCGTCTTCACGCTGCAGGTAGCGCACGAATGTCAGCGCGGCCTCTTTGTTCGTCGAATACTTCGAGATCATCAGGTTCCACCCGCCGAACACGGACACCGGCGGCCGTCCCGCAAAATGGGGAAGGGCCGCCCGCCCGATATTAGCGATGTTCACGCTGTCCGGGTAAAAGCTCCGGTAGTCTTCGATGAAGTTCGGCCACCCGCGGACGAATGCTCCCCCGTACCGGAGCATGTGAATGTAACTGCGGATCTCATCGTAGCCGCACACCTCCGGCGGACTCATACGGTACCGGTGGACGAAATCGACGAGCATCTGTAGCCCCTTCTCCGCAACCGGCGACGACAGATCGACCCGGTTTCCCGCGAAGAAATCCCTTTCCTGACCCGCGAGCATCTCGAAGTAGTTGCAGACGAGCCCCTCAAAATTGTCCGCCTGAAAGAGATAATACGGGGCCCCGTGAAGAGTGAGACGGTCCCGGAGACGGATAAACTCCTCCCACGTTATCGAGCTCCTCAACTTCTCCTCCACGGCGCCTCCGTCCGGAAGGCCGCGGATCAGATCGCGACGGTAGTACAAAAGGCCCACATCGATGTACATCGGCATCGCGACAAAGTGGCTGTCGTAGAGACACGATTCGAGGGCGTACGGGAGGATCCGGCGGGTCTCCTCCGGCCCCATGGAGGCGTCGAGCGGTTCGCTCCATTTCGAAAACCGGGGGACCCAGATCAGATCGACGGAAAAGACGTCCAGCCGGTCGCTCTTGTTACGCAGGGACCGCGCGAGCAGCTCCTTTCTCTCGTTCGTGCTGAACTTGGCAAAGGGAAGCGCGACGGGGACGACCTCAATGCTCCCGCGGTGTTCGGCGTTGAACCGGTCGATCACGGCCTGGTGGGCCGGCGAGATGTTGTCGGCGAAGTAGACGCGGCGGAACGTGCTGCGGGGGGGCCCTCCGGGAGGGTAGACGGCGAGCGTGACGAGAATGCCGGTCAGGACAACCCCCAGGATCAAAAATGGCACGGCGCGACGGATCATCGATGGACGCTGTTCGTTGGAGGGGACGGCACCGCTGCTCAGGGGGTGACTCGGGAAGAGTAGGAAAAAACCCAAAGAATTGCAACCGCGGAGGAGGAGGTCACGACGTCACGACGTCCCGCCGTGTCGCCCCCGGCGAGGACGCTATCTCTCAGGCTTTCGGGACCTTCCCCCGCTTTCTGGTCTCACCCACGATCTCATCATGCTCCAGGTCGCGAAGCGCGAGGTCCAGCGCCCCCACCGACATCCGGATCTCGGCGATCGAGTAGCCGAGAGAGATCATCAGGAGGATCAGGCTCGCGCCGAAGACGTATGTCGCCGGAACGGGGTATCCGAGGAAGAGGAGGAACATGCAGACGACGCAAAGCAACAGGCTCGCAATCCCCTGCCCCTGCATATCACGGATGAGCAACACGCGCCGCCGGAGGTTGGCGATCTGGTGTATGATGTGCTCCTCCCGCGTGGCTGTGTAGCGCGCACGCAGGTCGCGGATCAGCGCGGCAAGCGCGAGAAAACGGTTCGTGTATGCCAGCAACAGGAGCGAGACCGTCGGAAACAAAAGAGCGGGCGTTGTGAGGGTGATGTCCATGGCGGCTCCGGTGTCGGTGGTTGCATCGCTCAAGGTCGGAATCTTCTTTTTCAAGGGGGGCACCCACGGGAACGCCCTCCTCGCTAGACCGTTCTCGAAAACACCGGTTTGTTCTTCGCGATCGAATCGAGATATGCGTCGAAACACATCGCGATGTTGCGCAGGAGCAGGCGCCCGGAGCCCGCGATGACGATCTTCCCGGGCTCCAGGACGACGAGCCCGTCGTCCACGAACTGTTCGAGGGCCCGGAGTGACGACCCGAAGTAGGATTCAAAAGCAATGCCGAACGTCCTCTCCACGGCGGGGACGTCGAGTTCCAGATCGCACATCAATCGCATGATCACGTGCTTCCGCACATGGTCGTCGTCCGTCATGCGGTACCCGAGGTGCGTGGCAAATGATCCCTCCCCCAACGCCCGGTAGTACTCCGGCAGGTTTTTCGTGTTCTGGGCGTAGCTCCCCTGAAAATGGCTGATGGAGGACATGCCGAACCCGTAGAGATCAGCCCCCGATTTCGTCGAATACCCCTGAAAATTCCTGTAGAGGGTCTTTTGCTTCTGCGCCCTGGCCAGCTCGTCCTGGGGCTTCGCAAAATGGTCCATCCCGATGTATTCATACCCCCCTGCGGACAACCCCTCAATGGTCATCTTCAGCAGGTCAAGCTTCTGCTCCGGCGTGGGGAGATCCCCGGTATCAATAAGTTTCTGGTGCGGCTTCAGCCAGGGGACATGCGCGTAGTTGAACACGGCGATGCGGTCAGGGTCGAAGTCAATCACTTTGCGGACCGTCGATCCGAATGAGGCAAGCGTCTGGAACGGAAGGCCATAGATCAGGTCGAGGTTGATGCTGGTGAAGCCCACGGCGCGGGCCCAGTCATAGACCTGGCGCGACATGGACTCCGGCTGGAGGCGGTTGACGGCCTCCTGGACCTTGAGATCAAAATCCTGCACGCCCATGCTCATCCTGTTGAAGCCCGCTTCGCGCAGGGCGACCAGATGGTCGCGCGTCAGCTCGCGTGGATCGATTTCCACGCTCATCTCGGCCGCGGGGTCGACCCGGAACGATCTCCTGATGTAGTCCCCCACATCACGTATCTGATCGGGGAAGAGATGGGTGGGGGTCCCGCCCCCCCAGTGCACCTGGACCACCCGGCGGTCCTTCGACAGCATGGGGGCGACAAGGTCGATCTCCTTCTTCAGAGAGCGGTTGTATTCCTCGATGCGGGCCCGGTCGCGCGTGATGAGCATGGTGCAGCCGCAGAAGTAACAGAGTGTATCGCAGAACGGAAAATGAAAGTAGAGGGAGATCTCTCCTGTGGAACCAGGCGCGTTCGTCGCGATGATTTCCTGCCTGAAATCCCGGGCAGTGAACGCAGTGCTGAAGAGCGGGGCGGTGGGGTAACTGGTGTAGCGGGGACCAGGCCGGTCGTATTTCTTGAGCAACTGGAGGTCGACGTTGGAGAACGGGCTTCCCATAAACAACTCCTGCTTTCATCCAAAGAACAATGCCCGCGCGGGGTACTCAAGCATACGCACAATTCACTCCAATTTCAAGGCCGGTCGCCGCGGATTTCGCCTCGGGGAGAGGCTTTTTTTACTCCATGATCAGCGTCGGGTTCACTTCGACGATCGACGCGATCGAATTGGCGATGAGACAGTGCTTTTCCGCCTCCCGCAGCGTCGCATGCACCTCGGCTTCCGCCACCGAACCCGCCACGACGATCGTCGGGAAGATAACAATGCGTGTGAACCGGTAGTCGCCGTCGATATACTCCAGCACGCCGTTGGCGTGACTCCTGTAGGAAATGATCGGGAGCTGCTTCGTCGCGGCAAAGGAGAGGAACGTCGACATGTGACAGACCTCCACCGACGCCACGAACAGGTCTTCCGGGGTCCACACCCCCGCTTCGCCGCGGAACTCGGGGGGACTGGAGATCCTGATCGTGGGCTTTCCCTCCGAGGAGAGCGTTCCCGACTTCCCCTCCGTTCTCGCGGTCATCGTCTTGTAGGTGAAGGTCTTGTGCTTGGTCTTGCCCTGGTCTGCCGCATTCATCGGTTGCCGTCCATGTCATTGTCCTCGAAGATGAGTCGTCCGCTCCACGCCCGTCACACGGGAGGGCGTGAATCGATCAGCCTCTTGCGCGTGTACGCAATGAGCCCGCCTGCATCGATGATCGCCTGCCGGGCGGGGGGAAGCTGCGTGACCGCATAGGTCTTTCCCGTGGACATATTGACCACGATATCGTCCTTCACCTCGATCTCGTCTCCTTCTCCCGCCTGGAAGCCCGGCGCCGTCACAAGACGGAGACCGAGATTGACGGAGTTCTGGAGGAAGATCCGGGCGAAGTCGGTCGCAACGATCACGAGCTCGTATCCCTTCAGCGCTGAGACAGCCTGCTCGCGTGATGATCCGCAGCCGAAGTTCTTTCCCGCGGCGATGACGCTGCCGGGCCTGATCTCTTGGGCCCTCAGCGCCGCGTTGAACCGGTTCACATCGGCAAACGCAAACTGTGGCGTCTCCGATGGAAGCACCGTGGCCATATAGCGCCCCGGGTAAATCACGTCGGTGGAGACGTCGTCTCCCAGCGTCAGGACGACCTTCGGCATGGTCACTTCACTCCTTCCCGCGGATCGGTGATCACCCCCGCCAGGGCAGAGGCCGCGGCGACGGCCGGCGAGCAGAGATAGACTGCGGCGGTGGGGTTTCCCATACGTCCCTTGAAGTTCCTGTTCGTCGTCGAGAGTGCCGTTTCGTTGTCGCCCAGCGCTCCCTCGTGAATACCAAGGCACGGTCCGCAGCCGGGGTTCATCACCACGGCCCCGGCGGCCATGAAGTCCGCGATGAACCCCCTGCCGAGCGCCTCCTGATAAATCCTGCCCGATGCCGGGAAGACGAGCATGCGCGTGGTCGATGCCACCTTTCTGCCGCGCACGATGCCGGCGGCCATCTCCAGATCATCCAGACGGCCGTTGGTGCAGGAGCCGATGACCACCTGGTCCACCCTCGTTCCCCGGACTTCTCCGACCGGCTTCACGTTGTCCACGGTGTGCGGGCATGCAACCTGCGGCCCGAGATGCGAGACGTCGAGGTTCACGATCTGGACGTACCCGGCATCCGCGTCGGGAACGACCGGCGTGACCGTCCCGGTGACCCCCGCCTCCTCGCGCAGGTAGCGGAGAGTCTCCCCGTCCGCGGGCACGATGCCGGAGGTGGCCCCCGCCTCGACCGCCATATTACAGAGCACCAGCCGGCCTGACGTCGACATCCTCCGTATCGCGTCACCGTGAAATTCGATCACCTTGAAATTCGCCCCCTGCGCGCCGATCGTGCCGATCAGATGCAGGATGAGATCCTTCGGGCCGACGAAGTCCTGAAAATCACCCGTCACCTGCACTTTGATCGTCGCGGGCACTTCCACGTTGAGGGCCGCACCCAGTGTCCACACGCTGGCCATCTCGGTCGCGCCGATGCCGAAGGCGAATGCTCCCAGGGCCCCGTGGCTCGTCGTATGTGAATCGGTGCCGACGACCACGCACCCCGGCATCACGTAGCCGCTTTCGGGAAGGACCTGATGGCAGATGCCCCCGACGTCCCCACGGATGTCGTGAAATTTGAGGATCGCGTGCCTCGCGACAAATTCCCTGACCCTCTTCTGATTGCTGGCGGTCTTCGCCGATTCCGCCGGAACCCGGTGGTCGAAGATGATCGTGACCTTCCCCGGATCCCAGACGCACGGAGTGAGCCCCGTCCCGGTGAAGATCTCGAGGAACTGGTTGACAACAAGCGCCGCGTTCTCATGCGACATGGCGAGGTCGACCCGGGGTTCGACGACATCCCCGGAGCGGACGGACGCCTTGCCGGAGGCGCGCGCGAGTATCTTTTCTGCCACCGTCATTCCCATAACCGTCCCCCTTCTTAAATTGCCTTCACCTCCCTGAACCCCGCGATATCTTCATCGGTGTAACCGATCCCGTGCAGCACGTCGCACGTGTGTTCCCCCAGCAACGGCGGCCCGGCCGTCACGTGTCCGGGCGTTTTCGAGAACTTCGCGGTCAGGTTGAAGAGCCGGAGATCGCCGATGCCGTCCACCGTCACGTTCCCGAACGTGTTCCGGTGTTCGACCTGGGGTTGATGCACCGCCGCCTCAAGCGTCAGAATCGCCCCGGCCGGGACATCGCGTTCGTTCATGAGGTCGACCCAGACCGACGTCTCTTTCTCCTTGAGCTTTGCCTCGAGCAGGGGCGTGAGATCCTTCCGGTTCTTCTTCCGGGCGTCCCGCTCTTTGAAACGCGGGTCCTGTTTCAACTCCGGCACGCCGAGCAGGTCCGCCACGCTCTCCCACTGTTCCTGCTTGTTGGCCGCAATGTTGATGTACCCGTCGCCCGTCCGGAAGACCCCCGACGGAGCGGCCGTGAAATTGTCGTTGCCCATGGGCACCGGCGCCTCCCGGCCGATCATCAGGTTCGCCACCACCCATCCCATCAGCGGCATGATCGAATCCAGCAGGGCCACATCTATGAACTGCCCTTCCCCCGTCCGCTCCCGGTGATACAACGCCGCCATGATGGCGAACGCCGCGTTCAGCCCCCCCACGGTGTCGCAGACGGGAAACCCCGCGCGGAGGGGGTGCAGACGTTCGTCGCCGTTGATCGACATCTCGCCGCTCAGGCCCTGGATGATCTGATCGTAGGCCGGTTTGAGGGCGTCGGGCCCCGTCTGACCGAATCCCGAGATGGCGCAGTACACGAGCCGGGGGTTGATCCCGTTCAGGATGTCGTAGGAGAGCTCCAGACGCTTCATCACGTCGGGGCGGAAGTTCTCCACGACGACGTCGGATGCCGCCGCAAGCTTTTTGAAGATTTCTCTCCCCGCGGGGGACTTGAGATTGAGCGTCAGCGATTTCTTGTTCGCGTTCTGCGCCAGGAAGCTCGTCCCCATCAGCTTGCTGTTGTACTCGGGCACGCATCCCAGTTTGCGCGCAAGGTCGCCGCCGGCCGGGTTCTCGATCTTGATGACCTCGGCCCCCAGGAGCGCCAGATGCAGCGTCGCGAACGGACCCGAAAGGACGTTGGTCAGGTCAATGACTCGTATTCCCGCAAGCATCGTCACGGTCCCTCCTCTGCTGTGATACTCATTTGAGGAGCACCATTCTCTTCTGCTCGACAAACGAACCGGCCTTCAGGCGATAGATATACACGCCGCTCGCCAGTCCGCGTCCGTCGAAGGTCACATGATACCGTCCCGCCGGCTGGGGACGGTCGACGAGCGTCGCCACGTCTCGGCCCAGGAGGTCGTACACCCTGAGGGTCACATCGCCGGCCGCCGCCAGGTGATAACTGATCGTCGTTGAGGGATTGAACGGATTCGGGTAGTTCTGCGCCAGTCCCACCGTCGCCGGCACCTCACCCCTCTGCGTCACTGCGTTCGGCGGCACAGGCTCATACGTCACGGTGAAGTGCCCGCCGGTACCCGGGGGGAGATGAAGGATGCGCCCGGTCGCGTCGAAATCCGCGTAGGCGGCGCCGTTGTGCAGAACCTGCTTCAGCCTGTACTTCGATGATGCGTATGCCACCGGATTCATGCGGACGCTTCTGTCGGTCGCATCGGCCGTGTACATGTAGTGGAGCACGACGGGTTCATGCTTCACAAACAAATTGCCGTACAGATAGACGTAGTACCCGAGTTCGGTGGAATGATACGCCGCCTTGCCGCTGCTGCCTTTCTCGTTCCCCCAGATCTGCCCGCCGCGCCGCGTGCGATCCGCATAGACCTCCCCGTACTGGTGGTCGACGAAGTAGGTCATGAAGAAATCCAGCGTCTCGTCCGCCATCTCTAGATACTCCGGCTTTCCCGTGATCTCGTAGAGCATCAGGCCCGCGGTGACCGCCTGCTCCATCTGCCACCACGCCTTCGCCGAATCCGCCTGACCGTACAGGTACATCACTCCCGTCACGCGGTCGTAGTCCTTGTACGGCCCTCCAAAATCATGGTCATACCCCTTGAGCCAGACCTGACCCGCGAGCTTCTCGGCGGCATTCAGGTAGGCGGTATCGGGGAAAAGCTGGTGCATGCGGCCGAGACACCAGGCGGTCTTGAGAACATGCCCCATGATCGTTCTGGTGTTGTTGTTGGCGGTCGCGTTGTCCCAGCTCCAATCGGTTCCGTAGCTCTCCACAAAGCCGATGATCTGCCCCTCCATGCTCGGCACGAGGTGGTCGAGGATGTTGCGGCTCACCTGAAGAAGCCGGGTCCTGTACACATCGTCTCCCGTCAGGAGGTAGACAGAGAGCAGATGCGTGGTAATGGCGTCGACCGTTGCGTTGAAGCTCTTCCCCGTCGGGGCCGACCAGTTGTACGGTGCATTGTCATAATAGCCGAAGGAGGACGCTCCGGCATCCCAGAGATGCTGCTCGTTACTGCCGTACCCTTTCAGCAGCCAGCGCCATTCCATCGTGTCCCGCGTCGCCTCGTAGTATGAGGTGATCCCGAGAAGTGCATAATGCTGGTCAAATGCCGTTTTGGGGGCGGTCGGACCCATTGGGTTGCCAACCATGTCATTGCTGCCGAACCACCCCCCGTTGGTCTGATCCCACGCGTGCGCCTCCATGAAGTCCAGCGCGTGCCTCGCATACGTCAGATACCCTTCGTTCCCCGTGAGCATGAAGGCTCGCGTGAACCCGTACGCGTCACGGCTCTGGCTGACCAGGTTCTTGTTTGTTCCCCAGGCCGTGATGACATTCCCCGTCCGGTCAACGTTGGTAAAGAACCCGCCGTTGACCGGGTCCTCGACCGGTATCCAGAATGCAGCGCAGCTGTCGACGTACCCGATCGCTTTCTCGGGATGGAGAAGGTAGGGGGACCTGATCGCGTACTGAGCGTGCAGTGGTGTGATCCCGGCTCCGGCAAGCAGGCAAAGAGCCGGTAAGGCCAGAAGCAGGAAGCGGAGGCTACGCACCGGCATTTGCGAATCCTCCTACTTTGTACACGGTCCCCGGCATCTCCCTCCCGAAGAAACGGCTGATCTCCTCCGCGAGCGAGATAAGATGTTCCAGCTTCACATCCCTTCTCTGTCCCATATGGTGCAGCATGTGGACGAAGTCCTCCGTGCAGACATTTCCGCCGGCGATTTTTGTGAAGGGACAACCGCCGAGCCCGGCGACCGAGGACTCGAACGAGGTCACGCCCGCCTTCATCGCGGCATAGGTATTGGCAAGCCCGAGTCCGTAGGTGTTATGAAAATGGCACGCGAGCCCCGCGCTCCCGTCAAGCGCGGCGACATCCGTGAACATCCTCTCCACCTGATCGGGCATCGCATGCCCGGCCGTGTCGGCAAGACTGATGCTCCTCAGGCCGGCCTCCAGGTAGCGGCGCACGATGTCCATGACCCGTTCCGGCGGAACGCGCCCCTCGAATCCGCACCCGAACGCGGACTGGACGGAGACCTGCACGGTGGCGCCGGCGGCTTCCGCCTGGCGCGCCGTCGCAATAATACGGCCGGTGGCTTCCGTGACCGACATGCCGGTGTTCTTCATGCTGTGGGTCTCGCTGGCCGACACCCCCATGCAGAACATCCCGACGCCGCAGGCGAGCCCGCGCTCGAGCCCTTTTTCATTCAGCACGAGCCCGGAGAGGGTGACGTTGCCGGGTCTCTCCCCCGCCGTCAGCTCGGCGAAGAGCCTGTCGGTGTCCGCCATCTGCGGCACCTTCTTCGGATGGACGAACGAGCCGACCTGTATGATGTCGACGCCTGAGAGCATGAGGCGCCGGATCCACTCAAGCTTCTGCCCGGTGGGCACGGTCTGGCGCTCCATCTGGAGCCCGTCGCGGAAGCCGACGTCATGGATGGTGATGTTGTTCATGCCGCTCACGGTGTCAGATCTTTCCTGCGATGGCGCGCGCCATATCGAGAGTCGTCGCATCCCCTCCCATATCATAGGTCCGGACGCTGCCTTCCCTGATCACGGCCGCCGTCGCGTCTTCAACTTTCCGCGCCATTGCTGTCTCACCGAGCCAGTCCAGCATCATCTTGGCGGCCAGGATGGTCGCGATCGGATTCACCTTGTACTGACCCGCGTACTTCGGCGCCGAACCGTGCGACGGCTCAAAGACCGCCACCGTCGTCCCGATGTTCCCCGAACACCCGAACCCGAGCCCCCCCACCATCTGGGCCGCGAGGTCCGAGATGATGTCGCCGTAGAGATTCGGCGCCACGAGCACCTCGTAGTTGAACGGGTTCTTGAGGAGCCACATGCAGATGGCGTCCACGTTCGCGTCGTCCATCGCGATGTCGGGGAAGTCTTTGGCCACCTTCTTCGCCTCTTCGAAGAAGAGGCCGTCGGTGGCGCGCACCACGTTCGCCTTGTGGACAACGGTGACTTTCTTCCTTTTGTTCGTACGGGCGAACTCAAATGCGGCACGGACGATCCGCTCCGAACCCTTCTTCGTGTTGATCTTGCAGGAGATCGCATACTGGTCGTTCGGAACGTTCTTGAACGCGCCGAAGGGGGCGGAGAGTGCCGTCAGAAGCTCCGAGAGCTCCTTCGGCACGGGATTGAACTCAACGCCTGCGTAAAGGTCCTCCGTGTTCTCGCGGAAGACCACCAGATCGATTCCCTCCCTGAAGTTCAGAGGATTTCCCGCGTAGGCCTTGCAGGGACGGAGGCAGGTGTAGAGGTCGAACATCTGCCGCATCCTGACGATCGGAGATCGATAGACAAGTCCTTTGCCCTGGAGGGAGGGGACGAGCTCCGCCTCGGCGGCCTTCACCGGCTTTGACGTGATCGCCCCGAACATCGCGGCGTCAACGCTCTTCAGGAGGTCCACGGTGCGCGGGGGGAAAGGGTCCCCTTCCCTGCACCAGAATTCCCATCCGATGTCCCCGAGGACGTAGTCGGCGTCCAGATGCAGCGCGTCCAGGACGATGCGCGCCGCCTCCATGACGTCGGCCCCGATGCCGTCGCCAGGGAGCCATGCGATTCTATATGTGCTCATAGAGATCTTTCCGTCATTCTAAGGATGAGAGAAACGACAACGTCGGCCGTCCCGTAGCGCGCGAGGGCATCCCCTTGGGCGAGGGTGAGATGCGTGCTGGTCAGTCGGCGATGCCGGTTTCGAGATCCCGCTGCAGAAGAAGTTCCTCGAGCTCCTTCCGCAGCGTGTCGGCGTGCTCCTGCTCCATGTCCGCGAGGGAGATCAGAACCCGACGTGTGTGCATGTTGCCGGTCAGATCGGCCGCGTGGCGATAGTAGTCGCGCGCCTCTTCTTCATCGGCAATGGCGAGCTTGAGGATGTCCTGAATGGACATCTCGTTCCAGTTCAGGTTGTCGTGTGTCTGGTGGGGCATATCAGGAGAAGCTGTCGTTGATCTTATCGATGACATCGAACTTCGCGGCGAGATTTTCCTTCTTTTCCCGCAACATCGCCAGTCCCTTTTCCCGGTCTCTGATCAGGTCTTCG
>Ga0315273_10004285_pt1 | contig 17459 bp, 17 predicted proteins | sample YL17G02_0_MG_FD_205753 | JGI IMG/M metagenome (GOLD analysis project Ga0315273, IMG submission 205753) | Sediment microbial communities from Yellowstone Lake, YNP, Wyoming, USA - YL17G02_0 | ecosystem: Environmental > Aquatic > Freshwater > Lake > Sediment | place: USA: Wyoming | collected...
AGAAAATGATATTAAAAATTTTCATGATACTGATCATTATTCACATTATACCGAAGATATATATGGACAGGAAAAAGAGGAAATATTAACTATTGAAATTTAATTCATTTTTTGATTAATTACAAATTGATCAAAAAATCGACACTAATTTTGCGACACTTGAATTCCCACCCTATATTTATTCATTTTTTCCTGAACGCACATGATAACTATCCCACTATAAAATGTTCATTTAATTGGGACGATTCTGGCCAATCGGATCTATAGGGATTTATGCGAGAAAAATAAATTTTTTTTCTCTTGATAGAATATATAAGAACAGATGGCTAATGGGGGCTTATTGCAATTAGTAGCATATGGTGCACAAGACGTATATCTGACAGGTAATCCACAAATTACCTTCTTCAAGGTTGTCTATCGCAGACATACAAATTTCGCAGTGGAATCCATTCAACAATATTTTACAGGATCCACTAATTTCGGAAAGAAATCTTACTGTGAAATTTCCCGTAATGGAGATTTGATTACTCAAACTCTTTTGGAAATTGATATTCCTGAAGTTAAATATTGTGGTGATTTCTGTAACTTTGGACACGTCGAATTCGGTTGGGTTCGAAGACTCGGTCATGCTCTGATCGAATACACCGAACTCGAAATTGGAGGTTCACAAATTGATAAACAATATGGTGACTGGCTTACTATCTGGTATGAACTTACACATGAAGTCGGTCAAGAACACGGTTATGCCAAGATGATCGGAGATATTCCAGTATTGACTGATATTTCTACATTGAGTTGGGATAATCCTGAAACTAACTTTTTGAAACCATCTTACAGACTTTACGTCCCACTCCAATTTTATTTCTGCAGAAACAATGGTTTAGCTTTGCCATTGATTGCGCTGCAATACCATCAAGTCAAAATCTACGTTTTGTTTAGACCAGCTAATCAATGTTACATTGCATCAGCTGCCTTCCAACGTGGAGCTGAAACCTTCGAACTTGATGACGCGAGTCTCTGGGTCAACTATGTCTACCTCGATACCGAAGAACGAAGACGATTTGCCCAAGTCTCTCACGAATACTTGGTTGAACAACTCCAATACACCGGAGAAGAAAATATTGGACTCAGTAACAACGGTAAATTCAAACTGAACTTCAATCACCCAACCAAAGCCCTCTACTGGGTAACTAAATTGGGTAACTACCAAGGAAACATCTTCATGGTCTACGAACCATATGATTGGGAACTTGCTCGCGCTGAGGCCGCGAGACGTCTGCTCTTATCAGAATACGACTTGGATGAATTCGGATACTTTAACTCTGTCCCTGTCGATGTACCCGGAGAGTGCTACGTTGGAGATTGTGGTATTGAATATATTGCAATCAACCCAGCATCACCAGCTCAAGAACCAAACTACGTCTTCAATGATGAAGCTACTGCTCAAAAATTCGTCAATGGAACCGATTTGATCGGAATCATTGCACCATCAGTTCCCTTAGTCAAGAAACTCAAGATGGTCGACTTTAAACTCAAGGTCGATGGAGTTATTAGAATCTTCACTGACTTTGACAACGACAATCTCCTCTTCCCTGAAGTTGACAGAATTTTGAGAAATGATTTGACTATGTTCGATCTTTCCATTCCTCTTACTAAAGTTAACTTTGATAACAGAAACAGATACATTAAGGACTTTGATGTGTTGGTCTGGCAACATGATAACTATGGTGTGCTCATCGACGGATCCATCAATCCAATCTCATCTGCACTCCTCCAATTGAATGGACAAGACAGACAATCCAGACGTCAAGGCTTCTGGTATGATACTGTTGTCCCATATTTGAACTTCCCTAATACCCCAAGAGATGGAGTTAACGTCTTCTCATTCGCTTTGAACCCCGTTGAACACCAACCATCCGGCACATGCAATTTCTCCAGAATTGATACGGCCACATTGAATCTGTGGTTCTTTGAGCTTGATAACAATCTGTACAGACCTTATGCCGAGGTGTTTTTGGATACGAATAATCATATGAGGATTTATGCGGTGAACTATAACGTATTGCGCATAATGAGTGGCATGGCTGGTTTGGCCTATAGTAATTAGCTGAAATGTACAACTTCTAATGTACTGCTGTTGGTATATTTTCTAATTTATAATATTGATTACGCGATTAATATTATGAAAAAAATTGATGTTTAAATTGTATAATATAATATATGCTGTGATCTCATGATTATCGCAATGGATTATCAGGAGGTCGAATATGATGATGAATTGTACTGTGTCTGTCCATTTATGGAGGACGGCATAGAAGAAAAGCTGTTCATTATTGATTCTGAATATGTCGGCAAGCTTGGAAGAATTAGCTCCGAGTGGCTTTCTGTTAAGGATCATATTGTTTCTCCTCGTAAAACTCACAAAGGCAAAAGGAAACATGTCGAAGTTGCAAAAATCATAATGAAATCAGAACTAGCAGAATGTAAGGACTTAGATGATGGCGAGCATTATGTCGTTGACCACATCAATGGAAACTATGCTGATCTAAGAAAAGCTAATTTGCGAATTGTTCCCAAGAATGTTTTATTGGAGAAAAGAGTAAGACGAATGAAGAAAGAAATGCCTAGAGGATCGAAAGTCAAGATTGATGATCTTCCGAAGGGTATGATATTCAATCACGGTGCAGAAAAATTCGAAATTAAATTTACTCACGAAGGAACAAAGTATTGTGTGCCTTTGACCGCATCAAAAGGCTTGTCAATAAAAGCTAAATTTGAAGGCGCAAAACAAAGTCTGATTGATTTTGCTAAAGCCCATCCAGAAGTGGCTAAATCGAAGGGTCTACTCGAAAATTATTCAAAAAAAAGTATTCGCTTAATGAAAGAATTTAATGAGATAATTGATCAATCAAATTATTATGAGTGTATTGATGACAGTTTTATGAATATTCCTGAGAGAAAGGTACTCAAAGCTGATTTTAGCAAATTGACCGAATCCGAAAGAAGAATTTTAACCAATGCCAAAAAAGTCGCTGGAACTGGACGCCGACCTATGGAAGTAGACACATCTAACATACCCAAGTTTTGTTGTTATAGGCAGCCTACAGATAAGCGAGGAGGTTATTACTTTATAAAAAACCATCCAAATCTCCCTAGAGGAAAAGAAATACGAACTTGTGGATCAAAAAATGTCACGAAAGAAACAAAGTATATAGAACTGATGCAATTATTGCGTGAAGTTTAATAGAAGCATAATTAATTAATAAATTTGTATTAATTAATTATTTTCTCTTGGAAATTTTTTTCCTGTTGTCTTCTGATGATTCGGTATCAGATTCGAATGAATTATTTTCTGATGCGCTATCGTCATCAAATTCGATTGTTTCATCAAATTCTTCGTTCTCATCAGATTCTGAAGCATCAATCATTTTTTTAGCCATTTTTTTCTTGGTATCCTTTGCTCTTTTCTTGATAGTCTTATCAATTTTTGATGATATAGTCTTTTTATGGCGATCCTTCTCGAGTTCTTCAGATTCCGAAGTATCGGACTTTTTTCTAGCCATTTTTTTTTTGATTTCGTTCGCCCTTTTCTTGATAGCTTCATCAGTTTTTGATGACATAGTCTTTTCATGGCGGTCCTTGTTCTTTTTTTCGGTCCTCTCGGTTTTGCCTTCGATGGTAAGTTTTTTATGATTCTTTTCCAGGAAATTACTTGGTGTCCAATGCTCATACAAAGTCTCAAGATCTTCTTGGTTATATATCGCAACGAAAAAACATTGATCCAAAAATGTTTCATAATCGATACCTTTCTTCAAATAATTACAATTACCACAGCATGATTCACAATTATCATACTCATATCCGATCGCATTATCTTTTCTGTCAATTCCATTGGCATGAATTTCACTGTTCGATTTTCCACATGTGTAACATTCATCACGATCATGTATTTTTTTGAACTCCTTTTCGCTTAATGAAAAATCAATTTTGCGCTCGGGAGCACGTCTCTTGTATGTTTTATAATCGCATCCATTATAATCATTGAACACATGTGCAAATCGTTCACAATCACACAGATCATTATACGCCGCAATATGTGCACACATCAAGATAAATGTTTCCTTGTTCAATGTATTTTTCATCATATTACATATTTCGCAACATGAAACACAGTTATCATCATCATAGTCTCCGAAATTATCCAAGCGATCAATTCCATTAAATTCTTTCTCATTGTATCCGCAATAATGACAGTCACCATTAAGTAATTTTGCAAATTTTTCATCAGTCAACAAAAACTCATAGCCTCTGGTCTCCGCTTGATATTCGTATTGTGATAACATAGAAGCAACATTCTCCTTGCGCTTTTTCCTATATTCGATCACCTTATCTGGATGTTCGTCGCGCCATCTTTTAGCATTTTCCGCTTGTTTCTTCCTGAATGCTTCAGCATCTTCAGCGAGTTTTCTTGCGCGATATTTGGTATATGCTTTATAGCTTACTTCTGGATGATCTTTTCGATATTGTTTTCGTCGCGCTTTGACCCATGGTAAAGCTTCGTATTTAGCATAATACTCCTTATTGGGAATACGAACTCTCCTCGATTCGACCTTCTTTCGCTCATCATAATGATGCTGACATAAGGTTGAATATTCGCCGTTCTGTTTCGAACCCATTTCGCTTTCTAAATGACAATTTTTACCTTCTGGACATTCATAACAGATTCGCATGTTAGACTTCTTTGCCACAAGTTTATCATTCTGTTCTATGCATCCAGATCGTCTCTCATTATCCTTCCCAGCTGCATGACCCAAACATCCTTTACATGCTTTCAATGTATAACCTGTCGGAAGAATTGCTTTGATCCCTTTCTTTTGTCCTGGACAATGAGTTCTGGAATTGCACCTTGTAATACCTTTCTCTATGTCATTTTCTTCAATCCATAAATTCTGATGCTTCATGCAAAATTTATTTCCGCATACGGGACTGACTTTATATGAACATGGTTCATCGTCTTTCGTCATTCCGCAACATTTCACAACTTCTTGTCTTGATTTGGCACGATTAATGACTGCTCTCCCTCTGCAATCATCACATGTTTTGTATTTCTCATCAAACACTTTGTTGTTACGACAACCACCACATGGACGTTTCTCGCTTGTCTCTTGCTTGCTTGCCATCTGGATTCTTGACTTGTTCTGAATACATACTGTACTCTTGTCTTTATATCGTTTTATACTTTTCAATTTTTTTCGACGCATTTTATATATCGATTAATAATTGATATATTAAGTGAGTTAATGCCTGCTTGATTTTTTCGTGATTTTCCTGTTGTGTTTAGAACGTATATCCTTTATCTCGAGATTTTTGATACTCTCATCACTAATACCACAATATTTCCCCTTTGCGGATAGTATTTTTAGATTGGTCATATGATTAATATTAGTAATATATTGATTACCATTAATGATTAATTTTTTTGGATTGATTCTTTCAATCCCTTTATCATCAATACCAGAATATTGTGTAGCTTTCAATATTTTTAGTTTGTTCATATGATTAATATTAGTAATTTCAGGATTCTTATTGGCACATAATTGTCTCAAATTAATATGCTGAATTCCAAAATCGTCGATACCACAATCACCGCTAGCATCCAATATTTCTAATTTATCCATATGATTAATATTAGTAATATTCGAATTATGTTTGACGTATAATTGTTTTAAATTAATATGTTGAATTCCCAAATCGTCAATACCACACATACCACCAGCATCCAACATTTCTAATTTATACATATGGTTCACATTAGTAATTTCTGAATTATCCTCAGCAAATAACCATTTTAGATTGATATTTTTAATGCTTTTATCATTTATGCCACAATTAATTCCAGCGCTAAGAGCCGTTAGATTGGTCATATGATTTATATTAGTAATTTTTTGATTACCAATTACAGTTAATTCGATCAGATTTAGATTAGTAATTCCCTCATTATTAATACCACAATCTCCTATAGCACTCAATGATTGCAACCCAGTCATATGATTAACATTTGTAATTTTTGGATTATCATTAACAACTAGACGAGTTAAATTGAGACCTTTAATTCCCTTATCATTAATACCACAGTTACCTTCAGCTTCCAAAAACCTTAATCGTGTCATATGAACAACAGAAGTAATTTTTGGATTGTCTTTTGCTTTTAATTCTACCAAATTGAGATTAGTTATGGCTGCATCACCAATGCCAGATTCATCATTAGCATATAAGATTTCTAGATTGGTCATATGATTCACATTAGTAATTTTTAGATTGTCGTCAGAAACTAATTTTTTCAGATCGAGATTGATAATACCCAAATCATCAATACCACAGTTATATATGGCGCTTAATATTTCCAACCTAGTCATATGATTAATGTTTGTAATGTTTGGATTATGATCGACATGCAATTCAATTAAATTAAGATCTTTGATATTATCATCGCTAATACGACATCTATAACCAGCAGATAATTTTTTTAACCGAGTCATGTGACTGATATTGATAATTCTTGGATTGCCGGATATATTCAGTTCGATCAAATTTAAACTTTCTGCATCACTAATCATACAATCATATGCAGCGTCCAATTTTTCTAGTTTCGTCATGTAATTAATCTTTGTAATTTTAGAGTTATTACAAGCATTTAATTTCATAATGAAAGGATAAGCTTGTAGGATAGGATCAGATAATAAGGTTAGATAGTTCGCATCAATATGATAAAAATCGTGTATTTCTAATTTCTGATAGAATATCTTTTTTACGCATCTTAGACGAATTTGTGTCAAGAAATCTGCGTTGGACAGGATCAACTGAACGAGTTCAATATACAATTCATCCATTAAAATAATACATTATTAGTAATCATAATCATGTATTATTTTTATCAATTTTTTCATTATCATACACATATATGTTTTCCACACTGATATTCAGATCACAAAATCCATCATTACTAATACCAGAATTGCCTCCTGCATGCAATACATTTAAGCTAGTCATATGATTAATATTAGTTATTTTTGGATTGTTATCCACATATAATTCTTCCACGCTAATTTTTCGTAATCCTTGATCGTTAATACCACAATTTTCATACGCGCGTAAGATTTTTAGAGTTGTCATATGATTAATATCAGTAATTTTTTGATTATCATTTGCGCACAATTCATCCACACTAATATTTCGTAATCCCTGATCATTAATACCACACGCATCGATAGCCCACAATGTTTTTAGATATGACATGTGATTGACATTCGTCACTCTCGGATTATTAGTCACATCTAAAAAATCAGGATTAATTTCTTTGATGCCTGCATCACTAATACCAGAATCATCAGTTGCTTCTAAGATACGCAACCTAGTCATATGATTGATGTTCGTGACTCTTGGATTGTCATTCACACGTAATTCGATCAAGTTGAGATTTTGAATACCTATGTCATTAATTCCGCACCTCTCATCAGCGTACAAAATTTCTAACTTATTCATGTGACTTACATTAGTAATTTTGAAATTATAATTCGCATGCAATACTCTAAGATTGATATTTGCAATACCCGCATCATTAATTCCGGATTTACGTTCGCACGCATGCAATATTTCTAAATCAGTCATATGATTAACATTGGTGATTTTTTTATTACTGCTCGCATCTAGTTTTCGTAGATTGATATTTGCAATACCCGCATCATTAATACCACAGCCATAACTGGCATTTAATATTTTCAAATTAGTCATATGATTGACATTAGTAATTTTTGAATTACCAGATGCATATAATTCGATCAAATTAAGATTTTTAATACCAGAATCATCAATATCACACACATGACCACATTTAAATTTTTTTAGTCGAGTCATATGATTAATATTAGTGATTGAGCTGTTATGAAGTATTAATTCAGTCAAATTCAGATTCAAAATCTGTTCATTATTAATGTTATCTCCGACACATAGCCTTTCTAAATTCACCATGTTATTAAAATCAGTAATTTTTGATCCACCAAGAGCATATAATTCCCGAACAAAAGAATAGTTACACATGATATCATTAGACAATAATTTTGTATACTTTTCATCAATATCATAAAAGTCATGTATTTCCAATTTCTGGTGGAATATTTTGCACACACACCTTAATCGAATTTGCGTCGGGAAATCTGCATAGGACAAAATTAATTGAACTAGTTCGATATGCAATTCGTCCATTAAAATAATACATTATTAGTAATCATAATTATGTATTATTTTTTATCAATTTTTTTTACACACCACGCCAGCCGATCGGGCGAGCTCCCCAGCCAAAAAAATAACTCAAATTGTCCGGAATTCCCATGTATGAATGTAAGACAATACTCAAAACAAGCAATCCGACTAAAACTCCAATACATGCATTTCCGTTGCACCATCCCATATATCGAAACCCATATGCTATTAGTACGACAATAAGTACATTCAGCGTAATTAAATCAGTCAATGGGACTGTATGCGCATTGATCAAAAATCTGTTCATCTATCTATAATATCCTACAGATTAAAAAATTGATGAGTAAAATACTGTTATATATATGTAATAATTTACGTTAATTATTCCAATGCATAGAGGTGGATATAAATATCATTCGCATGGTTCCTACGGAATTATCGATCAGAATTCTAATTCGACTGAACTAATCGGCAATTTCCGAGGCAATCCGCACAAAACGATTTCTCAATTGATCTATGCGCACCAGAGAAACGGAACGGATATTCCTGGCATTTCAGTTCCTCTTCTACCCATCACATTGAAAGGTCAAATAAATTCTCGGATAGCACATCGACACATTCCACAAACTATTATTTATTTTCGATGTCAAAGACCCACACACAATCCAAAGATTATGGGATTCGGGTTCAGACTCGTTGTTCGGACATACAAAAATCCATATGTTCTAGGATCGGGTCACTGCAGTCGGTACAGAACGTACACAGAAGAAGTTGAGATTAATCGTGTCGCAGTTCCAGCCGATATCAAAGCACGTTTTAGACAACGATCAGTGCCGAAAGTTCGCACATATGCCGATCCGGAAGTTATTGAGAATATCGCGTCGGATCTAAATTTGTCCAATATGCAATCTGTTATGGGTCTAGACAGAAGCTTTATTGAAATATGATATATCTCAATAAAAAAATTGATTGTGGAAATCCACTTTTCAATACAAACTATCATTCGTATTATCTCCATGTATCGAAGACGTCGTAGATATGGTAGAAGCAATAGGTTTGTTTGTGGTTATGTCGCGCATAGATATGGGCCATATGGAATTGTTGACCATACGACCGATAGTACAGAACTCACGGGTAGATTTACAGGTGACCCATACAGAGTTATTATGAATTCAATTTTGGCTTATAAAACGACCGGTTTACTTCGTGGAATTTCTAATCCACCACCCTTGACAGTCCCAATCGAAATCTATTTAAGATGTGATCGCCCGAAAAGAAGACCCAAAATGATGAGATTTATTTGCACGATTGCCCAGACGAATGATTTATCTTATGCACAAATCAGCTCTAATACTTTCGCATTTTGTTCGGAAAAGGTAACGATTGCGAATAAGACAGTGGAAATGCATATTAGAAACAGATTTAAATCTAAGAAAAGTACATCGGTGCCAATGTCTGTTATGATTGGAAATCCGGATCCTGAAGAAATTAATACAATCCCACTTAATCTGTATTACGCGATTCCGTCAAATCCCAATGAGGTTCCATTTATTGAAATTTAGTTCGCATCGAAATTTAGTTCATATGATCACATATAAAATCTGGTCATATGATATAATTAATGAACGTTACATTTTTTTTAGAAACGAAGAATGAATATACGGAACACTTAGTCGACACATTGACTCCATTTATCTACGAGGGCCTGTCTTCGTTCTATAATGAGGCCGTGACCGTCACCGAAGAATCGGGAGTCAAAAATAAGGTTCTGATCGTCTTCCAGAAACTACTCCAAACGATTGAAGAATGGAATAAATTAAAGATCGATGAAGAGACTAACCGCATCAAACAAAATAGTGGTACGGCTGAAATCCTCGATGACTTAGTCAAAGCCGTCATCAAAGCCAATATCATCTTACTCACGTACTCCAATAACGTCAGCACAGTCATTGCGCAAACATTTTACAATAACTTCGAAACTTCATTGCTCGTCCATCGATGCTACATTGAATGCGCCAAAGATGCGCATAACAATCCGTTCTTATTCTATCATGACGTAGAACCCATGGAACAAAAACGAAACCAAATGTTAATTGAGAAAAATATTCAGAGCGCGATCATTCGAGGTATCCGGAAGATTTTGCCGATCAGTCTGATCCTGAAAGAATACTTAGCGAACTCTGTGAATATTATTTATGAGCCACCAAAAGTAGAGTTAGTCGGCGAGTCTAGGGATTTGTTAATGATCGCTGGACCAGTTCCACTGAACCCTGTCGAACCTCAACCAGCACTCCCAGTCTCGCCGCCAGAACCGGGGTTTGAAAACAAGGTCATGGGTTTAGTTAACAAAGACATCGGGAAATCCGATAGGGATCGCGTCAAGGCTCTGATGCAATTGGAAAAGGCCTTAAATTCAATTGAGAATAGTAACAGATGTAGTGTGAAAAAGTCTGATAAGAAGCCCAATGCCGCCGCTAACCCAGACAAAAAGTCAGACCAAATGAAGGGTGGTAAGAAAGACGAGTCGAAAAGCCCTGAAAAGGACAAAAGAGACCAAAGAGACCAAAAAGACAAGCACAAACATAACAGATTACTTGACTCTGATAAAAAGAAATATTCGCCGAATAAAAATCTAAACAAGTCAGATAGGGCCGTTATTGACATTCAAGTCGGATCGGCATCAGAGTCTGAATCAGCATCTAGTTCGGGCGATTCGAGGACGCAATCAGTCACATCCATGTCGGAAAAGCACAATGTCAAAGATGTTAAGAGAAGAAGAGACGAATCATCAGAACAATCTGACAGTTCGAAGCCAAAGAGGCGTTCGTACATTGAGGAGTATGGAACTCCGACTGATTCGGTACGCCAAAGGAAAAACTATCGCAAATAGTTAAAATATTATGTGTAATTAATGTATAATAAGGTCTACGATGGAGAATAAGATATTTAGAAATTCATACGTGATATTCGGTCTTTCGTTCGTGGCATTGTACGTTCTATTCTATTTGCTTGGGATCGGCCTACAGACTGAGATCGGAGACAATGGCAAGCCTGTCGTGAAGTCCGGTTGGCGTTATCCGTTAGGCCTGTCAATCATCGTCTGGGTCTTTTGGCACTTTTACATGTATCCGCCACCCGACGTGCAGCTTGAATACATTCCGCCCGAAACGGTCGCTCAACATGGTGGAAGCGGATCTGAGGCGGATATGCTCGGAGGCAGAGCGGCTGTCGGTCAAAGAATTAATATGAAAAATTGGTATTAGAGAATTAATTATTATTTGTAACAATTAATTCAAATCAAAATGCTAAATAATTATTCCATTAGATTTCAATATGGCCTCAAATTCTTTATCAAGTGATTTATTTTCGGCGATTTTTTCTTCTAATAATTCGGCAACACTTTTGTATGACTTGACAGGTTCTTCTTCAAAAAACTTTTTCGGTCGAGATTTGAATTCTTTATCTAATGATTGATTTTGCTTAATTCTCTCTTCCAGTAATGACAGGTGTTTCTCGGTATTTAGTTTATCATTCAATTTGAAATATTTTTCACGTGAATCTGTATAATTATGCAATTTCATTAATCTTTCAATAAATGTATTGATCGTAGGATTTTCACGTATGAAATCTTCGTCATGAATAAAAGCAGCATGTGAATCGTAATTATTTGATGGAGAAATTTGTATATACAGATTATCAATTTTTGATCTGGACAAATTAAATGGATCTGTTTTTAATTCGTCAATGTACTGATCTAAACGTAGGCCATTTTTTTCTTCAGAATAATTCGGTCCCCATTCATAACAATTATCATTAGTATCATACAAAAATTCTTCACTAGTCAAGTTTTCAATAAATAATCCATTGTATGAAGTTTTAATACCCACATTCGATCGGAAATAAAATATATTCTGAAAAATACAAAGACCGGAATGAAAAGCACGTCCGGATATATTGGCAAATTTGTTCTCATCCGAGTCAGTCAATACTTTCAAAAAGCGCGTACGTTCATCGACATACGTTGACATAATATTTTTGGTTTTAGTATATGTGAGTCTATCATATCCTCTGAATATATCTCGGTACGTCGGTGGACTAATAACCTGATCAAATTTTTCCGAATGTAATTTATCATATACGATCTCACTTTTATCATTCATTTTGATAATCTTTTCCGTGTAATCTTTATTGAATCCAAGACATCCGTTCAGATTCAAATAGTCCCATTTGGGCTTCGTTTCTAAAAAAGTTCCTTTAATATTAATGCATTTTGTCACATCTAATCGCGTACAATTATCCAATCCGATGACAAACTCATCCGTCAAATAAAAGCATTGGCGAACGACAACATCCGTACAATGCGTCAGAAATTTTGCAAAATCATCCGTGATCATCGTATCGGACAAATCGACTCGTCTGAATTTATTCGTTTGTAAATTCTGCTGAAAAAAGTTCTCGTTGAGAAAATTAATCTTATACAAATGTGTCGGCCATAGGGTTCTGGATAAGATTTTATTCCATTCGGTCCCGATTCCTCGCAATCGAATTATATCCCGAAGTTCCAGAAACAAATCCGCCAAATATATGATAATATCAAAGGGTACGCATTCCATAATATTTTATTAATGAATGCATACGTTTATATATTAATGATTTTCCGTTACGGATTGCACATTGGTGATTGGATTAGGTGACCGTTGCAGTTGTAAGTCGTTCATCTTTGGTGAGTCCACAAACATCGATCGCTGAGCTTGGAGCACTTCGTAGGGACTAAGGTAATCATTGGCTAGGATCCCTTGAGGTTCGATTCCTTTTTGATCAACATCACCTCTGATAAAGAAAGTTGGTTCGATGTCTTTGATCGTTTGGGCATTTCGTCCGTGATTGACGATGAATTCGTAGGCCTTGGCATTTACACAAGGACAGCCGACGCCCTCAATTCCGTTCGCGCACGAATAGTTCGTTCGGACAAATGGTCCAGGGTTTCGTTGGGTGGCGATTGTTTGTTCAACCTCGGCAGCGGACAAACCTTCAAATGGCACTGGCCATTGATCACCACAGCACTTTTTACTGCAGACCATAGTGTCGACCAAATAATCTTTAATGCCGGCTGTAGGTCCATCGTATTGTCTGTTTAGTTCACGCTGAGACTCGAATGGCGAATAAGAACTTACGTACGGTGTGAAGTGTTCGGGACCCCACCAATTGTTATACATATAAACGACGAACAGAACTGCTGCAACTCCACCGATTATCATCATGATTTGATCATTCGTCAATGACATGTTTTATATTATATAATTGGATTAGAAATTATAATTGGATTTTGGTAAAACTTAACGAGGAAAAAAATTGATCAAGAAAATACTCTTTGTAAATTATCTCTAATTTATCAAAACATCTACGATGAGCAGCACATACACTTCCAAACAAATCCGCAAGTCGCCCGAGGCTTTTGTCCGAATGCTCATCGAATTGATCGATTACGCGATTGAAAAACAATTTGCAAATATGGGATCCGATACGGAGTCCAAAGTATGCTTCATGTTCGATGGCGAATTCGATTCCAATCAATCAGAGTTCGAATTGAAATCCAATCAATTGGAAGTTGGAGTTGTTACAACTGATGTGAAGGTTGGATATTTTTCTTTGGCGATGTTGAGAGGAATTATTGGTGATCATAATAATTATTACCGAATAGCCAACGTATTTGAAAATTTTAGCCCTAAAGAAAAAGTCTCTGTTAAAAAAATATTCAAATTGTTGTCTAATTCGGATCTATATCCGTACGCTTCAATCTGTGCACCAAACAAAATCAAAAGAACATTGTACAGTTCAGAAAATGGCAAAAGAATTGAGCATAAAATTAGGAAAAATCCTGCAGATGTGGATATATGGGATATTTATCGCATTAAAGCTTTCATTGTAGAATTATCTGAAGATGTCCAAGATGGTGAAACAAAATATTGTACGCAATTGCATTATTAATTCGTATTAGACATAATATGAATTAATCAGTTTCAGAGCCAGAATCATTATATCTGCTCTTGACATACTTATTGAACTTTTTTAGTCCTCTTCTTTCATCCTCACCAAAATAATTCTTGAAAAATCTCATTAGGAAACCAAAATCATTTTCTTCCGAACCCAAAAATTTTTTCCAATCGAACGATTTGATCGGAATTATTTTCACACACGACTTGTAGAGATTTTTTAAACTGTCATAATTCTCATAAATATCCAGTACAGAACCATCTTCCTCACTTCCTTGACCCAAGAAACTAAATACGATACAAATCCCCCGATACTCATACAAACTTTTCTGTCGGTACAAACTTTTCTGTCGGGCATCGCATTCTCTTCCCATATAGCAAATATTATAATCTTCTTTCTTGGCTACGAGTACGGTTCCAGGCAAGATATCGCAAATATTAATATCAGCCAAGGTTTTCTCTTTATGATATTTCTTCATGTATCTCTTCATGTCGAAATCCGGGTTGGATTTGGCGAAGTGCGCTTCAACAAGCTTGTAGAATGCCATTCGGAATGATAGTGATGAGTATAAGATCTTTTATTTAAGATGATTAAATGATCAACTTTTTTTGAGTAAAAAAATTAATCAGTTTCTGAGCTTGAATTATCATATCTGCTATTCACATACTTATTGAGTTTTTTCCGTCCGATATCATCGCCAAAATAATTCTTGAGGAAACACATCAAGAAATTCAGATCCGATTCATCTTTTCCTAGAAAAGTTTGCCAATCGAATGATTTGGACGAAATTATTTTTATGCATGATTCGTAGAGTTTTTTTAGACTACCAAATTGTCCGTCGATACTGAGTACATTACAATCGTCTCCATCGGTGTCAAAACTAAATATGATAAACACTTTTTTGTACGCATATAAGCTCTTTCGTTTCGCAGCACATTCTCTGCCGTGATACACGACATTGTAATCGGTCTTTTCGGCTACGAGGTCAGCCCCAGGTAAGAGATTACGAATATCAATTTCATCTAAGCCTTTATAATTATGATATTCTTCCATGTATTTCTTAATGTTGAATTTCGGATTGGATTCGGCAAAGTGGGATTCGACGAGCTTGTAGAATGACATTAGTAATATTATTTGAATCGTATCATTATATCTAAATCAATATAAGTGTCAATTTTTTTGACAATAAGATTAACCAATTAACCAATTATTAACTGCTTTCGCTATCAGAATTTTCTAAATCATAATCATCATATCTTCTAGATATGTACTCATTAAATCTAAACATTCCTTCATTACCGAATCTATTTGTCTTGATGAAATACCGCATAATAAAATTCAAATCAGACTCATTCGGACCAAAAAAAATTTCATAGTCGAAATTTTTTTGACGAATAACTCTCACACATTTTTTATAAAATCTTTTCAGACTACCGAAAGTATCTTTGATATCCAAACAGGATGTATTATCGTCTTGGGTTACAGATTGCATCTCTATATTATATTTAAATTGCATTACGATATAATACTTTTTGTACTTGTATAAACATTTGCGTTCGTATGAACACATTGCATCATCTATCGTAGCGTTATTGATTTCCTTTTCGGTAATTAATTTAGTCTCGGGTAAAATATCTTGCAAAGATAGATTTGACAAATTACTTTCATCCCAATCAGTATGGCGCGATTTGATATATTTGTCAATATTAAAACTTGGAGTCGAGTCCAAAAAATAAGCCGTGACTAACTCGTAGAATGACATTGACCAGATTATAATTTGAAGATAAAAAATTAATGTGTGTGTAATTTCATTATCGATTTTTTTTATATGGATTATTTTAGTTCATATCAAAAAAATTATTGTGTGTATCTGTCGGCAATATAATCAACGAATTCTATCCATCCGTGTTGCTCATCAATATCAGCATAAATATTTGCGAAAGTTTTCGCTATAAAATTCAAGTCAGATTCATCCGGACCCAAAAAATCTTCAATGACAAAATCGTCTTCATGTACAATCGTAAAACATTTTTTATAAAAGCTTTTTAAACTACGAAAATTATCTTGAATGAGCCGACATGATATTTCATGACCTTCGATGATGTAATGCATCACGATAAAATATTCTTTATGCTTGTACAAGGATTTCCGTTCGTAATAACATTCGGATCCATGTACTACGACCTTATCGATTTCCTTTTCAGCAATCAATTTGGTTTTAGGTAAGAGTTTACACACGGAAATTTCATTCAGGAGAAAGACTTCCGGATCTTTGTGACATTTCACAATATATTTGTCAATGTCGAATCGAGAATTCTTTTTGGAAAAATATTCGGTGACTAATTTGTAGAACGACATTAGGCAGATCATAATACATACATTCAAAATTAATATGATGAGCAATTAATTAATCAATTTTTTTTGTATTAATGTATACTAGAATTAGTATACATTAATGCTTTAGTTCTCCGTAGGAGGTTCGCTAGGATCTTTAGCGACGATGGGATCATGTATATCTAATAATTTATCAGAGAGTTTTGAATATAGATTATCAATATATAAATTGAATAACCGTGTGCCTTTACCGTCATAAAAATTTATGAAGAACGTCATCAAAAAATTTAAATCAGATTCATTTGGGCCTAAAAAATCTTTGTAGTCGAAATCATCATGATGAATGACTCTAACAGATTTCTCGTAGAAATTTTCAATCGTATCAAAATTATCCTTGATACTTAATATTGAATCGTCATAACCATCGATCGCAAACTTTAATACAATATAATATTTTTTGTGCTTGTACAAGCATTTGCGTTCGAAATAACAATCGGATGCGCACAGCGCAACATTATATACGTTTTTTTCAGCAATTATTTCGGTCTCAGGTAATATGTTCCGGACACATATATTATTTAGAATCATATCTTCGTCTTCATAACGAAATGCAATATGCTCATCGGCATTAAATTCTGGATCATCTTTTGCGAAATATTCTGTAAGCAATTCGGTTAATAACATTGTGTTGATTGTAATACTTAATAGTGATATTAATATATGTATGCATTTCTTTTATCAATTTTTTACCGAAGGTCCGTCACTTTTGTGACTTTACCGAAGGTCCGTCACTTTTGTGACTTTACCGAAGGTCCGTCACTTTTGTGACTTTACCGAAGGTCCGTCACTTTTGTGACTTTACCGAAGGTCCG
>Ga0315273_10004286_pt1 | contig 17458 bp, 13 predicted proteins | sample YL17G02_0_MG_FD_205753 | JGI IMG/M metagenome (GOLD analysis project Ga0315273, IMG submission 205753) | Sediment microbial communities from Yellowstone Lake, YNP, Wyoming, USA - YL17G02_0 | ecosystem: Environmental > Aquatic > Freshwater > Lake > Sediment | place: USA: Wyoming | collected...
CGTTGTCCGGACACTCCCCGGACAACGCCGTTCCCGTATCCGACGAGGCGATCAGGACCCGGAGCCGGGGCTGGCGCCCGGCCGCTTCCAGCAGCGGCGCAAGCGGTTTTTCCTGCAGAGCGGTGATAGCGCCGGCAACGAAATCATCATCGCGGAGGTCCAGGCGGCGGCGAAAGTCAGCGCGCACACCCACCGCCCTGGCAATATCCGGCAGGGGCACGCCATCGAGGACGACCGTGATCTTCTCCACCGGCGTCCCGGCGGATTGCAGCCCGCGCGCCACCGAGCGCGAGACCGCGATGTAATGGTCCGCGCGCGCATACTTCCAGCGAGACAGCCAGCCGCGGCCGATGGGGAAAGCGACCCGCCGTGAGATCACCAGCGGCTTCCCGCCCTTAAGCGCGGCAAGGGTGTGGGCCCGGGCGTCGTGGGCATGGACTACATCGGCTTTGGGCAGTGGCGACCACCAGCGCAGGGGCCGGGCCGCCAGGCCCGCCAGGCGAGCGCGCTCCAGCAAGGGATAGCCCGAGGGCGCCAGGATTTCCTGCGCATGGCCCCGCCGGCGGAGCGCCTGCGCCAGCAGCAGCAACTGCCATTGTCCGCCGCGCATCTCGCGCCCGGTATCGATGTGCAAAATCCTCATGGTGCAAGCTGTCAGCCATCAGCTATCAGCTTTCTTCGGTCCGGCTGACACCTCGGTGTTTCCCGGTGGTGCGCTGCCTGCCTGCGGCTTTGGCTGATAGCTGACAACTGATGGCTGAAAGCTTTCCAGCGTTTTCGCCCACTTCAGAAAGACGTACCAGGCGGCCATGGAGGAAATCAGCAGGCCTTGGTAGCCGTCGCGAAAACCCTGCTGGAACAGGTACGTGCGCAGAAACGTCCAGGGAGGAGCCAGCAGCAGGCGGGCCGGGCCCGCCCGGCGTCCCTGTGCCCGCAGCTCGTGCGCGGCCAGCGTCGTGTAGCGGTCCAGCGTGCGCAGGTGCCGGCTGAGCGCATCGCAGGTGTAATGCAGCAGGTCGCCCCGCAAGGTTTCGACCGGGCCGGCGACTCGGACGCTCTCATGCACGTAATCGCCCTGCCAGGCGCCCCGTCGCCGGTCGTACAAGCGCAGTTTGTAATCGGGATACCAGCCGGAATGCAGGATCCAGCGGCCCAGGTACTGCGCGCGCCGCGGCAACCGGTAGCCGGCGGCGCCCGGCTCCCCGCGCTTCAGCCGCATGATTTCGGCCGACAGCGCCTCGGTCAGCGCTTCATCGGCATCGATCGAGAGAATCCAGTCGTGCGAGGCCCGCGCGGCGGCGAGGTTCTTCTGCGCCGCGTATCCCGGCCAGGCGTTTTCCACGACGTGCGCGCCGTAGCCGCGGGCAATCTCGCGCGTCCGGTCCGTCGAGCCGCAATCGACGACAACGATCTCGTCCACGCAGTCCAGCGAATCGAGCGCCCGCGGCAGGTTGCGCTCTTCATTCAGCGTGATGATAGTCGCCGAAATCTTCACGGGGTCAGCCCGCGCTAAAGCTCGAGGACCGCCCGCAGGGCGGAAGCCACTTCCGCCATGTGCGGATGTTCGAGCTGGCCAATTATCTTGATAACCCTTCGCTTGTCCACGACGCGGATTTGTTCGCAAAGCAGAACTGAATCCCGATCAAGCTTCCCGCTTTCCGCGGAGACGAACACATGGGAAGGTAACAGCACACGGCGAATTTTCGTTGTGAAGGGCGCGATAATGGTGTGCGGGCTGACCACGTTGGCGCGATCAGCTTGGAGAACCAGTGCTGGTCGCACACCAGACTGTTCAGTGCCGATGACAGGGTTCAGATCGCAGAGGACTATGTCTCCCCGCCTTACCGTTACCACCGGATCTCTCCACGAGCGAGGCGCTCCTCGTACTGCTCAAGGTTTCTCAGATAGTCGGAGATATCCGACTCCGCTGTATCCAGCGCGTCGGCGACTCCGACCCATTTCGTTCCTTCAGCCCTGGCCGCCTTAGCTAGCAGGAAATCGATAAAATCATTCACTTCCTGAGCCAGAGGCTCGGGAAGCAGCCGAATCTTGGCCCGCGCAGCCTCATGGACCGTCATTGCTTCCTCCGCCGATTGCCTCTCCGTCCTCATTATACAATCCGCAGATTCCGCAGATTGACGCAGATTTGACGTGAAATCCTTGACATCTGCGCAATCTGCGGCTGCGGCTCCCTGGTTATTCCAGCACCGCGCGCAGGCGGCCGGAACCGATCAGCGCGGCGGCCGCGTCCAGGTCGGGCGCCAGGGGGCGGTCGGTGGTGAGCCGCGGAGAAACCGAGCGGATCAGCTCGCAGGCGCGGCGGCCACGCGGCCCCGTGCGCAGAGGCGCGCGGTAATCGAGGGCCTGCGCCGCGCACAGCGCCTCGGCCGCCAACACCAGGCAGGTATTGCGCGCCACCTGCTTCAGCTTCAAGGCCGCGCCCATTCCCATGCTCACGAAGTCTTCCTTGTTCCCCGAGGTGGTGATGGAGTCGGCCGAAGCCGGATGGGCGAGCACCTTGTTCTCCGACACCAGCGCGGCGGCCACCACCTGCGGGGTCATGAAGCCGGACTCCAATCCGGGCTCGGACGCCAGGAATGCCGGCAGTCCCTCGTTCAGGAACGGATTCACCAGGCGCTCGGTGCGCCGCTCGGAGATGCCGGCCAGCGTCTGCAGCGCGAGGGCGAGGAAATCGAGCGCCAGCGCCACCGGCTGCCCGTGAAAATTCCCGCCCGACAGCACTTCGCCGACGCCCGGGTCCACCGCGAAGATCAGGGGGTTGTCAGTGGCGCTGTTCAGCTCGATCTCCAGCACGCGACGCACGTGGGCCACGGCATCGCGCGCCGCTCCGTGGACCTGCGGCATGCAGCGCAGGCTGTAGGCGTCCTGGATGCGGGGGTCGGCTTCCAGGCTGCGGTGCGACTCGCGGATCTCGCTGCCCTCGTTCATCTGCAGCAGATTGCGGGCGCTCTGCTGCTGGCCCGGATGCGGGCGGACGGCGTGGATGCGGGCGTCGAAGGCGGCCGGGGTGCCGCGCAGGGCGTCCAGCGTGAGTCCGCCGATGACATCAGCGGTATCGGCCAGGATTTCCGCCTGGCGCAACGAAATCAGCCCGAGCGAGAGCATCGCCTGGGTTCCATTCAACAGTCCCAATCCCTCCTTGGCCTGCAGTTCAATGGGCGCCAGGCCGGCGGCGCGCAAGGCCTCCCCGGCCGGCATCCGGTTGCCCTCGTAGAGCGCTTCTCCCTCTCCCATCAGCGCCAGCGCCAGGTGGGCCAGGGGGGCCAGGTCGCCGCTGGCCCCCACCGAGCCGCGCGAGGGCACAACGGGATGAACGCGCCGGTTCAGCATTTCGCACAGCAGGTCCACTACCGCTTCCCGCACGCCCGAGAAGCCGGCGGCCAGCACGTTGGCGCGCAACAGCAGCATGCCCCGCGTCTCGGCTTCCTCCAGCGGCTCGCCAACGCCACAGGCGGTCGAGCGCACCAGGTTCACCTGCAGCATGCGCAACTGCTGGTGGCTGATGCGGCGGTCGCTCAACTGGCCGAAGCCGGTGGTCACACCGTACACAATCGCGCCGCTGTCCACCAGGCCCTCAATGACGGCACGCGAGGCCGCGACCCGGCGACGCGCTTCCTCGGCCAGCGCCACCGCCCGGCCCTCGAAGACCACCTGGTGGAAGGAGTCCGTGGAGAGAGAACGTCCGTCGAGCTGCAGCGTGCTCACATCCGCATCTTAGCGCAGAAAGGGGTGCCACAGAGGTATCGACCGCCCACCGTGCCGACGGCCGCACTTAAGGCCTCGGAGGGCGCTGCTACTGTTCCTTCACGGACGTTCGGCCCGGTCGTCGTTTTGCGTCGAATGAGAGCCCGCCAGGCCCCGCAATGAACAGAAACAGGAGAGTGCACAAACGGCGATGCGGATCAGCACGATGCTTCGTGCCTGTGTTCCCGAAGCGTTGAACAGGAGTCCGGCCATCTCTCACTCTCCATGTCGCCGGTCGCGGCCGCGACCGCCAGCCTTGCGCCCAGGTTCGCGGCAAGTAGCGGGGTCATCGCGGGGCGAACTGGTCCCGATCGTAGATGCCGAGCGCCTTCTGGCGTGTGAGCATTCGCGCATCTGGGCATCACGAACGTCACGCCGCTTGTCTACTGAGGACATTATAGTCCATAATCGATATCGGAGATCGATATATCAGCGTGAAGCGAGGCGGCCCCAGTGCGCAGGACGAACAGCAACTGTACTCGGGCTTGATCCGTCTACATATTCTCCACCATGCCTGCCGGGAACCGGTCTTCGGATTAGGGATGATCGAGGAACTGGCGGGGCACGGGTACCGGCTAAGCCCGGGCACCTTGTACCCGTTACTGCACGGATTGGAAGCAAAGGGCCTTTTGCGCTCTCGGAAACGGCTTCAGGACGGGCGCATCAGGCGGGTCTACACCGCGACGGGTCCGGGCCGCAAGGTGCTGGCGGCGGCCAGAGAACGGGTCAGGGAACTCTTCGGCGAATTATTCGAAGAAGAACAGCAAAGGAATGCATCGGGTTCGCGTTGAGCGGAACACTGTGCTCGTGTGGTCGCCAAAGCTGAGGATACCGGGCACACTCGGTGTTCGAGAAGGGAAGGGGACAAGAGGGATTCCCAACCAGCCGTGGAGAGAAGGGTCTTAGTCAGATGAAGACGGTTTTCCTGGGCCTTCTGATACTGCTTGCAGTCGGAGCCAGCGGCCTTGAGGCGGGACAGGCGCCTGGGGGCCAACCGCCGGCGGGTGAGGCGCTCACCGTTGAGAAGGCGGTCGAGATGGCACTGGCCAACTATCCCGCCATCCGTGCCGCCCAGGCGCAGGTATCGGCAGCGGGCGCGGGCATTGAACTGGCGCGCACCGCCTACCTGCCGCGCACCGACCTGCTTTGGCAAGCCAACCGCGCCACACGCAACAACGTCTTTGGGCTGCTGCTTCCGCAATCGGTGGTTCCGCCCATTTCCGGCCCGGTTCTAGGCGCCAGCTCGCTTTCCGACACCGTCTGGGGAACCGCGAGCGGGGCCTTGTTTTCCTGGGAGCCGTTCGATTTCGGGTTGAGGCGCGCCGGCGTGCGAGTGGCTGAAACCGCCCGAGACCAGGCCAGCGCCGAGCTGGCCGTCACCCGGCTGGACGTGGCTGCCGGAGCCGCCGACGCCTTTCTCACCTTGCTGGCTGCCCAGGAACGGGTGCGTGCCGCCCGGGCCAATGTCGATCGGACAAAGGTCTTTGCCGATTCGGTCGGCGTGCTGGTCAACAACCAGTTGCGGCCCGGCGCTGAGGAGTCGCGCGCCCGGGCGGAACTGGCGGCGGCCCAGACCGGCCTGATCCAGGCCGAGCAGGTCGAGCAGATTGCCCGTGCGGCGCTGACGCAGGCCATGGGAATCGCCGGAGCAAGCGTGCAGGTGGCGCCCGGCCCCCTGCTGCGCCTACCGGAGCAGGCCCCGGCCGCGCCCCAGTTCGCTCTGCATCCGCTGGTGCGGCTTCAGACACTGGCCGTCGATCTGGCACGGGCCCGCGAGCAGGTGCTGGCCCGGTCGTTCTTTCCCCGGTTCAATTTTCAGTCGGCGATTTTTGGCCGCGGGACCGGCGCGAAAACCGACGGTCGGACCCTGGGCGGGCTGAACGGCTTGGCGCCGGATACGCCGAACTGGGCGGCCGGCATCACCGTCACGTTTCCGATTTTCGACTACGCCTCGTTGCGCGCCCGCAAGAAAGTCGAAACCTTCCGCGAGCAGGCGGAATCGGCGCGCTACGATCAGTTGCTCCAAAACCTGACCGCCCAGGCCCAGAAAGCGCGCGCGCTGATCGACGGCGCCCGCCGCATCACCGGCAATACCCCGCTGCAACTGGAAGCGGCGGGCGCCACCGAGCGGCAGGCGCGCGCCCGCTATGAAGCCGGTCTGGCCACCGCCGTGGAAGTCGCCGAGGCGCAGCGCCTGCTGGCGCAGGCCGAAGTGGAAGACGCCCTGGCGCGCCTGGGTGTCTGGCGTGCGCTGCTGGCCGCCGCCGTGGCTGGCGGTGATTTGGAGCCGTTCTTGAAACAAGCGCGCGCAGTGCCGTGACGAGTGACAAGTGACGAGTGACAAGCGCAGGGCAGCCGGCAACCCATTACTTGTCACTTGTCACTAGTCACTCGTCACTAAGGGGCAATCATGTGGCTGGTTCGCGGCGCTCTGCGGCGCCCCATTACGATTCTGGTTGTCGTCGTTGCCCTGGTGCTTGGCTCGTACCTGGCCATAAACCGGATGGCGGTGGATATCTTTCCGAATTTTGGCCTGCCGGTGATTTACGTGGCCCAGCCTTACGGCGGCATGGATCCGGCGCAGATGGAGGGGTACGTCGTCTCCTACTACGAGTATCACTTCCTCTACATCGCCGGCATCGAACACGTGGAGTCGAAGTCGATACAGGGCGTGGCCCTGGTCAAGCTCTTCTTCCATCCCGGCACCGACATGTCGCAGGCGCTGGCGCAGACCGTTTCCTATGTGAACCGCTCGCGGGCCTTCATGCCGCCGGGAACTGTTCCGCCGTTCGTCATGCGTTTCGACGTGGGCAGCGTGGCGGTCGGGCAACTGGTGTTCTCCAGCGAGACACGGTCACTGGGCGAAATCTCGGACTTGGCGCTGTTCCGGGTGCGGCCGGTGTTCTCGACCCTGCCGGGCGTTTCCGCCCCGCCCCCCTTCGGCGGAAACCAGCGTACCGTGGTGATTCGCGTGCAGCCGGAGCGCTTGCGGGCCTACGGGCTGTCGCCCGAGGACGTGGTGAAGGCGGTGGCCGCCGGCAACACCATCATGCCCGCCGGCACGGTTCGAACCGGCGACCTGGCGCGGATGGCGCCGGTCAACGCCGTGGTCAACGACATCCAGGAACTGCGGAACATCCCTATCCGGACGGGCGCCGGCCCGGCCGTGCTGTTGCGCGACCTGGGCACGGTGGAGAACGGGATGGACATCCTCACCGGCTATGCCCTGGTCAACGGCAAACGCGCCGTCTACATTCCGGTGACCAAGCGCGCCGACGCTTCCACCCTGGCGGTGGTCAAGCAGGTGAAGTCGAACCTGCCGCGCATGCAGGCCATGATCCCGGACGACATCAAGATCCGTTTCGAATTCGACCAGTCGCGCTACGTGCTCAATGCCATCCACAGCGTGATCGCGGAGGGTCTGCTCGGGGCCTTGCTGACGGGCGTGGCGGTCCTGCTGTTCCTGCGGAACTGGAGAAGCGCGCTGATCGTGGTGACAACCATACCGCTGGCGCTGCTGTCCTCGCTGATCGCCTTGTGGATTGCCGGCCACACCCTCAACATCATGACGCTGGGCGGGCTGGCGCTGGCCGTCGGCATTCTGGTGGACGAGGCCACCGTCACCATCGAGAACATCCACACCCACCTAGCGCGAGGCAAATCGCGGGCCCGCGCCGTTCTGGAAGCCAGCACCGAGGTGGCGGGGCCGCGGCTGCTCGCCATGTTGAGCATCCTGGCCGTCTTCCTGCCCTCCTTTTTCATGGCTGGTGTGAGCCGGGCGTTGTTTGTGCCCTTGTCGCTGGCGGTCGGCTTTTCCATGGTTGGTTCCTATTTCCTGGCCAGCACCCTGGTTCCCATCCTGTCTACCTGGATTCTGAAGGAGGTCCATGCGGATGCCGAGCGGCAGACGCCTTTCGACCGGATGCGCGCGCGATACGCCTCGGCGCTCGAAATGCTCCTGCGGTTCCGGTGGCCGCTGGTGGCCGGCTACCTGGCCGTCGCCGCGCTGGTGATATACGCCGGAGGGCGCGCCCTCGGCGTGGAGATGTTTCCCACCGTCGATACCGGCCAGTTCCAGTTGCGTTTCCGCGCGCCGATCGGCACTCGGGTGGAGCGGACCGAGCTGGCCGCGCTCAAGATACTCGACGCCATCCGGGAGGAGGCCGGCGAGGGAAACGTCGACATCTCGCTCGGTTTCGTCGGCACCCAGCCCTCCACCTATCCGGTGAACAGCATTCATCTCTGGACGGGCGGGCCGCACGAAGGCGTGCTGCTCGTGGCCCTGAAGAAAACCGCGCGGCTTGACGTGGGAGAATTGAAAGAGCGGCTGCGGAAGAAGCTGCCGCCGCTCGTGCCCGGCGCGGCTTTCTCCTTCGAGGCCGGAGATATCGTCAGCCAGGTGATGAGCTTCGGATCGCCGACCCCCGTCGAAGTGGCGGTCAGCGGGCCGAACCTGGCCGCCGACCGCCAGTTTGCCGAGAAGTTGATGGCGGAACTGAAAACGGCGCCGATTCTGCGCGATCTGCAGTACGGCCAGCCGCTGGACTATCCGACCGTGGAGGTGAACATTGACCGCGAACGCGCCGGCCAGCTTGGCCTGACCATTGAGCAGGTGAGCCGCTCGTTGGTGGCGGCGACTTCGTCCAGCCGCTTCACGCAGCCCGTTTTCTGGCGCGATCCGAGTTCCGGTACGGCCTACCAGGTGCAGATCGAGGTGCCGCAGGCCGAGATCAACTCGATCGAGGACGTGCAGAACATTCCGGTGCGCGCCGAAGGCACAAGGCCGGTGACCGTCCGCGACCTGGCCCGCGTTTCCTACGGCACGATGCCGGGCGAGTACGACCGCTACAACATGCAGCGCATGGTGACGATCACGGCGAACGTGGCCGGCGCCCACCTGGGCGAGGCCGCCGACCGCGTCGAGCAGGCGGTGCGCAACGCGGGCAGCCCGCCGCGGGCGGTCAGCGTGGCGGTGCGCGGCCAGGTGGCGCCCTTGCGCCAGATGCTGGATGGCTTGCGGCTCGGCTTGCTGCTCGCCATTGCCATCATCTTCCTGCTGCTGGCCGCGAATTTTCAGTCCTTGCGGCTGGCCTTTGCCGTGATTTCGACTGTCCCGGCGGTGATCGGCGGAGTCATCGTGGCGCTGCTGGCCACCGGGACCACGTTGAACGTACAGTCGTTCATGGGCGCGATCATGGCCATCGGCGTGGCGGTGGCCAACGCGATTCTGCTGGTCACCTTTGCCGAGGCGCGGCGCAAGGAGGGTGGCGCGGCCGTGGAGGCGGCGGTCTACGGCGCGCAGAGCCGGCTGCGGCCCATCCTGATGACCAGCGTGGCGATGATGGCCGGCATGATGCCGCTGGCGCTCGGCGCCGAGCAGACCGCCCCGCTGGGCCGGGCGGTGATCGGCGGGTTGCTGGCCGCCACCCTGGCCACGTTGGTGGTGCTCCCCTCGGTTTTCTCGCTGGTACAGCAGCGCCGCTATCGCTCCGCCTCGCTTGACCCCAGCGACCCGGACAGCCGCTATTTCGAAGGAGATCCCCAATGACGCGTGGTATTGAACCACCAAGGCACAAAGGCACCAAGTCTTTGTGTCTTTATGTTTTGGTGGTTAGCATCGTTTTTTCTGCTGGCTGCACACGTCCGGCGCCCAGCACGGCGGCGGCGAGCGCCGCTGTTTCGCAGGCGGCCCCGGTCGTGGAAGTGGTCAGCGTGGTTCAGCAGAAACTGGACCGCACCATCCGCCTGCCGGGCGAGCTGACCCCCTATCAAGCGGTGGCGGTGTATCCCAAGGTGACGGGCTTTGTGGAATGGATCGGCGTGGACCGCGGGTCGCGTGTCAAGCGCGGCGAGCCGCTGGCCCGGCTGAGTGCGCCCGAACTGGTGTCGCAGCGCGCCGAGGCCGAAGCGCGCGTGCGGGCCATCGCCGCGCAGCGCGCCGAGGCCCAGGCCAAGCTGGTCTCCGACGAGGGCACCTTCAAACGCTTGAAGGCCGCTGCGGCCACCCCCGGCGTGGTGGCCGGCAACGACGTCGATGTGGCGCAGAAAACCGTCGAGTCGGACCAGGCCCGCGTCCAGGCGATCGAGAACAGCGAGCGCGCCGCCGAGGCCGCGGTGCGCTCCGTGTGCGAGATCGAAAGTTATCTGCAGATCGCCGCCCCCTTCGATGGAGTGGTGACGGAACGCAATGCCCACCCGGGCAGCCTGGTGTCGCCCACTGCCGCCGCGCCGCTGGTCAGGATCGAGCAGTTGGCGCGGCTGCGGCTCACCGTCGCCGTGCCGGAAGTGGACGTGGGCGGCATCGTGCCGGCCAGCCGCGTCAAATTCACCGTCCCGGCATTCCCCGGGGAGACATTTGAAGGCCTGATCCAGCGCGTGTCCCACTCGCTGGATCAAAAGACCCGCACCATGCCGGTGGAACTGGACGTGAACAACGCAGCGGGGCGGCTGGCGCCGGGCATGTTCCCCGAAGTCTCGTGGCTGGTGCGGCGGGCCAAGCCGTCGCTGTTCGTGCCACCTTCGGCGATTGTGACCACGACGGAGCGCGTGTTTGTCATTCGCGTTCGCGACGGGAAGGCCGAGTGGGTGAACGTGCGCCGCGGCGCTCCCTCCGGCGACCTGCTGGAAGTGTTTGGGGAATTGCGGGCGGGCGACCCGGTGGTCCGCCGCGCCAGCGACGAGCTGCGCCCCGGCACGGCCGTCACCGTCCGCCGGCCACTAGATTGAGCCGTTTTGCGCGGCTGCCGCGTCAATTATACGTGGTTCTGGTTTAGCGCCTGGGCGCAGCGAGAATCAACCAGGGACGCCAAGCCCAACGGGGCATGCGGCCCCGGAAGAGTTCAAGTCGGAAACGGGCGGGTTGCGGCCCGCGCCGGTTCCGGTCGGCCTGAGGTTCATAGATGCACTCACTTGCGCGGCCGGGAATGTGTGCCGGCTTTTGTTGTTTTTTGTGGGCGATTGCGGGTCTTGGGAGCGTAGCGAACAACAGCGTAGCGGTTCCGCCAAACTACAATTCATTTCAGCCGCCGGCCGCCGGAGCCAGCTACGTGGACCCGGTTTTCGGCACAACAATCGAGCGAGTCACGAACGCGCGGGCCACCCCGAACGCCTTTGGCCGCGGGAACCTGTCGTGGATTCAGCCTGAGTACTCGACCGCCTCGCCGTTCAACGCGGACAACTCCCGGCTTATCCTGATTTTCGAGAGTTACTTTGGGTTGTTCGACGGCCAGGGGCATTTTCTGAACGCGCTTCCGGGGGAGATCAACGCCTCCAGCGAGCCGCGCTGGTCGCGCCTGGATCCGAACGTCCTCTTCTATCACGCTGGGAACCAACTGAAGTTCTACGACGTCGCGAAGCGTACCGGGTGGGCGATTCACACCTTCACCGAGTATTCCACCATCGGCGGCGCGGGCGAAATGGACATCTCCCACGACGGCGATCACCTGGTGCTGGTGGGCAACGGGCGTTACGTGTTCATCTACGACATCAGCACCGACAGCGTTAGCCCGGTGTTCGACACCGCCGGCCACAACTTCGACAGCGTCTACATTGCCTCCAACAATTACGTCACTATTTCCTGGACGCAGAACGGGACGGCCCGCTACAACGGCATCGAGCTTTTCGACAACAACATGAACTTCGTCCGGCAGTTGACCGACGCCGAAGGGCACATGCACATGTCCCAAGACCTGAACGGCGATCCGGTGCTCATCTGGACAAATGCCGCCTCCCCAAGGATAACCTGCGGCGGGAACGCGATCGTGAAGATCCGGCTGTCGGATGGGCAGCGGACCTGCCTGTTGACGCTGGACTGGAACCTGGCGGTGCACATCTCGGCGGCCGACAGCGTCTGGGCCTTCGTCTCCACCTACGCGCCCTCCGACCCGGATCCCTCGAGCCCGGCCTGGGTGCCCTACACCAATGAGTTGCTGCAGATCAAGCTGGACGGTTCGGAAGTGCGGCGCCTGGCGCACCACCGCAGCCGCCCGCTGGACCGTTACAATTATCAGCCCAAGATCTCGGTGAGCCGCGATGGCAGCCGCTTCGTCTTCAACAGCAATTACGATCTGCAGGCTATATCCGGCTACCCGGCCGGATACGCCGATACCTACCTGGTGATAACCCCAACGACAGTCCCGGTGGGAGTGCTCAGCGGGGCGGCGCAGGTGAGCGCGGCCGTGAACGGCGCCAGCTTCGTGCCGCAAGGGCCAATATCGCCCGCGCTGATCAGCTCGATTTTCGGGGCCAACCTGGCGCCGGCGTCTGCCTCCGCGCAATCTGTGCCGCTGCCGACGACGCTCAGCGGCGTGACCGTACGGTTGAACGACATTGCCGCGCCCCTCTTCTACGTCTCGCCGGCCCAGATCAATCTCCAGATACCTTGGGAGGTGGCGGGCCAGACGCAGGTCTCGGTCACGGTGACCGTCAACGGCTTTACCGGCGCGGCCTGGAGAGGGACGCTGGCGCCCGCCACCCCGGGCATTTTCTCGATCAACCAGCAGGGAAGCGGGCAGGGAGCGATCCTGATGGCCAACACCGGCACGGTCGCTGCGGCGGCAGGAAGCCTCCCCGGCGCGCGCCCGGCGCAGCGCGGCGAGTACATCTCGATCTTCTGCACCGGGCTGGGCCCCGTGGCCAACCAGCCGGCCAGCGGCGCGGCCGCCCAGGGGGCGCCGCTCTCGATGACCGTCACCACCCCCGTTGTGACCATTGGCGGAGTGCCGGCCGTAGTCAGCTATTCGGGTCTCGCTCCCGGTTTCGTCGGGCTTTACCAGGTGAACGCGCAGGTTCCGGCGAATGCGCCTTCGGGCACCGCCGTTCCGGTGGTGGTGAACGTCGGCGGGGTGGCCTCCAACGCAGTGACCTTGGCAATCCAGTAACGCAATTTCGGATTTCGGATTTCGGGTTGCGGATTTCGGGCATTCGCATGTTTGAAATCCGCAATCCGCAATCCGAAATCGGTGGAACCTCGGGCCGGCCGGCGGTGTCATAATGCTGTGGCTGCCTTTCCTATGTTCCCACGCACGCCATTCCTCCGCATTGTGGCGGCGTTTACGCTGGCGGTAGCCGCAACGGCGGTCGTCACGGTTCCGTTCGTGCGGGACACGGTAAAACGGCCTCTGCCCTACCGCGATCCTGCCGGCCTGTTTATCTGCTTCCAGCGTCTTGCCTACCAGCCCGTCGACCCTGTTTCGGAACGCCGCGGCTCATTCAGCCTGGTCGAATGGCAGCGCGAGAACCGCGCACTGGAAGGGCTGGCGGGATTTCACTGGCAGAAATTCGATGTGCCTTCGACCGGGGGCACCGTTGAAACGGTGCAGGGGAGCCGGGTTTCGTGGGAGTTCTTTGCGGTTCTCGGCGTCCGGGCGGCGCTCGGCCGTGTGTTCTCAGAAGAAGGAAAACCGGAGCCGGGCGCCGACGAGCGCCGCGTGGTGCTCAGTGACGCGTTCTGGCGCCGCTACTTCGGCGCCGCGCCGGACATCGTCGGTCGAACGCTGGCCCTCGACGGCAAGGAATATTCGATCCGGGCGGTCATGCCGCCGGGGTTCTGGTTTCTCTCCCGCGGGGTCCAGTTCTGGGTGCTGCTCCCCTCGCGGCCCAACTATTTCGTCTCGACGGTGGCCCGCGTGCGGCCCGAAGCCGGCGTGCGCCGGGCGCAGGCTGAAGTCCTGGATATTAAAAAGCGCCTGGGCGGCCGGGCGCCCTCCATGCCGCTCCGCTCGCTGCAGGACTACCTGTATACGGATGCCCGGACGGCGCTTTACTTGACTATGTTGGGCCTGATCGTCGTGGGCTGCATCGGCATCAGTTACGTTTACGCCCTGTGGCGCTCCGATGGTTCCGCAACCGAACGGTCCTTGAGCGCGGCGCGCACCTGGGCCTTCCTGTTGATGAAGGCCGGCGCGGGCCTTCTGATCCTGCTAACCATCTGGGTGCTGGTCACCGGCGGGGCTGTCCGGCTGAGAGACGAGGTGGCCGGTTTCTCCGGCGCCCGCATCGCCTTCGAGTGGGTGTTGCTGCTGCTGGGCTGCGGCGTGATCCGCTGGGCGGTGTTCGATCAGAACGTGCGCTGCCCGGTCTGCCTCTGCCGGTTGCGCATGCCGCTTGTCACCGGCTCCTGGAGCAGCCTGGTCATGGATCGCCCCGGAACTGAATACATCTGCCCTTACGGGCACGGCCGGCTTTACGTGCCCGGCACGCGGCTGTTGAACGCCGCCCCCATGCGCTGGACCTTTTACCGCGATTTCCTTCAGCAGCTCTTCGCCGACGCCGATGGGCCACAAAGAGACAAGGCCCGCAAAGGTCCACAAAGCGACCGTTCTTTGTGATCTTCGTGACCTTGGTGTCTTTGTGGTTAGCCTTTCTCAAGGCCGAACAGGCGGAGGTATTTCTCGGGCAGGGAGCGCTTCCGCAAATCCACTCCGGTCACCACGTGCACGGTTTCCCCGGTGGCCAGCAACTGGCCGGTTTCCTGGTTGAGGACCCGATACTCAAAGATCAGCACCGAACGGCGCGCGTGCTTGAGTGCGGTGCGAATGGTCAGCAGGTCGTCGAACCGGGCAGGCGCGCGGTAGCGGCAGCGTGCCTCGGCGACGACCAGGAATGCGCCGTCGTCTGTTTCCATGTCCCGGTAGTTAAAGCCCTGCGCCTTGCACCACTCGACGCGTCCCACCTCGAACCAGGCCAGGTAGTTGCCGTAATAGGCGATGCCCATCTGGTCGGTCTCCGCGTAGCGGACGCGAATACTGGCATCAACCGGGTGTGTGAGCATATCTGCGTGCAGAAGTGATGAGTGACAAGTGACGAGTGACCAGACAGGTTGCCGCCGTCGCAGGCTGTTGCTTACTCGTCACTTGTCACTCGTCACGGGTCACTTTTCTTGCTGCGTTCTCCCGGATGAAGCGGACGATGTTTTCCATGGAAGCGCCCGGCTGGAAGACCGCGGCGACCCCCTGCTGCTTCAGCGCCGCGATGTCGGCATCGGGGATGATGCCGCCCACAAGGACGGGCACGTCGTCCAGGCCCTCCTGCCTCAGAAGCTGGCAGACACGCGGAACAATCGTGGTGTGCGCGCCGGAAAGAATCGAAAGCCCCACGAAGTCCACGTCTTCCTGCAGCGCGGCCGTGGCGATCATCTCCGGCGTTTGCCGCAGGCCGGTGTAAATCACCTCCATCCCGGCGTCGCGCAGCGCGCGGGCGATCACTTTCGCGCCGCGGTCGTGCCCGTCGAGTCCCGGCTTGGCTATCAGCACGCGAATCTTTTTTTCCATAGCCTACAGAACGCTGACCTCCTCGTAGGCGCCGAATACCCCTCGCAGTGTATCGCAAATTTCGCCCAGCGTGGCATAGACGCGCACGCAGTCGAGGATCAGCGGCATCAGGTTGTCGTCGCCGCGAGCGCCGCGCTCCAAGGCCCGGAGCGTATCGCTGACGCGCCGCTGGTTGCGGGTTTCACGCAAGCGCTTCAGCTTGCCTGCCTGGGCCTCGCCGACTCGCTCGTCGATCGCCAGTACGGGGATGGGCTCCTGCCCGGTGATGAATTCGTTGACGCCGACGATGATCTTGCGCTTCTCCTCCACCGCCCGCTGGAACTGGTAGCTGGATTCGGCGATTTCCTTCTGCGGATAGCCCTTCTCGATGGCGGCGATCATGCCGCCCATGGCGTCGATCTTGTCGCAGTACTCGACAGCGCCCTGCTCCATGTCCAGCGTGAGGCGCTCGAGGAGATAGCTGCCTCCCAGCGGGTCCACGGTACTGGCCACTCCCGATTCATAGGCCAGAATCTGCTGGGTGCGCAGCGCGATGGTAACCGCCTCCTCGGTGGGCAGCGCCCAGGCTTCGTCCAGCGAATTGGTATGGAGCGATTGGGTCCCGCCCAGCACGGCGGCCAGCGCCTGGATGGCGGTGCGCACCACATTGTTGTAGGGCTGCTGCGCGGTCAGCGAAACTCCGGCGGTTTGGGCGTGGAAGCGGCACAGCCAGGCGCGCGGGTTCCGGGCCCCGAACCGGTCGCGCATCACCCGCGCCCAGATTTTGCGGGCCGCGCGATACTTGGCGATTTCCTCGAAAAAATCGTTATGGGCGTTGAAGAACAGCGAGAGGCGCGGGCCGAACTCGTCCACATCGAGTCCCCGCCGGACGCCCCATTCCACGTACTCGATTCCGTCGCGCAGCGTAAAGGCCAGTTCCTGCACGGCGGTCGCGCCCGCTTCGCGGATATGGTAGCCGCTGATGGAAATCACGTTCCACCGCGGCACGAACCGCGCGCCGAATTCAAAGGTGTCGATCACCAGCCGCATCGACGGGCGCGGCGGGAAAATGTACTCCTTCTGGGCGATGTATTCCTTGAGGATGTCATTCTGGGTGGTGCCGGAAATCTTCTGCCAATCGACTCCTTGTTTCTCCGCCACCGCCAGGTACATGGCCCACAGCACGGCGGCCGGCGAGTTGATGGTCATGGACGTGGTCACGCGATCGACCGGAATGCCTTCGAACAGCGCTTCCATGTCGGCCAGCGAGGAGATGGCGACGCCGCACTTGCCCACCTCTCCTTCCGCCAGCGGGTGGTCGGCGTCATAGCCCATCAGGGTGGGCAGGTCGAAGGCCACCGAGAGACCGGTCTGGCCCTGGCTGAGCAGGTACCGATAGCGCCGATTGCTCTCTTCCGGCGTGGCGAAGCCGGAGAATTGGCGCATGGTCCATAGCTTTCCGCGGTACATCGTGGCATGGATGCCGCGCGTAAACGGCCACTGGCCCGGCTCGCCCAGGTCGCGCCCGTAATCAAAGCCGGGAAGGTCATCGGGCGTGTAGAGGCGCTTGATGGGCCGGCCGCTGACGGTGGTGAATTCGGCGTCCCGTTGGCGCTGCCCGCCGGGAGCTTCCGTCTCTCGGGCCGGCGGCTGCTCCAGGACTTCATCCCTTTCAGCCATATAAATCCATCATAACAGCGGCTGGAGGCCGGCGGCTGTAAGCTGTAGGGCACGGATTCAGTCCGCGCCGGTCCAGGCTTCTGCGGGAGCGCCTTCAGACTTTGGACTTTGAACCTTGGACTTTGGACTTCCGGGAGAGGCAGGCCGCCTGATAGGCCGCCCGCAATTGTTCCCGCGCTTCCTGGCGCAGCGGGCGGGGTGCTTCCGCCGGCCGGTATTGCCGGCACAGTTCGGCCGTCTTGCGGAGAGTGTTGAGAAAAGCGACGCAAGGCGCGCAGTCTTTCAGGTGCCGTTCGATCTCCGAGCAGGCTTCGGGCTTCAACTCCGCGTCGAGATACTGAGACAGCAGCGCAAACAGTTCCCTGCAATCCATGTGGGCGCTTGTGGGGGCGGCCTGCGCGCGGGCTCGCCGCTTTCCCGGCTTTCGTTCCTTCTTCGACATAGATGCAACTGGGACGCTAGGGTGACACGGGCGCGCCGGCGATCCGCGGTTTCAGGTACCTGGTCAATTTTTCCCGAACCGCCAGGCGGGCGCGGTGCAACTGCGTCTTGACCGCCTCTTCCGTAATGCCCACGATGGCCGCCACTTCCGCCGTCGATAACTGCTGCACGTCGCGCAGCAGCAACACCATCCGGCACTTGGGCGCCAGCTTGGCGATGGCCTGGCGTATCTGTTCGCCCATCTCGGCGTTGAGCAATTCCTCGTCGGGCAGCCGGGACCAATCCGGGACGTCGGGCAGGCCCTCGCCGTCCTTGCCCGGCAT
>Ga0315273_10004287_pt1 | contig 17457 bp, 15 predicted proteins | sample YL17G02_0_MG_FD_205753 | JGI IMG/M metagenome (GOLD analysis project Ga0315273, IMG submission 205753) | Sediment microbial communities from Yellowstone Lake, YNP, Wyoming, USA - YL17G02_0 | ecosystem: Environmental > Aquatic > Freshwater > Lake > Sediment | place: USA: Wyoming | collected...
CCTTTGACGTCGCGGTGGATCGCGCTGATCACGCCGACGGTGACGGTAGGCTGCGTGTCGTTCAACAGGGTCCCGAAGGGGCTCCCGATCGCGATCGCCCATTCTCCGACCATGAGATCGTCCGAATCTCCCAGCACCGCCGTCGCGAACCGGCCGCCGTCGATCTTCACCAGGGCAAGGTCGTATTCGACAGCCGCACCGACGATCTTTCCCTCGTAGGTCGTGCCGTCGGAGAGCGTCACCTGGATCTCGTCGGCGTTGTGGACGACGTGCTCGTTCGTGAGGATGTAGCCGTCGTCGTGGATAATGACCCCGGACCCGAGCGATGGGTACTCTCTCAAATACGTGCGCGGCATGCCGAAGAACTGTTCGAGCCAGTCTCGGCTGAACGATGACCCGAAAGGATACCGCTGCTGGACGACCTCTGTGCGTCTCGACGCTATGGTAACGACCGCCGGGGCCGCCTTCTCGGTGGCGATGACTATCGCGTTACGCCGCGTGACGTCTATCGCCGCGGAGCTCGCTGGCTCCTCGCCGGTCGAGGCCGCCACAGCCCGGGGGGAAACGCTTTCCGCGGTCTCGCTGCCGTGTGTCGATCTGTAGAAGAGAACGCCCGAAACGATGATGAGTCCCAGGGACACACCGAAAAGACCACCGAACACGTAGGGAAGAAACCGGAATCGCCCCGATCGTCCGGTGTTATCCATCGCAATCACTTCCTTTGTTCCGTCGCACGGGTGCCGAGAGTCTAATCATATGAAAACAGAAACCGGAGTCCAAGCCCAAATCCGCCGCCGGAGCCCAACCGGCGCCATTTCCCCGCCATCCGCCCTGTCCGGCGGGTTATTCGACACCTCGTTCGGCACCGTATTCGACGCCGTACTCAACGCCGGCGAGAAAGAGGCCGTTCGGGGGGATGGTTGGACCCGCGGCGGTGCGGTCCTTTCTACACAGGATGGAGTCGATGTGTTCCGCGGAAAGCTTGCCGCGTCCCACTTCGATGAGGGTGCCCACGATGACGCGGACCATGTGATGGAGGAAATGATCGGCTCGAAACGTGATGGCGACGACGTCGTCCTTGTGGTCGATGGTGATCTCGCGAAGATCGCAAACCGTCGGGACATCGGCGGAGTGAACGGGGGTGAAGCTCGCGAAGTCTTTCTCGCCGATCAGGCGTTCCGCCGCGGCGCGCATGGCTTCGATGTCGAGGGAGTACGTGACCACATGGGCGAACCGCCTCCAGATCGCCGTGGGCTCGGTCCTGAGGTAGTACACGTAGCACCGTCCCGTGGCGCTGAAACGTGCGTGAAACTCCAGACCGACCTCATCGACGCGATGGACCCGGATGTCCTCGGGCAGGAGCGACGCAAGAGCTCCGCCGACTTCCTTGGGTGCGCGAGGCGTGTCGGCGATGAAGTTACACACTTGCCCCGTGGCGTGAACGCCGGCATCGGTCCGTCCGGCGCCGTGAACCTGGAGGGGCTGGCGGAAGATCGTTTCGGCGGCCCCCTCGATGGCGCCCTGGACCGTCCGAAGCCCGGGCTGTTTCTGCCAGCCGTGGAAATCGGTGCCGTCATACTCGACGATGAGCTTGAAATTGCGCATGGTACTAGAAAAAGATTAGCGCCGCCGCCGCCACCACTGCTGTTGTAATGACAAAAATGTAGTCTCGCTTCGAGATCTCATCGAGCACGAGAATCCCCCCGATCGTGGAACGTATGCGACGAAGCTCGACGGCGGCCGCGAGCTCGGCGGAACGGTGAACCGCCGAGAGAATCAGGGGCACCAGAAGGAGCCGGACCCCTCGGATCCTTTTGAAAAGCCCTCCGTCGAGACCGCCCCCGCGGAACCTCTGCGCTACGGTGATCCGGCGTGCTTCATCGCTGAAGAGCGGCATGAACCCCGCGGTGAGAAACCCGTACATCGCCGCCCGGCGGGCGAGGTTCTTCGAGAACGGTGCAAGGAAAGCAGAAATCCCTTTGGCGATCTCCTCGGCCGGCGTGACGGCCAGAAACACGCGCAACCCAAGATAAAGCACGAGTATCCGCACGCTGGCACGCACGCCACTCGCCACGCCCTCGCGCGATACAAACGGAATCGAACGACTGAGCGGCTGCCCTTCGACCAAGACCGCGTTTATCGCGACGACCAGCACGACAAAACACGCGAGCTGTCCGGCCGTTCGCGCACGGCATTTCATCGGAAGTCCGGCGAAACGGTGGAGCGCGCCTAGATAGAGCAGAACCACGAGAAGGCCCCGCGTGTCCTGTATGACAAAAGCGAAAAGCGCGATCAGCGCGAACCCGGCCATCAAGAAACGGGGGTCGCGCGCGAGAAAGACTGTTCTCTCGTCCGGCGGCGTTGTCTTCTGGCTCGCTATCATGCGGTTGGTACCGCGCGCTCGCTCTGGAGCATGAGTTCGGCGATCTGCACGGAGTTCGTAGCCGCGCCTTTTCTCAGATTATCACCCACCGCCCAGTAGCTGAACGCGTGCGCGCGCGTCGTGTCGCGTCTCAGGCGCCCCACGATGACCTCATCCCTTCCGGCCACATCGACAGGCGTCGGGATCTCGTCGGCGTATCTGACCCCTTCGGCGCGTCTCCAGATTTCTTTCGCTTCTTCGATATCGAGCGGCGCGCGGAGCTCGACGTTCACCGACACCGCATGCCCCACGCGTGTGGGCACACGGACCGCGGTGGAGACCACTTTGATATCCGGCGCGCCGAGTATCTTCTGCGTCTCCTCGATGATCTTCTCTTCTTCCTTCGTGTAGCCGCTCGTCTCGATGCCGCCGATCAGCGGAATGCAATTGAAAGCGATCTGCTTGGGAAACACCTTCACGTCGAGCGGCTCGCCGCGGGCGTCGGCCTTCGCCTGCTCGTTCAGCTCGTCGAGCGCCTCCCTTCCCGCTCCCGACACGGACTGGAACGATGTGACGACGACGCGCTCTATCGCCACCGCGCGAGCGATCGGGGCAAGCGTCATCACCAGAACGATCGCCGTGCAGTTCGGGCACGACACGAGAGGCGTGCTCGGCGTCACCAGCCCTCCGTTGATCTCCGGAACGACGAGCGGAACGTCTCTTTGCATGCGGAAGGCCGTCGTGTTATCGACGACCCGGCACCCCGCCTCGATCGCCTTGGGAACGAGCTCCCTGCTTACCGGCGCCCCCGCCGTGAACAAGCCAATGTCGATGCCGCTGTAGTCAATCTTATAGGCATCGCGGACGGTCCACTCGCGACCGAAGGCCTTGATCTTCTTGTGCGCCGAATGTTCGGTGGCGATCGGAACGTACTCGCCGACGGGAAAGCCCCGTTCCTCGAGCACCTTGACCATGGCATGGCCGACGACGCCTGTGGCGCCTACGATGGCCACGCACTTCTTCCGTGTGTCATTCATCGGGCGTCTGTCCTTCTGAGTTTGTTCGAGCGAGGCCTGGAGAATCTTCTCGACGGGCAACGTATCACGCGCGATCGGGGCGTGTCAATCATCTGACTCGGCGTCGGCTGCGCGTCCGGCGCCGACGGCCCCGCGATGCGACGAGACGGTTAACAACCGCTTGACACTCTCTTTTCGCGCGTGGAATAGTCAAACTGTTGATCTGTGTCGACCAAGGCCGAGTAACGGGGCGCGTTTCTCCTCGAATCACGCGCTGCTGACACGCCGACAAGTTCGTCAAAAAGGCAAACTCGTTCAGAGGACATGATGAAAAGATACGCTCTCGCAATCTGCGTCATTGCCGCCGCAGCGATCCCCCCTCTTACAGGCAACGCGCAAAGTCCGAGCCGGTACCGTTCGCTCTTCGCAGCGACGGGTTCGCGAGACAGCCTCCTGAACCTCGCCGTGTGGGAAGACGCCCGCGTCACGAGTGGCGGGCGGCTTTTCAGGTACCTCGCTTCGTCGAATCCGTTGATACGGCAGCGTGCTGCCCAAGTCATCGGGAGGATCCAGGATCCGCAAGACGCGGCGCAGCTTCTCCCTCTTCTCAAAGACAGCGATGAACAGGTCATCCGCGAAACGGTTTTCGCCCTCGGTCAGCTTGGATCGGCGGAGGCATTGCCGGCGCTCCTCGAGCTCAACAAGGCGGCTTTGCCGGAGACGCAGGAATTCCTCGCTGAGGCCCTCGGAAAGATCGGCGGCCGGGAAGCAGCCGACGCTCTCGAGGAGATGCTCCACGCGTTCCAACCCGGAGTGAGAGCGGCTGCCGTCGAAGGACTGGCCCGGGCGGCGGATCCCTCCTCGTCTCACGCGCTCCTCGCGGCGCTCCACGACGGGGACACCGAAGTGGTCTGGCGGGCGGTCTACGCGCTCGAGAAGGTGGAATCCCCCGGGGTCGAAAATGCGGTAATCCCCCTCCTCAATAACGAGAGCGCGGTCGTCCGCGCGTATGCCGCGCGCACGCTCGGCAAGAAGAAGGCGAAGAACGCCGTCGGCCCTCTGCTGAAGAAACTCGGCGACAGCGAACCCGCTGTCGCGATCAATTCGATCAACGCCCTTGGGCAGATCCTCGAGAATTCGAAGAACTCGGATGTGGTGACCCCGCTGGGAACAGTTCTCCACGAGCATACGGACCGCCAGGTGAGGAGCGCCGCGGCCGCCGCGCTGGGGAGCAACGGGCACAAGAACGCGAAGGACTACCTCGCTCAGTCGATCCTCGACAAGTGCGTCGGAGTACGAATCGAGTCGTACAGGGCAATCGCCAGGGCGCTCGGAAAGGACGCCACGCCGTTCATCTCCAACGGCACGAACGATGGAGAGAGGCTCGTGCGAGCGGCGGCGCTCGAAGCCTACGGGATCGCCGGCGATGAAAACACGATCGACGTTCTCATCGCGGCGGCAGCGAAAGACAAAGACCCGCTGATGCGCGCCGCCGCCGTGCGCGGACTCGCGCACTTCCGCGCCCCGAGAGCCGCGAGCGCACTTGTGGAGAGACTCGGCGACGAGGACTGGGTCGTCGTCACGGAGGCGGTGACGGGTCTCGGCGATCTCGGCGTGAAGAGCGCGGTCCCCAGCCTCATCGCCGCCTACGTCAAGCGGCGGGAAAGAGTGGATGTGGATGTCCGCTTGGAGGTCCTCGCGGCCTTGAAGAAGATGCGCGCTTCCCAGGGGCTCGCGCTCACCGACGAGGCGCTTCAAGATTCCGACAGGCGCGTCCGGACGGCCGCCAAAGAATTGCTCGAAGTGCTCGCCGCGCCGGTTCCGGAGATGAAGAGCGACCGGGCGTTCTACGAAGAACGCTTCGCGCCCAAGAAGAAAACCGACCTCGCACCCCCCTTCGGCACGAAACGCGGTGTCATCAAGACGAGCCGCGGGAACATCGAGATAGAGATCTACGGGGACGACGCGACGCAAACCGCCGCGACGTTCATCAAACTCGCTCAGTCCGGGCGCTACGACGGCCGCACATTCCACCGCGTCGTTCCCAACTTCGTCATCCAGGGCGGCTGCCCGCGGGGCGATGGGTGGGGCGACGACGGATACACGATCCGCGCCGAAGTCAACACGCATCATTATGAACGCGGATGTATCGGAATCGCCGACTCGGGCAAGGACACCGGAGGATGCCAATTCTTCATCACACATTCACAGCAGCCGCACCTCGACGGCCGCTATACGGTATTCGGTCGTGTGACGAAGGGAATGGACGTCGTCGATCAGATCGACCAGGGAGACACGTTTAAAGTCGAGATCGACAGCGGTCCGTAGTCCGTAGGATGAGCAGCAGGCTACAGCAGACCCGCCTCGTATTGTTTGTAGACGTCCGAAAGGGCCATCCGGTGGGCGAGGAACGCGATCTCCGCGGGAAGCGCCCTTAACTCGAAGAACTTGGCTTCACTCGCGTCGTCGCCGCACCTCAGTTCTCCCCCCGTCCTGCGAGCCACGTAGAGGATCAGAACGACCGCTGTTCTTGGGTCATCGAAAGCCGAGTACACGTTGAAGAGCCGCGTGAGATCGACATCGAGGTTCGTCTCCTCCTTCATCTCGCGGACCGCGCAGGATGGGGCGTCCTCTCGCGCCTCGACAAAACCCGCCGGCAGCGTCCACATGCCAGCGCGAGGCTCGAATTTCCTTCTCACCAGAAGGACCCCGTTGTTCTCGATGAGAATGACTCCAGCTGCAGGCACCGGATTGCAGTAGTGAACGAACTCGCACGACGAACACACCATTCGAGTCTGGTGCTCGAGCTCTCTTTCGACAAGCCGTTTCCCGCAGAGCGGACAGAAGACGTACGACTTTCCGATCATGGCTGCTGTTTGGCTCCCGATGTATCCGGCGGCATCGAACCCGGTGCTTCTGTGCTCGGCGGCGTCGTGCCCGCTGCCGGCTGTTTCGAAAAATCCAGCTTGGTGAGCAGCTCGAGCCATTCCTTCTCGGCCTTTTGCGCCGAGACCCCGTATACACGCTCGAACGCCCCGTTGAACTCGGCTACGCTGTGGGTGACGTTGGCCTCTCGGTGCAGATCGAGGAACTTCGCCGGCCCGCCGAGCTCCATGAGGTAACCGACGAACGATGCCGCAGCGGGGGCGAGCAGCTCCGGGTCGACCTTCCACGACGTGCCAGGATCGGTCATGGCGATGACACCGGGAAGCTTTCCATCCTTGAGGAGATCCTGCGCCACCTGGAGAACCGGCCGGCCCTTGTAATTCTGCATCAAGTAGAATGACGTTCCCTCCGTGAGAGCGAAGGGCAGCACCCCGTACGGTTTGGTGATCATGTGGATGATTTCATGATCGTCGACGGGGTGGATCATGTGGACTTCTCTCTCGTCCCAATACGACTTCTTCGTGGTCCTCACTCCCACCGCCTGAAAGAGCGCCGCGCTGTCGGGATAGAAATACGAGCTGATGTTCGGTCTATCCGCCTCGGCGATTCCCAGCTGCGTGCAGTAGTGGTCGAAGAGCTCTTGCTGGAATTCCCGCGACCCGTCCGGGTATTCCGATCCGGAGAGCCAGTGAAAGGTGAAGTTCTTCGACTCGCTCGTGTTCCACGCGAAGTCCTCGGCGACCTCCACGGAGATCGCGTCGAACCATATCTTGCCCTCCGTGCCGAGGACACAATGGAACTCCACCCGCGCCGTGGTGTTGGGGATGCGGAACACGCGGTCCTCGAGTATCCATTCGCCCGAGGTCCCGGTTCTGCGCGGCGTTTTCAAGTCGTAGAAGCGTGAGGATTCGGTCCGGTTTCCCTTCGCGTCGTAACACGTGACGGCAAAGTTGGCCTGAGGAAACTGCTGCGGGTTCTGCGTGACCTCCAGCGTCTTGATCGCGCCGCGAATGCGAAGCCGCTTGACGTCTTTCACGTTGAAAGACTGCGTCAGAGTGAAGAACCGGCGCGCGTCCTCGGTCGCGAGGAAGTAGAACGATCGCTGCCCGTCGTAGGCCCTCTCGCCATCGACGCCCCACTCAGCGGGAATGTCCGTCTCGAGCCCCCTGAAGGCCCTGACTTCCCAACCCACGGGTAGCCCGTCCGACACTTTCTCGAACGAAGCGTTGGAAAGCAGGTTCTTTCCCCGGGGAGTTACCTTCTTCCCGCAGCCCGAAAGCGGAATCGCCGCCGCCAAACAAGCGGCCAGGAGAAAAACCGCGACCTGTATAGAACGCCATCTTCTCATGAGTGACAAACCCTCCACCCACTGTGATCATTGAAACGCCAACGACATTACACCGCACGCGTCATGCGCGCCAATGGGCGCAAACCGCAAACGCGTGTCTCGCGGACCGGCGCACTCACTTCTGCGACGGACCCTCCGCCATCCGCTTCTCGATCGACAAGAGCACATACTCCGTCTCGCTCGCGGGCGCATTGATGAAGCGGATGATGCTCGTGTCACGGTCAGCGAAAACATCGGCTGCGTGAGAAGCGCCCGCGAAATACCTGTAGTGCGCCATCTCGCCCGAGGGCGACGCGCCCACAGACGGACCCTTGGGCTGAACGAAAGTCGTATCACCCATCAATTCGACCGACACATCCGTCGTCCCCACCCCGAGCGGATCGAAGGCACGAAACGTCTGCTTGCCTCCGGCTTCGCGGTCGTACCGTTCGAGCACCGCGGTAAGGTGGTGGCTGATGTTGCCCTCGACGAAGAGACAACCCGTAGGAAGCTCGACGATCTGCCGCTTTTCGTCGTCGCCCTGCCGTTCGGACACGACGGCCACGTTGGCGTACATCTGCACCGAGACTTCCCTCACCGTTTCGCCGTCTGACGTGTGCACGCGGCGGCTCGTGTAGTACGACATGGGGAAGCCCGAGTCCTCCTCCACCTCGAGTTTGTTGTTGCCCGAGACCGTCACGTCCTTGCTCTCGATCACGTCGAAAACGGACTCGTAGACCACGGTGTTGTTGCTCATGTGCGTCCGTATGAAGTCCTCCCGCCCGGCGGGGCTCCCCGACTTTCGCACTTCGTAGACCCCCTGCACTATGTAACGGACCGTCGCCGGAGGAAGTTCCATCTTTCCGCCGCCCCCGAGAACACCGCCCGGAGAAAGCACGAGAGCAGACGCGGCGACCCACAGGCTGATGAGACTACGCATTTTTCACGTCCTCGAAAACTTGCCGCAGGAAATCCGCCGGCTGCACGGAGGCGGGAAGATGCGCTGTGGCGAATCTCCCTTGTCCCCCGCCGCTCCCGCCGAGCGATTTCGCGCGTCCCACGACCGCCGTGGAAATATCCACGTCGAGGTCATCCGACGCGTTGCAGACAACCAGACCACCGCTGGAGACGAGGAGGCTCACGGTGCTCTTCTTCGCTTTGAGGCACGACCCGAGAAGCCGGACGTATTCCTCGTCGGCATCGCCGAGGACCTCGATGACATATAAACGATCAGCGTGCCGCGAAGCGTTCTCGTGGAGCCGATCCGCTTCGTACGCCGCGAGCTTCTTCGCCACCCTCTGCGCGTCTTTTCGGAGCCTCTGGTTCTCCGACTGGAGCTTCTCGATTTTTTCCTCGATGGCTTCGATGGACGTCGTGAAGCGGTTCGCGAGGTTCTTGACGATGTCGTGCTTCCTGGCGAAGTCGTCGAACGCCCGCCTCCCCGCGATGAAGTGGACGCGGTAGACGCCTTTCGTCTTTTCGTACTTGAGTATCTTGATGACGCCGATCTCGCCCGCGCGCCGAACGTGTGTGCCACAGCACCCGACCGTATCGAATCCTTCGACCTGGACGAGCCGCGCCTCGGCGACGTCCGTCGGGAGGGGCTTGCGAAGCGTCGCGACCGCCGTTTCGGCATCCTCTCCGGTCAAGATGGCAACGGGCCTGTCTTGCCACACGATCGAATTCGCGAGCCTCTCCGCCTTGCCGACGATCTCGTCATCGGGCGCAGGGCCAGAGAGATCGATCGTGCACGCCTCTTCACCGAGGTGAAACGAGACGGTGACGAGCTTCCCGCAGTCGATGAACGCCCGCGAGAGAATGTGTTGGCCCGTGTGCTGCTGCATGTGATCGAATCGCCGCTTCCAATCGACTCGGCACTCGACCCGCCCCGGCGCCGCGGGAGACGCAAGGTAGTGTCGCACAACGCCGGCTTCGTCTTCCCGTACCTCGACGACGCCAACGCCCCCCAGAGTCCCCCTGTCCGAGGGCTGACCGCCCGATTCGGGATAGAAGTATGTCTTGTCGAGACACGCGAAGGTTCGTCCGCTCTCGTCGTTCTCGCACGACAGAAGCGTCGCCTCGAATGACGCGGTGTACGGATCTGTGAGGTAGAGCTTCTCGGTCCGAGCGTCCTTGTTCATTATGATTGTTTAGGGTGCGAATACCTTCGGACGACCCGGTTCTTCTCGTCCAGCAGGATGATCTTGGGAGAGAAGTTTTTGACGTCCTCTTCGGGGATGGACACGAAGGCGAAAACGATGACCTGGTCCCCCACCTGGCCCAGACGGGCCGTGGCGCCGTTGAGCTGGATCTCGCCGGATCCCCGGGCGCCCTTGATGACATACGTTTCGAAGCGGTCACCGGTGTTGACGTTGGCCACGAGGACTTTCTCGAACTCGTAGAACCCGACCTCTTCCATGAGGGCTTCGTCAACGACGATGCTGCCTTCGTAACGCGTGTCGGTACCCGTCACCGTGCCGCTGTGGAGTTTGGATTTGAGCATCGTGATATGCATCATTGCGCGATTCCTCGGCTACGACCCTTGCGCCATAGCCGGTTTCTATAATAAGCCCGCTGGACCCGTTCCACAAGCGGAACTTGCGGGCTCAATCTCGTTGGCGGGGTCGTCTGCGACGCACCAGGGGACCCGTGACCAGGCCGAGCAGGACAACGGCCGCCGATGCGAGCAAAACGGTCTTGTTCCCGTGCCGCGTGTAGAACGTCTTCCCGTTCACGCCATGGCTTTCACCGATGAGAAAACCCTCCTCGTTCATCGCGAGTTTGTTGGTGACCCGCCCCACGGGATCCACCACCATGGTGACGCCCGTGTTGCCGCTCCTCAGGAGAAAGCGCCGGTTCTCGACAGCCCTGAGGATCGCCATGTCGCTGTGCTGGTAGGGACCCGGCGTGCTTCCAAACCATCCGTCGTTCGTGATGTTCACGAACATGTCGGCGCCCGACTCCACCGCTTTTCGCGAGAGCTCGGAGAACGTCGACTCGAAACATATTAAAGGAGCGAGATTCCCGACCGGCGACGGGATGGGCGGCTTCTTCGGACCGGGCTGGAAGTTGGCCTGTCCGAAATCGATTTTCTGCAGGAACCTGAATTTCCATCCGAATGGAATCACCTCTCCAAACGGGAGAAGATGGTTCTTGTCGTACTGGACGTAGCCCCCCTTCGGATCGAAAAGCGCTGAGGAATTGTATAAGTTGACGCTCCCCTTCGGCCCATCATGACGCCCATCGAGGAATCCGATGAAGATCCCCGCGCCGGTCGATCGGGCGAGGTCCTCCATTCGCGACCTGTGCTTGAGGCTGTAGCGGAGATATACGGGGGCAGCGGTCTCAGGGAACACAACGAGACCAGGACGGAAGCCAGCGGCCTGTCGCGTGAGACGTTCGATCAAGTTGAACGTCGAATCGACGAACTCGGGCTGCCACTTGACGGTGAGATCGATATTAGGCTGCACGAGGGCCACGGTAAACCGCTTGTCCGTCTTTGACGCGTCGAACCGATCGATTGCGGACTTTCCTCCGAGAAGGTTCAACACGAGGAGAGCGGCGCCGGCTGCGAAATAAAGCCCCTTCGTTCTCAGGCGCGCGGAGAGACGAGCTTCGGCCCAGAGCGTGTTAACCATGACGATGATAGCGCCGAGCCCGAGCACTCCAAGGAAAGCGGCCCCCTGCATCATGGCCGGATAGCGGACGAGCGAATACCCGATCGATCCCCAGGGAAAACCAAACTCCCCGCTCGAGCGAATCCACTCGATGATGACCCAGAGCGCCGGGCCGAGGAGAACGCCGAACAGAGATCGGCCCCCACCGATCCACCGCAGCAGCAGAAAAAACAACCCCGGGTACAGTGCGAGGTAGAGAACCAGCACGATGGTGGCCGGTATCATGAGCCACGGGACGGTCATGCTCGCCGCGGGGGAGAGCTTCGCGACCCACCAGAGATGCGCGGCAAAGAACGACACGCCGAAAAGATGTCCGGTTTTGAAGAAGACGCGAGGCGGGTTCGTCCTGCGGTGGAGCGCGACGAGGACGGGAATGAGAGCCACACAGCTGAGCGGGCCGAGAGAGAGCGGTGGGAAGGCCGCGGCAAGGAGCAGACCGGATGCGATCGCGGGGAGCACCAGGCCAAGGGGAGGGAGCGATTTCAACGGCGAGAGCCTCATGGAACGAAGGAAACCTCTCTGCCCTCCCGCTCGGACTCGTACATCGCGTCGGTGATCTTCAAGACACCCACGGCTTCGTCACCCGGCGTGAGGGGTTTTTTCTTTCGCTGAACGCATTCGATGAAGTGGCTGATCTCCGCCTGGTAACTCTCCCTGTAGTAGTTCCGTTGCTTGTCGAAGCTCGGCGTGACGTTCACCAGGTGCCCGTGCATCGCCTTGTGAATTCTCAGAGGATGGAGGTTGGCCCCTCCCTTCGTCCCGTGAATTTCGAGATACGAGTAGTCCTTCGGTTCGAGAAGATTCCACGTCACCTCGAGTATGAGAGAGCTTCCCCCGGCGAAGCTCACCATCGCGCACGCGGTGTCCTCGACGCCGCCTCTGCCCTTTCTTCCGAAGGTGCTGCACGTCACGCGCGTCGGCTTCTTGAGTCCCGCCACCCAGATGGCAAGATCCATGACCGGCATGCCGAGGTCGAGAAGCGCGCCCCCTCCCGATTTCCTCTGATCGATGAACCACTCGCGCTCGAACCAGTCCCTGGCGATACGCTGCCAGCCCGCCTTGACGAGCTGAACCGTTCCCAGTTCGCCCCGTTTGACGAAGGTCCTCAGGATCTCGACGTCGCGGCGAAAGCGATTGTTCATCGCGACCATGAGAATCCCGCCGGTCTCCTTCGCCGTCGCAACCATCTTCTCGGCCTCGGCCGCGTTGCGGGCGAGGGGCTTCTCGCAGAGCACGTGACGCCCGGACCTCAGCGCGGCGATCGCCATCGGGGCGTGGAGATAATTCGGCGTGCAGATATCGACCGCGTCGATCTCCTCCTTCTCGAGCATCACGGTGAAATCGTCGTAGCTCCGGCTCACTCCGTACTGTTTCTGCAGCACCGAGCATTTGACCGTGTCCTCATCGACAAGGGCGACAAGCTCCGCACCCGGAAGATTCTGGTACGCGGGAAGGTGGGCAACCTGAGCGACGTTACCTGTCCCGACGATCGCGACTTTCACTTTCTTTTCAGCAGTCATGGGAGGTTCCAACGGCGTTTGCAGTAAATCGTTCTCACAAAAACCGACGCGGTCGATTCTAGAACAAAACGGCTTTGATGTAAACGCCCTCGTTGCCCGCGCCGCACGGGGCGCTTCCGTTTGGCGGGGGTGGGCTCCGGCTCGCCTTCCGGCGGACGCGGCGGCTCAGGCAGGTTCCCGCGAGCCGGGCTCGTCTTTCACGATGCCGTACCGTTTGATCTTCTTGAGAAGTCCCTGGCGTGAGAGTCCGAGCTCCCTCGCCGTCTGCGACTTGTTCCAGTTCGTCCTCGCGAGCGTTTTCCGCACGAGGCTCTCTTCGAGGTACCCGACGGCGAGCGGGAGCGGGGATTCGTAGAGCAGATTCACGTTGACCGACTCGGCGCGTCCCCTGCGAGCGATCCGGTCCGAGAGCATGTTGGGCGCGATCTCGGGCACATCGGGGTACAGAACGACGAGACGCTCGACCTCGTTCTCGAGCTCGCGTATGTTCCCGGGCCACGTATGGCGCGAGAGGATGGAAAGCGTCTCATCGTGGATGGTCCGCCTCGGACACCCCCTGATCTCCAGGAAGTGATCGATGAGCTCTGAGATTTCGCAGACCCGTTCGCGGAGCGGCGGAACGCGAAGCCCCAGGACGTTGAGGCGGTAGTAGAGATCGAGGCGGAACCTTCCTTTGTCAATCCACTCGTCGAGATCGATGTTGGTCGCGGAGATGATGCGAACGTCAACGTGGCGAATCTGCGCCGTCCCCATCCTCCGGATCTCCCTGTCCTGGAGCACACGGAGAAGCTTCGCCTGTATGAAAGGGGGGATTTCGCCGATCTCGTCGAGGAAAAGCGTGCCCCCGTCGGCTTGTTCGAACAGCCCCGCGTACGACTGGATTGCTCCGGTGAAAGATCCCTTGCCATGGCCGAAGAGCTCGCTTTCGAGAATTCCGGGGCTCAGTGCGGCGCAGTTAACCGGAACGAACGGACGGTCCGATCTCCGGCTGCACGAGTGAAGATTTCGAGCGATGAGCTCTTTCCCCGTACCGCTCTCACCGGTGATGAGAACGTTCGAGAACGCATTAGCAAAACGAAGGACCAAGTCCCGCAGCTTCGCGATCGCTGCGGACGATCCGACAATCGGGGGGTTGAGCCTCGTGTGTAAGGAGTCCAAGAGATGTGTGCGATTGTGTGCTGTTCGACGCGCTCTGCACCTGTTCGGCTGCCAGCCGTGCGCGAATCACATCGCAATATCAATGCCACTATGGCGAAAAGATCCTGCCGGCGAAGTCCCTGTCGAAGCAATCGTTTGCGCACGCGTGCTGTTGGGAAGTCGAAACGAGTCGCCGCATGCCGAACAGCCCGCGGGGCCGTGCGACGATCAAGGAACTTGCTGAATTGATGCTTGAACAGGAGACTCGCGGAAAGGAGGTTGTCAACTTTCCGACGCCGCAGCTGTGAGGGCGTGCTCTGCCTACCTCAGTTCTCTGATGATCCCGTACTCCGTGACGAAGATCGTACGCATGTCGCCGCGGTCCGTGCTGACTGCGATCTGCCGGTCGCCCACGATCCAGATCTTCGCCCCCTGGAATCCTACAAGAACCGGCTTGAACTCTCCCTCGATCACCCAGATCGCGCCTTCCTCGGCCCTCATCACCACCTGGTCGGGGGAGGTAGAAACCACGATGCCCACGACGGGACGTTCCCCAGTGGAGAGCGGAAGCAGCTCGTACGCCGCCACAGAAAGCGCCGGTGCATCCCCTTTGACCTCGGGGAGCACCTTCGCCGTCACCCTGACCCGCATTTCGTTGAGGTGCTTCAGCTCTTCGGCGATCGGCGACGTATCGATCATGTAGGTCACTCCATCTTTCCCCTCGAGGAGCAAGAGAGCGAAGGGCAGGTTGCCGCGGAGCGAGATCTTGCCTTCGACGTGGACGGTATCGCCCGCCGAGCCGCCGTGCCCCTTGCTCCCGCCGCACCCGCCGAGCGCCGCCGAGGCGAGCACGAGAGACAAACACGCGAGTCCAGGCGCAAGACCGATTCTCATCACAGATCGCTTCAACCGATCCATCACATGTCACCTCTATTGAACTCTTACCACGATGACGCGGAGTTTGGAGCTCGAGCTTGTCGACACGCGAACTTCGAGGGCGGGAGTGTCAGCCCCGGTGATGCGATAGTAGCGCCCGGCCGAGCTCCGGACCGTTCCCGCAAAAGCTCCGCCCGTGGCGGACCGATCGTCTACCAGAAGGCTCTCGAAATCATTCTGCATGTCGAATGACGTGAATTCGTACCTCGTATCGCTCGTGATGCCCCGGTCGCTTAGATAGAGCGCGGCGAGAAAATCGCCAACCGACGTGTAGAAATTCTTCTGTGAGACGTGCTCGATCGACGAGACCCCCGTCGCGTTGTACTCGACGAGGGTTCTGAAGATCTGCTCGCCGAGCTGGTCGGCGAGGTACCTGAGAAACAGGAACACCGCTCCCCTCTGCTGCAGAGTGTCGACGTTCGGCCGGAGCTCGAGGTTCCCCAGGAGAGAGTGGGCATACGAAGCAGCGAGATAGAGATTGGCGCGGCGGATGTTTTGCGCGTCCATGCCGTTGAGATCCTCCGCCATGTGCGCCATCCCCTCTTCGAGCCAGGTTTCCTGTATGTAGCTGGGATTCGTTCCTCCGCCGAGCACGAGGTAACGGTATCCGATGCTGATCATGTGCTCGAATTCGTGCGCGAGAATGCCCGGCGCGACGCTCTCCACGAGCTCCTTCGAAAACGGATTTCCGTAAATCTCATCCGGGTCGGGGACCATCAGGTAGAAGATCTCTCCCGCATTCGACGTCCCGCTAGGGAAGACATTGGGCGCGAGATCGGTGACGAGTGTGAATCCTCCTATGAACCCGTTGATCGCCTGGCCATCCGGCGTGAGGTCATTCACCACGGGTGTGAAAAGAATGATGGTCTTCTGGTTATTGTCGATGTCCGTTGGCGGACCGAAGGCCGTCGTGTCCGTCGGAAAAATCGCGTTGTCCCACTGCGCGCCGAGGGCCGCGTAATCCTCTTGCGTGAAGCCGCCCGCAGGACTGTTCACGTCCTCGTAGATCCAGGCGCTCGACCCCTCGTACTTGAGATCGGCCGTGACCGTATCGAAACTCGACGGCGAATAGACGCTGCACCCGGTGCACTTGAGGACGAAGAACTCATCCGTCGTCGGCGCCGGCCCGGCCGGAGCGCGCTGGACGACGGCCTGCCTGCCCGCACCGTGTGTCCTCAGGTAATCGAGAGCTTCGTCTCGAATCGACGACTCGAAGGAGACACCGAGATCAACGGTTCCGCGCGGCTCCGGCGCCGAGACGAGCGGCGGGGCCGGATACACCGTGGTGTTCTCCGGCGTCACCTGGAAGCTGAACGACGATCCCGACGATGTCGCCGACTCGGGGACGATGAGGTACTGCTCGGATCCCGTGGGGATGGGGACTTTGAACGTGTAGCTGCTCGAGCCTCCCATCACCCACACGTCGCCGACGCCGCGCTCGATCTCGACAGCGACCGAGTTGCTCGCCACGCCCTTGGACACCACGCGCATCGCACCCGAAGCGGAGTTGGCCGGTACCACCGTCCGGAGGCGCACGCTCGTCGCGGAGATGGGTGACGAGGCCGCCAATGTGTTGTTGAAAATCACCGTATTGCTCGACGCCGGGGTGGCGAAGTTCGTTCCGTCAATCACCAGCGTGTCCCCCGGAGTAAGCACCGTGTCGCTCAACGAGGTGATCTTCGGCGTCTTGACTTCGACGTCCGTCGGCGACTCATCGGAGCCGCACGAGGACAATCCGAGGACGCCGCCGGCAACGGCACACAAGAGGAGAAGAACGGATAGCGGCGCTCTTCTCCAGCGCGAGCATTTGAGTTCTCTCATGATCATCTCTTCCTGTAAGGGTCGCGGGCGAAAACAGCAGCTGCTGACAATGGTATGTGCGCTCTCGGGCAGGCGCAAGCACTATCCCGCCCCCTGATCGGGTCCTGCCCACCCGGAGCGGCCGCCTTCGGACCGACCGTTGTCGCAAGCCTGCCCTCTTCCCGGACGATCGATTCCCCGGGGCACAGGACTTGCACGAAACGGCCCGCTATCTTGCGCGGGCCGCGCCCGAGGAGCCATAAGGAAAAATGAGGACACAGCGGCTCCAACTCTCCCCTTGAGGAACCGACGGAATTCGAGGGTCACATGGAATTTGCAATACACATCATTGAGACGAGCGACTACGAGACCCAGCATGTCAGGGACCTGACGAAGAAGATCGCCTTTCCCGTCCGGATCGTCGAGACGGTGGAGATCGACGCCGGCTCCCCCAAAATCGACGTCGTGATCCTCGGTCTCGCCAAGGACCCGGACGTCGTCGCCGCCCGGGCAAAGCTCGCCCGGATCCGCTCGCTCTGCCCCGGAGTGCAGGTGGTCTTGTGCACGCCGTCGGAAACGCAGGCTCTCGATGCGACGATCATGAGCCTTGGCGCGAGGTCGTTTCTCTTGAAGCCTCTCGAGGAGACGACGTTCGTCACTCTTCTCAACAAGATGCTTTCTCAGATACAGAAGAGAAGGCAGCGCGAGAAATACGTCAAGAGCTCCGAGAAGACGTCGCGTATCGGCGAGATCATCGGGAAAAGCGACGCGATGGCGCAGGTGCTCGCCCTCATAG
>Ga0315273_10004289_pt1 | contig 17453 bp, 20 predicted proteins | sample YL17G02_0_MG_FD_205753 | JGI IMG/M metagenome (GOLD analysis project Ga0315273, IMG submission 205753) | Sediment microbial communities from Yellowstone Lake, YNP, Wyoming, USA - YL17G02_0 | ecosystem: Environmental > Aquatic > Freshwater > Lake > Sediment | place: USA: Wyoming | collected...
AGGGTTGAGCGCAACCATCGACGCGGAGTAAATTCCGGCTTCGCCGAGTGCAAACTGATCGCCGTTGGTCGTGCTTCCGGTGTAGGTGATAACCGACGTGCCAGTAGCCACCGTCGCCGTCGCGTAATGAACGATCCGGTTCGGCAGGGTGCCGACGGCGGACCCGGCCGTGTAGAATAGCTCCCCCTGTGGCCTTTTCGCCGTCCCTGAAACCGTGGTGGTGCCCGGCGCCGCGCCCGTGTTGAACGTCGTCCAGTCGGTCGAACTCAGGTAACCGTTTGCGCTGGTCGTCGCCACCGGGATCGTGAACGTCCGGTCGGCGGCCAGGGTGCCACCACCGGTCAGCGGCGCCGTCGTCGAGATGGTGCGGGCAGGCAGCACCACCGTCTCCCATGCCAGCGTTCCAGCTCCATCACTATCCGACAGACACTGGTTGGTCGTGCCGTGGGCAGCCGGGAACGTCGTGGTGACGTCGTTCAGCTTGACGATGTTGCCGGTGGAGTTGACCTGGAACTTGCTGCCGCTACCGACCGACAATAGACTCACCGGGGCGGTGGTGCCGACCCCGACGTTGTTGGAGCCGTCGAGCGTCAGTCCGAGTGTGTTGTTTGTGCCGAAACTCAGCGGCAGAGCCGTCAGGGTCACCGCCTCAGTATCGATGGAGTTGGAGTTGAAGACAAAGCGGTTGGCGCCGTTGGTACGCAGCCAGAAAGAGGCGTTGCCGTCTGCCGTGTTACTGAGCGCAAACCGCACGTCTGACCCAGACGACACTTCCAGCTTGGCTGCCGCGTTGAAGAACGTCGAGGTTCCGATGCCAAGCCTGGCGTTGGCCGAATCCCAGAAGAAGTTGGAGTTGTCCTGGCTGAGCGTGTTGGCACCTGTCGCAAATGGCACAGATCCAGCCGTGAATGCCGGAGTGACCACCTTGCCGTTGAACGTCGTCCAGTCGGTGCTGGAGAGGTAGCCGTCCGCTGACGTGGTGGCCATCGGGATAGCGATGGTCCGGTCAGCGGTGAGGTTGCCCCCGCCCGTCAGCGGCGACGTGGTGTTGATGTTCCGGGTGGCGGCGAGCGCCGTGGACGTGTCCACGATGGTCCGCCAGGCCCCGTTGTAGTACCGGAAGGTCGCGTCCCCGGTGTTGTAGTAGATGCGGCTCGTCGAGGCGGTCGGGTCGCTGCCAAGCTGCTCAAGCTGGGCCTTCTTGAGCTGGCCGTTGATGTCAGCGGAGAGGGCGTACTCCGCGATGAGGAACACCGCGCAGAAGAGGCCGAACAGGATCAGGCCGTGCTTGAGGGTTTTCATCCAATTCCTACCAGAGTGTAAGTTCCAGCGCCGGGAGCGACCCCGAAGGTGACCGTCACGTGTGAAGCGTCGGCCGACGTGATGTCGGCGCCGATCATCACCTGAAAGTTGTTGGCGTTGTCCTTGAACTGCCACAGGGCCTTGCGAGCGTCGGGCATACTCGCTGATACGTCGTAGGTCACGGTCGTCGTCGCTGCCCCCCAGTTCGCCGCGTCCTGGAGGTAGTAGTTGTCCGTTGCTACCTTCTTCCATGTTCCCCCCGTATCGACGAAGACCTCGTTGGTGTCCGTCGCAAAGTAGAGCTGGCCTTTTGTCCCGGCACCGGGAGTCGGAGGCGAGCCGGTGGTGGCGTTTTGGAGACGGGCACCATACATCTGCCCGGTGAGGTAGAGATCATTCCATTTGTTCCCGGAGGTGCCGAAATCTGTCACCCCGTCCGTCAGTGGCTTGATCACCGAGTCGGTAACCAGGAACCCCTTGACGCCATGAGACGTGGAGAATAGCTGGAGGTTGTCGCCTGCCCCGGTGCCACCATACAATGACTGCCCGGCTCCACGTCCCGCCAGCAGTGCGAACTGGGTGTGGCCAGCGTCCCCGGTGGTGAGTCCGGAGAGCGTGTCGTGGGTGATCTCGGTGTCTGGGAGAGACGGCAGCCAGGTGCTGGTGCCGGCGTCCCAGAAGGGCACCATGCCGTCAGCGACCCCGGCGTTGATGTTACGGAGGCTCTGGATCGTCGCCTGGGATATGGCCGTCGTGCCGTCACTGATGGTGCCGGACAGAAACAGGTCTTGGAATCGGTGGGTGGCGTCACCCAGATCTGCGGCGTTGTCCGCCGCTGGCGTGAAGAGCGTGCCGGTAAGGGTCAGCGTCGTGGCGGTGATGTTGAGCGCCGCACCCGAGGTGATGTCCCCGGTGGACATCGCCGTCGTCCCGGTGGTCACCGTCGTCGCCGTAATGGCTGCCGCCGCGAGGGTGGCGGCGGATACCTGGACAGTGCCGGTGAAGCTGTTGAGGATCAGGTCCCCGGCGGTGGTCGAGTGCGTCCCCGCCAAAAACGTCTGGGTTCCGATGGTGGCGGAGATGGCGGAAATTGCGCCCGTGGTGGTCAGGGCGTTGTCACCGAAGCTGATGGCGTGCGAGCTGTCGGTGATAGATCCGCTTCCCAGCGTCAGGTTGCCGATGGTTGTCCCGGTGGCCAGCGACGAGGCGGCTCCAGTGGCGGTAAGCTTGTTCGCCGTCAGGTCGCCAGTGGTCATCAGGTCCAGGGCGTTGAACGAAACGGTCCCCGACGTGTCGGCGATGTTACCGCCCGTGATGGTCATCGTGCCGGTCTTGAGTGACCCGCCAGTGATGGCCCCAGTCGTCGTCAGGTCGTTGTCGGTGAAGTCGATGGCATTCGATGTGTCAGAGATGGTCCCGCCAGCGATGGTCATCGTGTCGATGAAGGCGCTGCCGGCTAAGAAGAGATCCTGGAACTGGTGAGTGCCGTCACCGAGATCCCAGGAGTCGTCAATGTCCGGACGGAAGTGACGCGCCACCTGGATGAAGCCTGTGCGTGCCCCTGAACCATCGCCAGCCCCAGCCCAGAGGGTGAGGTTGGTCCCGGCGGATCTTCCACCGAAAATGTTCTGGCCAGAATAAAGGCCCACAACCGCAGCGCCTGACGAGTCAATTTCGTCATAGCCCTTCCTCATCACCCAGTTGTCTTGGGTGCGCTGTTCCCAAGCTTGGAGGATAGAGTCGGCACCCCAGTCGAGGTCGGCAATCTTGTGCCACGACGGCGTGGCCTCGCCTTCGTACTGGAGCCACTTGTAGCTGGCGGCCTTGCCGTCGCCGTCGTCGTTGACCACCCGGTAGTCACCGATGTTGTTGCCGAGAAGGGGGAGCGCGGCGGGGTTATCCACCGCCGGTAGCGCCTGTGGGTATAGCGCCGCCGACACATAGTCGAGGGCCTGCTTGGCGTTGATCACCCCCGACCCGAAGGCCGGGTTGGAATATAGAAATTCCGACAGCCCGTGGCGGTACGGGTGCTGATTGGCTGCCCAGATCTGCCAGCGCGAGTGGTTAAAGATCACGTCAAGTCTCCCAGGTGATATCCCACGTATCGAGGCTTTCCTTCATGAACTTGACGCTGGGGGAGGTCGGGCTCAGGTAGGTGTAGGTCACCTTTGAGGAAGGCGTTCCGGTGACGGCATCATTCCTGGCGGTATGCACGATGGTCGGACGACCGATGCCGTCGTACTCGATGTACTGCTTGATCAGCTCATGGGCCTGGGTGGTTATCTGGCCGGTATCCGCCATCGGGATTCTCCTAAGAAGGCGGGGGCTGTGACACCCCCGCCCGTTGGTCAGAGCACGTACCAGACGTAGTAGTCGAGCACGCCAGCCGTCAGGGCGGCGGTGCCGACCTTCAAGCGGAATGACCGATCGGCGGTCAGCTTCAGGTAGTCCGCCGCCGTCGCGTAGTCGGGGATGCCCACGATCTTCGCACCGATGGAGAGGCTGGCCTTGGCCGTCGCGTTGAAGATGTCGTTGTCAGCTTCCAGGCCGACACCGACCGTCGCCGCACCGCCAGACAGCACCGCTGTCGTGACGTAGACGAGGGAGTTCAGGATCAAGGCACCGCTCGGGATGGTCAGCGGCGTGACGCCGTCCTGGTCCTTCAGGGTGATGTAGCCGACTGCGCCACCGTCACGAGCAAAGGAGTAGCTCCCCTTCACGACCGAGGTGGTGCGGTGCATCAGCTTGCCAAGCTGCATCTGATTGGCAGGCCAATCATTGCACCTGTCGAGCGTGTCGCGGGTTACTGGATCGAGCATAGACAGACTCCTAGCAAGGCGCGGGACCGTGAAGCCCCACGCTCAAGGTGAATTGGTTCAGTACGAGATGGAGTAGATGACGCCACACGAGGACGGCTTGTTGACGATCAGCTCGCCGTAAAAAACCACGTCAGAAATGTAGACATAGCCCGTCGTATTTCGGATGGTAAAATAAGACAGACCTTCCGGCGTCTGCTGCTTCCTGAAGAACTTGTTGGAGTGGAGCTTGATGCCCTTCCAGTCCAGGAAGTAGATCACGTCGTCGTCCATCTCTTGGACACCGACGAACTTCAGCGTGCCCTTGACGCCCGTGATGGTGATCTCGGTCCACCCGTAGATGTTCACCTTCATCTCGACGTTCTTGTACGGGCCGCTCTGCCGCTCAAGCAGCTTCATGGCCGTGCCAAGGTTCTTGTAGCTCATCACGACATCGGCCGCACCGGAACGACCGAGCTGACGGTGACGGGTCCAAGCGTCGAAGATCTTGTCCAGGAAGTTGGACGCCGTGATGTCGCTGCCGAGAATGTTCGTGGACTGGAGGTATGGGTAGAGCGTCTTGGTCTGGCCGAACAAGGTGGCATCGCCGCCGTTCACCGCAGACAGAAGCTGCTGACGGAGCGAGGTGAAGGTGTTCGCCGCCGTCTGGGCGCCGTCCACATACGCCTTGGCGCCGTTGGCCACGGTCACACCGCCGCCCGCCGAGAAGTCGGTGACGGTCACATACGTCCGGTCGGTCGCCACAATCACCGTGTTGGTGTTGATGTTGATCGACTTGACGTAGGTGGTGAAGGTGTTCACCGAGTCCTTGATGATCAGCTTCTGACCGATCCAGGTCCGCTCAACCCGGTCCACGACGATCGTGCCGTTGTTGGCGGTGGCATCAGCCGTCAGCTTCATGTAGTGCTGGCCAACCAGAAGGTTGACCGACACGACCTGCTTCATGTTGTCGATGAAGTCTTCGATCATGCCTGGCAGGTTCTTCAGGAAGCTCTGCTCAGAGACGATACCGGAGCCTCCGCCGTGCTCCTCAAGGTCCCGGGCGTTCCACTTCATGGTGCCCCAGATTTCCTTGTAACCCGACACGCCACCGCGCACGTACAGGTTCTCGGCGATGTCGGTCACGTCCGTCAGAGAACCGTAGGCGAAGCTGCTCGCCGACGCGCCCTGGAACGGGACCACCAAATTCCCGCCGCGCCACTTGTCGTCCTTTTCGACGTTCTCCAGGATGTAGTTACGTTTTTCCAGCTCGGCCATGAGCAGGTCATACGTAAGGTATTCGTTGAGCATCGAGTTAAATGAACGGGTCGTCGCCATGGATTAAGCCTCGGAGTAATTCTCCTTCACGTAGGCTTTCATCTGGTCGAGGCTCTTGAACTTGGGTTTGACCGGGCTGACGCCGCTCTTCCCAGACCCGACGTTCGGGATGGGTTGAGGCGGCTCGGCACCAGGACTTCCTTGTCCGTGAGCAGAACCAGGGGCATACGCGGGAGCAGGGTTGTTGGATAACGCCCGCTGGTAGTAGGCACGTACCTGTGCCACTGCCTGATGCGGGGGGACGTACTTGCCTTGGCGGTACATCCGGTCGCCATAGTCGTTCACATGACGCTGAAACTCCCCGTCACCAAAGCGCAAGTCGAAGTCCTTTTCAAAGGTGCTGACCTCCGGTTGGGAGCGCACCATGTCCATCATCATGTTGTGATGATTCTGGAACATCTCGTTGCTCTGGGTCTGGAGATTCGTCTGCTGGTAGCGCAGATTCTCAGCCTCACGCTGGGCTTGGCGACCCTGCATGATCTGCTGACGCTGCGCTTCCGGCAGTTCCTGCTCGTGGAGTTTATCGGATACCCACTGCATCACCTTCTCGGCCGGGATCTTGTACGCTTCGAAAAAGCTGTCGAGGTCGTTCTGCGCGTAGTTGGAGACCCTGGTGAGCCCGTCCCGGACCTTCGCGAATTCGCTCTCGTACTGCTTCACTTTGCCGCTGGCCGTCTGGTGCTCTTGACTCACCCGCTGGTGCAGGGTCTTGAGCTTATCGACGGCGGTGGCCTTCTCGAAAACGGACCTGACCTCTGCCTCGGTTTTCGCGTCCTTGATGAGAGCGCGAAACGACTCGGGGACTTCCTTTTCCTCACCGTAGACCTTGAACTTGAAGTTCGGGGACCATTGCGGGGCGGCATTCTTGTCGGCTGGTTGGCCGAGGACCGACGCATCGGGTTTGGCTGCCGGTGTGTTGGCCGGCGTCCCTTCACTGGAAGTGGTTGCGGGGGCGGATTGTTCCGTCGTCGAGGTGGTAGCACCAGTATCTTGATCTTCCATGAACTGACTACTCCTTGGGCATGATGACCCGTGTTAGCCACCCATGACCGACGACATGATGGTCGCCTGTGATGGTGGGCTGCCAGCGGCGGATTCCATTCCGCCGGATTGACCTGGGGGTGGCGCCATCCGGGGGCGCATAGGCTGCTGGGGGCGTTGGCCGCCCATCATCCCGGCGAGATCCTGCTGGACCCCGCCTGCCATGGCGGCGATATCGTGCTGACCCATGCCCTGCGTTTGCAGGTGCTGGAGCAGCCACTGGAGGGCTTCGAACGGCACCCTGGCCCGCTTGGGCTGCTTCGTCGGGTCCGTCTCGGGGAGGTAGAAGTCGCAGGTGACGAGGTAGCCGCCGGTCGGGATGTAGCCGGCCTCTGCCACCTGCTTGGCCTTCTCTTCCTGGGCGAGCACCTGCTCGTGGCCCTTCATGGCCATGTCGTAGTTCTGCTGGACACGGGGGTCCAGGTATTCAAAGTCGGATTGCTTCATCCGGTGGGTGAGGCGTTTGACGATGTAGGCGTGGTTCTCGTACTTCTTCGGCGGGACGGGCGTACCCCGGTCAAGCCGGAGGATGTCGTTGTCGGCGTTGGTGGAGTCGATGGTGAGGTCGGATAGAGCCTTCTCTTTGTTGGCGAACGGCATGGCGGAGATGAGCTGGCCGAGGTCAGATTGTGACATCTGCTGGCCGGCGAACTGGATGATGTGGTTGAGGGCGAGCTGGCGACCCATGATGGATTCGGTGTCTTCGCTCTTCGGCTCGACCTTGACCTGATAGGCGATGTCCTCGGTGGATTTCCACTCAGCGATGTTGACCATTTCTTTCTTGCCGACCACCGGGATGGCGTAGTCGTCGGGGAAGAACGCCTTGGCCATGCGGATCGAGATGGAGCAGATCTCTTCCTGAAATTCTTCCCACTTCTCGCCGTAGGTGGTGAACTTCTTCTTCTCGTTCATGTTGCGGAAGAGCAGCGCGTAGGGGTCAACCTGGGAGACTTTCTCCTGGCTGTCCTCGACCACGTTCGCCACCTGATACATCTCGGTGATCTGGGCCGTCATGTAGGCGCCGAACTGGCTGCCGTCCCGGCCTTGCATGACTGTCGGGGCACCGCCCGTGACCTTGACGGCCTTGATGCCGTAGGCCGTGCCACCTGGCGTGATCGTACCGCCGTTCTGGAGAATCACCTTGTCGTCGCCAAGAGTGATCTGGTGCTCAGCGATTTTGCTGGCGCAGCGGTTGATTTCTGCCTGGTACGGGCGGAGCTGCTTGATGATCGAGAAGGACCGCGCCGAGGTCGCGGCTTCGTCAAACCCGCAGTACACGATCGGGAAGACCGCCAGCGGTATTTCCCCTTCGTGCAAGATGCCACTCTCGGTGGTTATGTAGTAGTAGCCCTTCGGGAACTCGCCGTTCGGCCGGAAGTAATACTCCCTGACCATCAGCATGTCTTTCGACGTTGAGTAGGTGCCGTTCTGCCCGTCGAAGACCTGATAGGTCTGGCGACCCGTCTGGGTGATGAACTTGAGCTTGTCCTCGTCACCTTCGAACTGCTTCTTTAAATCCCGGATCGAGACCATCTTGCGTAAGATGACAAAGCGGCACTCGTCCCAGGACTTGCCCTCGGGGTCGCGCAGCACGTTAAAGGCTAGGTGGCGCTCATAGACCAAGTCACCAGTGAATTTCGGGTTACCCTTTGGCTCGCCGTCCTCACCGATCACGGGCATCCCGCTCTCGTCGATTTCGGGCTCGTAGCCGGTAAACTCCCCGGCATTCGGGTCAAAGAAGATCTTCAGCACCGCCTCGCCGATCTCAGAGAAGTCCTTGGCGAGCTGCCGGTTCTTCTTCTTCAGCTTGTGGCGGGTCTTCAGGTCTTCCCAGACTGAGCCGTTAAGCTCCGCCGCTTTAACATCCGATAGTTCAGCATCTTGCCTGGGGAAGATGCCAACGCCCGGAGCAAATCCCAGAATGTTGTTGGCGTAGGTCTTCGTGATCTTTTGCAGGTGGTTCTTGGTGAGGCGGATCTTTTGCTGTTTGTTAAGGTTGTCGCTGCGCCTGACGGCGTTCCAGAACTTCGACGACCGCCGGAGGTAGTGGTTGCCGGAGCAGAGCAGGACGTTTGACCGCTGTTCCGCGAACAGCTCCGCGTCACACGCTTCGGCGTCGAGGTAGAGCCCATTCAGTTCCTCGATTTTCATTGCATCCCATCCGGCTGTTCGTCTTCGGCATCACGGTCAGCGAGAATGCGTTCAAAGGCCGCCGGGTCTTCGACCATCAACTGGTCGAGATCCCCTTCGTCGATACGGTCCCGCACCCGCGCCCGAGGTTCGGGCTCTTCTGGCGGCGGCATGATGACCGGCCGGTCTTGCTCTTCGATGGATGGTGAGAACTGTAAGTGAAGCTCACCGAACTGCAAAGAACAAACTTTATGTTTCGCGCATGATTCTATGATAGCGCAGAGGCTGCTCGCCGACAAACCACCGGGTAGACCTGATGTATTACTGTCATGATGCTTCCTCGTCCTCCGAGTCGTCGTCGTAGGAGTAGCCGCTGGTCCCGTCGTCGTAGGAATCGCCATGGTCGAAGTCCTCAAGAGTTTCGTTGAAGTCGTCCATCTCGCTGACCAGCAGGTCGAGGCCGCTCTTGCTGGGGGCCGCGCCCTGGTAGACGCTCGTTCGCTGGTTTATCTTCTTCTGGTTGTCGGTCTGCTCGCCCTTGTCGGCAAACCCAATCGATGAAAAGTCCCAGGGGATGTTGGTGATGGCATAGCGCATGGCGTCGATCAGGTCGTCCCGCTGATGCTTCTTGTCGGCACCCTTCTTACAGCTCTCCAGCTCGGAGCAGAGCTTTCGCCCTTCCCCATCGAGGTCGTCGTAGATCTTCAACATCTCGTTCTTGAAGAGTACGTTGACGAGCTGTTCGCCTACCTCGTGGTTCTTGTTGGCTGGCTGGAAGGCTTCCGGGGGTGACGACCGCTGGGCGATCATCAAGAAGTCGCGGGAGGCGTAGTCGTAGAACTGGCCGACCGGGTTCATCTGGCCCTTCATCGACTTGTATTCCAGGAGGATGTCCCCAGCAGTTGTTGCCTGGTTGTCCATCCGCTTGCACTTGAAGATCCGGCCCTTGGTGAACTCCTTGTTGACCCCGACAAAGCAGATGGCGGCGGGGTGACCCTTGGCGCCACCGCTACCGATGTCCACGCCGGTAAAGATCAACCAACTCTTCGGCAGCTTGTGGTCCGGCATGAGGTTTTTCGACCTGGCGAAGCCGGGGTACTTCAAGTCCTCGTCGATGACGAACCGGCCGTAGATCCGCCGCTGGATCTCTGCCTCGCTCTTGCAGTTGTTCTTTGCCTGCTCGATCAGCTTGACGGTCCAGGGCGAGTCGGACCCGTCGCTATACTTCAGACAGTCGTACATGCTGACTTGCATCTTGAAGGCGTCAGGGAACTTCTCGTACTTGCCCTTCTCTTCCATCGTCTCGCGCCACAGATGCTGGCCGAGGGTGGCGGTGAAGACCATGGAGAAGTAGCCCTGAATGGCGGCGGACGACCTTCTCACCGATAGCTCGTCGTACAGCTCGACCGGCAGCTCTTCGTCGCAGAAGATGGCGTGGACCGACGCGGTCTGGAGCTTGGTAGCCCCCTGCTCGTAGGTCTTGAAGTAGACCGAGACACCGGAGCGGAACTTGATGCACGAGACGTAGCCGACCTTGTAGATGGCCTCCCAGCCGTAGACCGGGTCGTCCTTCATGTCGCCACGGGGCATGAACTCTTTTACCCACTTCTCTTCGAACTCGACGGTGGCCACTTCACGGGTCGGGTAGAGATACCAGAAGATCCGGGGAGTCGAAGGCCAGAGCTTCGGCCACTTCTTCTTGTCGATCGCCCAGTCGATGCACTTCCGGATCTGGGTGGAAGACTTGCTGATCTGGTTGGCGGCGACGAGGAAGCAGTTCTTGTTGGTCGAGTTGAAGTAGGCGAGTGCCCACGGATACCACTTCCAGCCGTAGAGGTGCGGCAGATTCTCTTGCAGGTAGCGCAGCCGCTGGAGGTCTTCCAGCCGCCGGATCTTATCCAGATCGGCGGTCAAGCGGTTTCCTCACCCTCGGCCGAGGTGAGCGTGATCGGCTCTTCTGTCCGCTCGATCGTCTGGATGCCGTGGGTGATGGCACTCGGCAGCATCAGCGAGGGTGGGGAGCCGTTGGCGTCGATCTCGGTTTCCAGCTCGATGATCTTCTGGTCGATCTCGTGAGCGGAGAGGCCGGAGACGGCTTCCCTCGGGATCTCGCGGTGCTCGTGCTTGTTGATCGAGCGGGCAACAGCCATGCCCTTCACCCGGTCCTCGATCTGCTTGCAGGCGGAGAGAACGATGTGGGCAGCCCGGAGATCTGTCTTGCCGTTGCTAGTGATCGGCAGGTTGATGATCTCTTCCAGCCGCTCGGTGGCCCGCTCCAGGATGGCCTCCATCTTGCGCTCGTACTTCATGATCGGCTTGATCAGCCAGGCCGAGCGGTAGGCGGAGCGGAAGATGGCGTGGAAGACGTGCGGCCAGCAGATGCCCTTGATGATCGAATCGACGGTCATCTGCCGGCGGGTTTCCATCGACAGCTCAAACTGCCGCCAGAAACTGACCCGGAGAGCATACTCGGTGGCGGTGGGCTTGACCTTGGCGCGGAGCTGGATCTCGGTAAGGAGAAGCGTCTCGTCGTTGATCTTCTCGATCCCCTCCCTCACACAGTCCGGCACGATGTCAAGCAAAGACGAATAGGGGGCGAGCTTGTTCGGCTTGCGAGCCATAGTAGCCTTTGTTTTTGGTGAGTTATGCTGGACCTGATGCATTAATGGTAGGTGACGAATCCTTACCCTGGCAAGAAGGTTTCGCGGGCTTCCTTCTCATCCGGTTGATTTCTATTGTCTTTTGTGGTTGGGTCCAGCCATACTCTTGACAAGGCTCTTGGGTAATGATCCTCAACGTGGCGGAGGTGTGCAAATGGCTGTGATCGACCTGATATACGTCCGCAAACAGAAGTCGCTGACCGAGGCTGCCGAGCGGGCGGCCCGCGAGAGGAAGATCCAGGTCAAAGCTCTGGAAGAGATGTTGCGCGTGCGCGACAACACCATCAACCGCCTTTGCAAAGCCCTTGACTATGCCCGTGCCGTCCCTGACGATGAGGTTACTGCATAACGAGTTGAGCCCACATGACCCATAGCGACATCGCTCCAGTCGCCGCCATCATGAAGATCATGATGGCGGCGCTGCATTTGTAGGAGAGCCCGTGGACTTCAAATCGAGGGTAATCACCCTAACCCCGGTACTCAGTGTCGCCGCCTACGCTGACGGTGACCAGATGGGGGTGGCGATGGCGCTCACCGACGCACTGGACAACCCCACCGATGTCTCCACCGTCATCTCGGTGGCGGTGGTGGACAAGGCCAGCCAACAGACGGACTTCGATCTGCTGCTGTTCAACGCCCAACCGACGACCGGGGCCAACCATGCCCCGTGTGCCATCTCGGACGCGGAGATGGCGGCGAAGTTCCTGGGTGTCGTCAGCGTCCGGGTCGCCAACTACGCCGACCTGACGACGTGCAGTTACGCCTCGGTGATCGGCCTCGGGCTGATGCTACAGGGCGTGGCGGGCAGCGGCAATCAGCTCTGGGGCGTCTTCGTCTGCCGGGGGGCTCCCACCTTCACGTCCGTCTCTGACCTCGTGGTCCGGGTCGGGGTGGAGCAGGACTGATGCTCAGGCGCTTCTTCCTCTACCTCTACGCCAACCGTCGCCGCCGTGACGTGCATCCTGGTCCGCCCGGTGACCAGATCACCACCGAGCTGGCCGACCCGATCCAAACCGAGGCCGGCGACGACCTTTTGACGGAGTGAAGACCCATGGGGACAGCGATCTCAGCTCTACCGGCGGCAGCAGCGACGGGCAGCCAACAGATTCCGGTGAATGCGTCCGGGACTACGAAGCGCATTACCGTAGGCGGTATAGTCACGTTGGCGACGGCGGCGGTGCCGTGGACTGCACCAGGCGCCATTGGGTCTGTCACGCCTGCCTCCGGAAGTTTCACGGACCTAGTGGTGTCTGGGCGCATCATCGCAGCGGAGAGTGCGGACTACACGACGGGCGGCTACCTCTTCGGGGAAAGCGGGAATGACACCGGCTGGACTTCTCCGAGTGACGGCGTCATGTACCAGTACGGCAACAGCAACATCGGGTCGAAGTGGGACAGCAACGGCCTTTCGGAGATGCGCGGGATAGCCTGCCTCTTCCCGAACGTCCAGGGCACTGTCGGCCAGGTGCTCACCAACGACGGCAGCGGCGTGCTGTCGTGGGCCACGCCCACCACTGGTAGCTTCACCACCTGGGCCGGGTTCGACGGCAGCGGCAATCTGTATTCAGTACCAGGCTGGGGCTTCGACGGCAGCCACGGTAACGGTAGCCAGTACAGCAACACCTACGATGTCTTCCTCGGCGGTGGCGGGTTTGTCACTCACTCGTACAACAACCAGTACAATCCCAGCGCCAATACGGTGAACATCAACTGGGGCCAGGTCCAGTACCTCGTCGGCATCGGCACCGATGATTCTGGCTTCAACGTCGATGCAGACGGCAGCGGCAGCTTCCAGCAAATGAGCCTCTACATCGACGCCTCCCACAAGACCTCGATGGGGGACGTGGGCCAGTTCGCGCTCTCGGCTAACTTCGGGAACGGCATCGACGCCTGGACGGGCAAGCGGATGCGCGGGATCTCGCTGTTCAACACCTTCGACAACGCCAGCCACGTCGAGAACGCCGACGCCTTCCATATCGGCTACAACTTCAATGCCGGCTCTGTGGTGGACAACTACGTCGGCTGGGCCGACACCACCCAGATCAGCGGCACGGTGGGTAACTACACCGGCTTCATTATCGGCCAGGGGACGCAGGCGCACGTCACCAACAACGCTACCCTCCTCCAACCCGATGGCGACTGGACGTTGATCGACGGCGACATGCGGATGGTCAACTGCAACACCCATGGCGGGACAGTCACGGGCGACGTCTTCTGCTACATCGCCGGAAACAACTGGACGAACGTTGGCGGCTTCTTCTTCCTCGAAGAAAACACCAACATCAGCGGGACGCAGCTCAACAACTACATCGGGTGGAACCATCACCCGTCCATCGCCACGTCGCACGGCTACTTCGGCGCCGCCTTCTCGCCCAACATCACCACCCTGACTGGCGGCAATGCGACGGTGGTTAACATCAACCCGAACATTGACGCCACAGCGGGCGAGGATGTTACCGGCCTTTCCATCAATATGTCCCAGTCGAGCAGCGTCAGCGGCCAGATCCGGGCGCTGAGTGTTCAAGGTACTAGTGAGTTTGAAGGCCGCTTCTCCACCAATACCGCTTACACCATCGCGGACACGGGGGGCAGCCCATCCGGAGTGACAACATTTCTCACCAACATGACCCTCGGCGCCGGTCTAACGGTGAACAACGCCGACTCCTTTGCGGTGGCGCCCACCACCTTCTACGCCCTGGACGCCGGGGCGACGGCCAACGAGGGCGCCCTCGGGGTAGGTCTGAACGCGCTGGGGTTCTTGGCGCTCTGCAACATCGGCGCGGGTGCCACGCTGGGTGTGGGTGGCGGCTGCTTCGCTGGCCTGGTGGGTCTAGCCGGCAGCGGGGTAATCAACAACGGCTACGGCTACCACGCCATCCAGGCAAACTTCGGCACCACGATCACGGTGACCAACTTCAAAGCCTACTACTACGACACGCCAGCCGGGGCCTGGGCGACGAATGAGTGGGGCCTCTACAGCAAGCCGGCCGCCGCTCAGAACTTCATCGGTGGGCCGCTGAAGCAGGGCGGTGCCGACACGGTGACCAACGCAAGCTGCGGCATCGAGCTGGATAGCCTGGCGCTCCGGTGCGCCAACATTGATACCACCGCCCGGAATGCGCTGACGGCGCTGAACGGCATGGTCATCTACAACACGACGACCGACAAGCTCCAGGTCTACGCTGCGGCGACCTGGGTGGACCTGCATTGATGTGGGAGATCATCAACCGGAAGCCACCGGCTGACATCCTGGCGAGGATCATGGAAGAGGCGGTCATCCACAAGACCGAAGAAGACCGGCGGCTGGAGAAAATCTACGTCACGAGCGCCGAAATGATGGAGCTGCATGACAAATTGCACTCACTTCAACGCCCGGACTGCGTCATCAACTACAAGCCCGGGAAACCGCTGAGAGCCATCAAACTGGGCACGAATCTGGGCGAAGTCATGGTGATGGTGGGGCCGTGAACCGGCTTTTCGTGTTCGGAACTTTGACTTCGCCCCAAACCCGCAAGGACGCGGTGGGTCGCGACCTGAAGGTGCTGGTGGAGCGGGCTTATGCCCCAGGCATGGTGGAAATCCAGCGTAGATATGCCGGTCAGAAGTGGCCTACGATGGTCCCTATGGCGAATATGCACACCACCGGCCAGATCCTGCTGGTGAATGATGACGATCTGAAGAAGCTCGACAAGTGGGAAGCGAACTACCGGCGCCAGACCATCGCCACCGACCGTGGCGACTGTTGGACCTACATCTTCAAGGTAAGACACCATGCGATTCCTGGAGCTGCACTTAGCCGATCTCGGTGATTTCCCCGGCTGCGAGGGTGGGATCGTCCACATCAACGCCGACGACGTGCATTACGTCTTGCCGATGGCCAAGGGCTGCCAGATCGACGGCTTTCACGTCACCGAGACGGCAGCGGTGGTCTTCACCATGATGGGGATGACCGGTGAGCCGGTGAACGCCAAGCCAGCCGTGGCCAAGGCAGCAGTCAGGAGGCCGTCGTTTTGACCAAGACGCACCCATCTAACGCAATGGAGTACCGCCCGCAATGACCCCTGATCAAGCCTTCAACATGGTCAAAGACATCGAATTCCTTCGCCTCGTCGGCGCCGGACTGGCCTTCCTCATCTCCGGGCTCGGCATTTGCCTGCTCATGATGATGTCCAACGTGATCAAACTGAGAGCAGCCCTCGCCCAGCACATCCAGGCTGGCGGTCACATCCAGGCATCCACCAGATGAACTATGACATTAGTTGGGACGACGAGATATAGTCCGCTGCGCCAGCCACTCATCTGAGGTGGTGACCGGATTCGCCGCCCGGTAAGCAGCCAGCTCTGCCGCACGCGGGCGGCGCGGCTGCGAAGCCTTACGCTCACGACGGGCCTTCTGCGCCACGGTCACCCGGTAGATGTTGCCCACCGCCTCTTCCTGGCGGGGGGTTAGACCCTTTACCGCGTGACACTCAGCCATCGAGTCGATGAAGTCCACGATGCCTGAATTCTTGCCAGGGTTCTGCTCACAGAACTCCAACATGAACTCCAAAGTATCCAAAGGCACCGATTCCCAATCATCGTGAGCCATATCAACACCTTACGTCAAGTATCCACCGGGCGGACGGGGGCTTCTCGGTCACCATCTAGCCCTCTAGCACCTGATCAGAATAGGTCCGACCAAAAAACTAGAAAAGTAGAAAAATCACAGAGTTACGAACTATGTGTAGAAACTCGTTTCAAGGTGATGACGGCTGCCGACCATCTTTGCGTAACCACCCCAGGTGGCCCTCGGTTAAACCAGATGCGGCTTGTGCAGCCGTGTCCTGGCACCTAAATCGGCTCTTACATCTTGTGACCATGCGGGAACCCGCGACCCCGGACCTAGCTACTTGTCCTACCGGCCATCACCCTGGAACTTCGTCTCTAATGTCGAGATTCGGGTCTTAACGTACCGTCATGTTGACACCAGTGGAAACACCGAGACTCACCCCCACCGGACAGGGAGTTTACCGCTCGTTCTGCTGGCAACCCGAAAACCCTTGCTTGGGGATTTAGTCCCAAGACTCGCATTTCACCAGGGAATTTCCGGTGAACATCGGCCGTGGTTTAACGTAGACCGGCCCCCCACTACGACTGACCCGTGAAGGTCAGCATCTCACCGTATCGTCATTTTTTGGTGGCGGTCAAGTGTTCCACGTGAAACGTCGATGGACAATCACCATTGTTGTTACTCCTGAGTTTGCCCTGGTCACTTGGTGGCTGGGGTTTTTTTCATCAAACAGTCGTGGATGCTGCGGCCTGGATGGGCATCCCGGCAGATGACTACTTCCACGGCGGCGAAGAGGGTGAAACCCAGCGCCATACCGAAGATGATCAGCGCGAGCTGACTCAGCTCACGAGTGAGCCGGCTCGTCCGGAGCTTGATGTTCACCAGGGTCCGCTTCATCGAGGAGCCTCAAGGCGTGGCGGGAGTGCCGTGTAGCTCTTGCTTGGTCACGATTTCACCTCCGGCGCTCGGTCATCCAACTTGGCCAGCGCCTCTCTTAATTCCTCCCAACCCGGTGTGAGCAGACGGTGAACAGGCGACGGTCTGGCCGGTATCTTACGGGCGGCATCCACCACCGCCGTCATGGCTCGGCACCTGGCGGCGCATTGGACATGCTCCGCATGAAGCATGGCAATCACGCCTTCCAACTCCCGCACCTTAGCCTCCCGGTTGGACGCCTCGGCCTCGGCCTTTTGTGCCCGGTCTAAAAGTCCGGCAATGGTCATTCTTGCGTCCATCACGTACTCCCGTCCCCGTACCCGTTCCCGTACCCGTCCCCGTCCCCGAACCCGAACCCGGACCCGTACCCGAGCCCGTCCCCGGACCCGTACCCGTACCCGAACCCGAACCCGGACCCGTACCCGGACCCGTACCCGTCCCCGTACCCGAACCCGCCCCCGTACCCGAGCCCGTCCCCGGCCCCGGACCCGTCCCCGTACCCGTCCCCGTTCCCGAACCCGTACCCGTCCCCGGCCCCGTACCCGTACCCGTCCCCGTACCCGTTAGCCTCACCTCTGCCGTCGTTTTTCATCACGTACCCCCTTCGCCGTACCCGGACCCGTCCCCGTACCCGAACCCGTACCCGTCCCCGGACCCGGACCCGTCCCCGTACCCGGCCCCGTACCCGTACCCGTACCCGTC
>Ga0315273_10004291_pt1 | contig 17451 bp, 9 predicted proteins | sample YL17G02_0_MG_FD_205753 | JGI IMG/M metagenome (GOLD analysis project Ga0315273, IMG submission 205753) | Sediment microbial communities from Yellowstone Lake, YNP, Wyoming, USA - YL17G02_0 | ecosystem: Environmental > Aquatic > Freshwater > Lake > Sediment | place: USA: Wyoming | collected...
CGGCGACTCCGGCATGACCACCGCGTCGCTGATCTCCACCTTGCCGTTTTCCAGAAAAAACGCTGCTCCCAGTTTGACATATGCCGTGTACAAGTCCCCCGGAGTATCCTGCCCAAAACCCGTCATATTGTTTTGTTGGTCTGATCCGGCATGAAAGAGCATGTAGGTATCATAGACGTCCTTGCCGGTCCCTGCACTGTATAGCGTCAGTGTCGAATCACCGTCAGCCTTATGCAGAGCGTCATGTACGAATTGGCCCAAACCGAATTCGGGTGGCTGCAATCCATAATATGACATCGAACTGTCAAGCTGATATGCCGAGTCAGCTTCACGCGGGTAAACATCAAAGGTCACTTCCAGACGACCATTGGATACGACTCGGTAATAGGCCGACAGCGCTTCCATGTGTTTCTCAAAATAAACGCGATTGTGCGGCGCCGGATCAATCAGGTGCCCTTCCTGAGCCTGGAACTCCGCCTTAGTGCGCATGTCAAAGTTGCCATCACCTGTCGTCTGCGGATCATCTGTGACTTCTCGCTTGAAGTTGACTCGGATCGCCAGGACTCTTCTGACCACCGGATTGGCCGAGGACAACGCCTGCAACGGCATCCCGTACTTCCCCGAATGATCGAGACCGAGGATGTTACGGCTGCTCACCTCATCGGTGAGACTCGGTTTCGGCTGTGTGCCGGCAGGGAACTTACCCTTGATCTCCAGCATCTTGGCGTCCACTGGCGCCGACAGCGACCAGAACGTCAGAACTATCAGCAGGATTATGCGAGCCGGCATCTTCACAGCTTACATTCTCACCGTCAGAGAGGTTCTCAGCGTGTTTGCCAGCGGTGTATTCTGCGACGACGGAATATATGCGAAATCCAACCGATACTTGCCTTTGTACTGCAAGCCCACGCCAAGCGTTGGCGTCTTGACCTGCCCTTCCTGATCATAGATGTACCCGGCACGCAATGCTAAGAGCGATCCGTACCAGTATTCCATCCCGACGTTCTCGACCGCTTCTCTCATCTCCTGCGAAAAGCCGTCGCCAAGCGAAGTCATTAGCTTGTTGATTTCGCCTACTAATGTCAGACGGTTATACGGCGAATCGACCAGCCGATATGCGAACCCGACCGCCAGATTGCGCGGTAGCGCATCAGACTGTGCGGCGTCGATATAGGACATGTTGGGACCCAAATTGGTCATGACAATGCCCAGACGCAGTCTCCTGCTCAGATTATAGAGAATCCCCCCCTCCGCGGCAAACGAAGTTCCTTGGCCGCGACCAACCTCCTGACCGGCCCCGACAACCGATAGACGGCTGTATATCACTTTTGCCGACAATCCAATTGCCAGATTTCTTGATGCGCGGGTTCCGTATGACAGCGTAAACGCCGCGTCAAACGGATTGATCGTGCCGGTCGCCTCGGATGAAGTCTCACCGGTGGTCACGATCGTGCCGTATGACAGGAAAGTAAAATTCGCGCCCAACGTACCCATGGAGCCGACTGGATGAACGTAGCCCAGAAACTCGTAGTAGAGATCGGGCGCCAAGTCGGGCAACCAGTTGGCATGTGTGAAGCTAAGCTCCTTCTTGCCGTGCGCGTAAATGGTCACCCGGTCGGCGGTGGCAAACCAGATCTCGCCGGCCTCGCCGACGATATCTTTGGTATTGGTGCGATTCAAACTCTCGTGATAGTAGCGTTCCCAACGACCGCTGGAGTATGAGAAGGTTCCGTAAAGAGACGCCACGTATATCTTCCCCCCCTGATCGTAGAGCGCATTGATCGGACTACCGGCAGGATTGGCGTACACATAGATGATCGTGCCGGCAGGCATCGGATCTTCCCTTATTGTGTTCTTCTTCTTGATGAGGCTGACAAACGACCCGATCCGATCGGGATCTTCTGTCTTCAGATAGTCTTTTGCGAACTGCTCCAGAGTCGTTTCTTTTTCGATCTTGATCGCTTTGTAACCGTAACTAGCCCACGCCTTGCCGTCAAAGCGCTTCACGCCTAGCGTGGTGCCCACCCAGAGGTTGTTGTCGTTGTCCATCGCCAACGCCGTGATATTGCCTTCGAACATAGGTTCAAACGGGATTCTGATCGCTGCTCCCGCTTCAAGACTCCCCTCCATGCCACGTATTTGCAGTAAGGCTACCCTCTTTCTGATTCTGTCCGGGTCGATGTTACCGTAGGCTTTGCTGAACACCGATGCCGCCGAATCGGCGACCGCCGCTGTGTACTCAAACGTATTCGACCAGGCGGTATCTTCAAAACGATACAGATCCAGATCCGATGCCGCCCAAGCAACTTTGTCGTTTTTAACAAAGAGGTTCTTGATCGGAGTGGCGTCAATCCCTTTGGCAGCCCCGTATGTTGTCCACTTGCCGTCTTTCAGAACCTTGACTCCAACGTCGGTTCCAAGCCACAATTGCTCCCGCTTCGGCGCCTTCACGCACCAGACCGCTCCTGTCGAGTCGGTGCCCATGTTGAATTTTTCCCAGCTTCTGCCATTATATCGATAGAGGCCGGTTCCGGTGGCCACATAGAGCGTCTTGCGGTCAACGGCGATATCGTTGATCGCGCCGGTGAATACCGCGCGGAAGGGAAAGCGAATCACGCGAGGAAGTTGATCGGTCGCCGATTTCTCCAGCGCGAACAGCAGACGTTCGGTCTCTGTAGCCGTCAACTGCGAATCGCTGTAGGCCTTCTGAAAAGTGCTGGTGAACAAATCAAGCTTCTGCTGATTGAGCCGGCAGTTGAGCCACGCGTCTTCCAGCTTGTCGAGATTCTTGATGACCTCTTCCCGATTCTCAAACTCAGCGGGCAGCGCCAGCTCCACCTGCGTTCTGATCTCCAGCAATCGTTCTTTGGAAATCGTATTGTTGGCGCGAGCGACGATCTCCAACCGTGACTTTATGACATTCTCATCCGCCGTGCCGAGAGCGCGCGAGATGATATCACTCAGCTTGTCTCCCTTGCGTGGCTCGACGTTATCACCATCCTGCCAACTTACCCCGTCGAAACGCATCAGTCCGAAATTCGTAACCGCCCAGACGTCATAATGCGTGAAGTTGTCGTTCGGAATGCTGTTCTCCATAACCGCGATCTTGTCGATATTCTGTTCCCACGGCACTTCCCAACCCTGCCAGATCGTGAGTAGCACGGAGTACGGCGTCAATATCTGCTGAGGTCGCGAGCCCGTCTCGCAGTCGGCGACCGCAGTCTCGATATCGCTCAACTCATCAACTGAAATGACCTGGTCCGCGATAGCGGTTGTGACCTTCGCTTTGACGGCCGGAAATGCATCCGTGTTGAAACGCAGATCCTGCCAGAAGATCACCATCCTTTCCATCATCTTATTGATCTTCGGGCTCGCCTGCCCATTCTTGCCGGCAGCCGCCAGCAATTGCAGACGCAGACTGTTGATCTCATCAAACGCGATACCGGTGTTGGCCAGACAAACCAACCGCACCGCCAATTTGAACTTCTCCTTGTCGGCGCTAAACATCATCCGTGAGAGGTTTGCCAAAACCGTTCGAGTCGTATCGATATTGATCTTCTCTGAAGACACCCAGGCGCTGTCCACAAATCGGCTGATCTCATTGCTCTTGATCTGCCACGATGCGAACTTTTCGAAAAAGTTCGACGCCAACTTCCCCTTCAGGGCTTGCTGAGCGAGTTCTCGCAGATGTGTGTCGTCTGTCAGCTTAAACTGATACCAGTTGTGCGCCAGCGGATATTCGCCCAAACCGGCCGGATTCCAGTGGCTGGTGGAGGCGTCGTCTGCGATCGCCACAAACGCTTCTCCCATGCCGGCGCTTCGCGCGTTCGGAGCTATGCGCAGGAATAGTACCGCCGCATCGCTAATCGCGCACTTCGCTTCGGACGCGAGGAATCCTCCCCACAAGCTGGCTATCAGCAGTAAAACCAAGAATCGTCTCATTCTCAAGACTCCTTTATAGGGGTAAAGCATATATAATCTACTTCATTACCACAAGCTTACTGGCGGATGCAACCCTCTTACTATCTGTGCTGTTAGCCGACTGAGCAGACAACTGGAAGATGTAAACGCCGTTGGCAATCAAATCGCCATCAGCGTCGCGCACATCCCAATGCACACCATCTTGATAACCGCTGCTGTGTGGCAAATCGCTCATCGACATGATCTCCAAACCGGAGACCGTAAATATCTTCAGATTTACGTCGGTCGCTTCTTCGGAGAGGACGTAGGCAAACTGACATTTGTCAGCGACCGGGTTTGGGAAACAGAGCAACTGCGTTATTTCCAGACCACCCGCGCTGCTTACCTTGAACGCCAATTCCTTTTGGCTGGAGTTATTCGCCGAATCCCACGCCTTGGCTCTCAGCCGATGCTCTCCCGGAGTCAATCGCGGCAGAGTCATCGTCGCCTTGCCCCGCTGATAGCTCCCCGCATCATATGCGAAACTGTCCGTCAAAGCGAAAGTCATCTCACGGCTGTCATCGATGACTACTTCAATGGTGTGGCCGATATCGCCGCTTAAATTGATTCCCAGTGAATCGAACAGTTCCATCGTCACTCTGGCATTCTGCGAAACCTGTGCGCCGTCACCCTTGGCGGGATCATCAGCAAGATAGACCGCCAGATTGGGTCCGGTCGTGTCGTTGACATCCTTGTTTATGCTGCCGATGCCGATCGGAAACAGATGCCCCGCGGCGCCGCTGGTGTTCGACAAAGCATAGCTGCTGATGCGCGCGCGTTTACCCCCATAGCTAACATCCTTGGGAACGACGAACTTGAGATTGAAGCGACCATTGGTCACCTCAACCTTTCCCCGATAGATTTCCGGGCCGTATTGCTTGTAGCTGACATGTAGCGACGGGAAGTCACGCGTCCTCTCATTGTCGAACACGCTCACACTCGCGGTGCCGTTGAAGTCGCTCTGCAGCACACCAGCCTTGTCCTCCACCTGTCCCGACAACTCGGTCACCGTGAGCGCCGCCAGAGAATCCGGCCGGAAGGTCACAAAATTGATCTTGTCGGGCGCCACACCGAGCCGGGTCATTGGGTCACCAAGGTAAATATACTTGCGGTCGTTATCGCGCGAATCCCAGCTTCCCTGACGCAATAGCTTGGCGACAAAAACTGCCTCGGCGATAGTGTAATTCTTATCCGCGAAAAGCTGCCCGAAAGCCGCTTGGTTAAATAAGAAATTCGGCCGTGAGTAAACCAAACGCGTTGCTGAAACCGTTCCTACCGCGCCACCGGCCGCATAGCGTAGGAATTCCTCACCCATTCCTTCCGCCAGCGGATCATCGAAAAAACCGATAGAGCAGGAAGCATTGAAGATTAGCGGCAAGCGACCAGAATTCTGCAAACGCGGGATATCCTGCACCCGCCGGAACATTCTCTCATCCGCCCACAGATTGGGATTGCCGTGCCCGACATAGTTCACTAACAGCGTGCCGTTGTTAATCGAACGGATGATCGCCTCGCGTGCATCCGGCTTCTCGCTACCGACATAAGGATAGTCGATACCATATATCTTGTTGAGATCGAACTTTGGCGGAATGCTACCGTCGGCCAGGTTCTCGGAATCGACGGTGTGCTGAATCTCGGGCGGCGAGTTGGGATGATTTTCATCATCCGCAATCAGTGTTATCAAGTTACGCCACGAACCATTATTGCCGGCCGCCTCGTAGTTTTTCATCTTCTGCGCCACGGTCAAAAACTCGGCCGCAGTTTTAACCGGCCAGCGCGAGATCACCATATCCACACCGCGATCGGTCGGATAGGAACTGTCGGGATCAAGCTCGTATGGCTCGCCGAAATAGACGAAATTCTCGTCCGAGATGGTTGAGTCATTCGCGACAATGTACGGCGGGACATAATTGACGCCACCGGTACCCTTGTTATTGCGGAAGTCGTAGACGCCATCCCCCGCCAGCAAACAGAAAGACGGCCTGGCGCCGCTCCAATTTTCGTAAACGAATTTCAGGAAGTCGCGAATCGCCACAGGATCAGCCATCCCGCCGGAAAACTGCGCGTACACATCCGAAACGCGCACCACACGAACGCGAATCCCATCATAGCTGCTACGGTATGCTGCGAAATCGAGTGCCTGATTGTAGAAATTGTCATGCGTGATGATAATCAGATCAGCGCCGTTGTTCGCGGATCGGATATCCTCAATCTGAGTCGGTACGATGGAAAACGGTTTTCTCGTACCGGCTTCGCTTGCCACTGCAAACACTCTCCCCTCGTCGCTCGTGGGTGTTACCGAGAAAATCGTATAGTCACTCCCCTGGGAAGCGGAAATCCACTTCTGATTCTGCAGGCGGGTTACATCGAGAACATAAGGATTGGTCGCTGCGTTTGCTATCTCATAGGAATGCGCGGATCCGGTCGAGTCACCGAAGAAGACAAGCTCCCCGCTCGCGGGAAGCTTCAGCGCACGATTATAGTCGATCTCGACATAGTCCGTCAGTCTCCCGTATGGCGACGCAGTCAGCTGCAAGCCGAGTTGATTGAGCGCTGAATCGAATTGAGTGCTGTGAAAGTAGAAAAACGGAGACCGCAATGAGTCGATAGCGATGTCGAGTCCGTTTAGCCGCGTGCTAACATTGGCGGCGATTGCTCTTATTCTGAAATTATGTGTAGCTCCGCTTAAAGGTGCCGGCAGGTTCAGAAAAATGTCGACGCTCGGATTGTCCGACCAGTACCAATGAAAATAATCTTCAATCGTCCCGCTCCTGCTGCTCAGAATCTTCTCCTCTTCAAAATGCAATGGATCGACAAATGTCCTAATTGTGTCAGCCGTCGGAGTCTCCACTCCATTGACGAGCGCCATCCGACTTGGACTCTCCGTAAACGAGCCCCCATAGGTCAGATAGAACACATTGCGGTCGCCGTACGGATTGAGACGGTATTGCAGTGTGTCAGACCAATCCCAGAAGTCAGAACCATTGGCGTAGAACATGATGAAATCGTCGCCGCCAAATACGCCGTCAGCTTCACCATTTACGGTAATCGCCATCTCCTCAAGAGAATCGCGCTGGACGAAGTTGGATATGGGCAACACCTTGCCGCTGCCGTGGAACAGCCGGAGTGTGCGCGGATCAATGGCCGCGACATTGACACCGGCGGTTGAGAGATCGGTGCGATTGAGCTTGTATATTCCCCGTGCCTTGATTGCAATGCGCACCCAGTTGGTCGACTGCGCAAACGGGTTGTAGATTGCGGCCTCTTCGGGCGCCGTTACCTTGGGATACCAGGCTGCCGCTTGCGGCCGGTTGATCGCCAAATCGTTAATAATCTGGTCCAAACGGCCGTCCGGACTTGACCTGATCGTTTGCGCTCTCCCCTCAAATTGAACATTGACATCGGCTCCAATGACCTTACGCCATTCCGCCCCTTGACGAACGGCATCCGGAATAAGAACCTTGCCAAGCATTTTCCCGCGCACGAGTACGATCTTCCCCAGTCTGACTTGGAGCAACGAATCACCGATGGAACCGTCCGCCGCCGGCGTTGAGACTTGGGCGCCCAGAGTCAATGCGCTTGAAACCAGTCGCGGCTTGGTTCCAGGAGGCGCCAGGAAACAGATCACATACGTATTGATGGATGAGGTTTCTTCGATTGGAATGCCTATAGTCGAAACGGCAGCGGCTTGTCCGCCGGCAACCGCCTTGTTCGCGGCAGACGCAGAATCACCAAAACTGACTTTGAACGACAAGCCGTTATCAGAGGCAGACAATAACGATATGGCGGGAGTTTGTGCAGCCGACACCTGAGCGGGAGTCAGGGCCAAGATGAGGGCAAAGAAAGTTGAGATACTGAAACGCAACATCGTTCTATCGACCTTCTATTTGAGCATTGGAGTATAAAAACCGGCAGCACCGATGTAAACAAAAAACCGGCGCTCCAAGATGCTCTGTCTGCTCGATGTCTTTCCGCCACAGCGGAATTACACTTTACCTATCGGTCGATAAAACCTCTCTGATTCTCCTCAAGCTACACGAAATTAACGTTACAACTCGCCGTTTGTCAAGCGAGACATCCGATTTCCTGCAATTTCCCTGCCAGAACCGCACTGCTGTCGCGAAACCATTCGATCCGGTGAGGCAACCGTTTCAAACTGAAGAGGTTCGGTGTGCAAGAATTGACAGCTTAACAATAAGTTACGTCTCTCGGGACGATCATCTTTGCACTCGCCTGCACAATTTGTAGTACAATCATGCTACAGTAAGGTTGCACGCGAAGTGGAATATTCCGCGCCGTCAAGAACCCCTTCCCCTGTGCGCGGCGTTCGCCCTGAGCCCGTCGAAGGGAACCCGTCGAAGGACGCGCCGAGCACCACCATAAAATGATTGACGCGTATCCCCGAAAATGCTACTTTCGTAACGATGCTTAACAGCGCGGAACTAAAGGAACTGGCAAAACCGATTGAGGGAGATCTACAGCGGTTCACCCGACTCGAGGCCAAGACACTCAAAAATCAATCGCCCCTGATTTTTGCCATTTCCCGACATATCCTCGCCAGTCGTGGCAAGCGACTACGCCCGCTCTTCACTTTCCTGATCAGCAAGACGACCGGATTTAAGTCCCCCTATCTGGTCGAAGCGGCGTTGGCGGTCGAAATGATTCACACGGCGACTCTGCTGCATGATGATGTAATCGATGAATCCGAAACTCGGCGCGGAGAACTGACGGTCAACAGCAAATGGAACAACCTGATTTCCGTCTTGATGGGAGATTACTTTTTCGCCAAGGCCTTTACGCTGTTGGTCAAAACCGGCTCCACCGAGATGCTGCGGCGAGTCTCCATGGCCACCGAACGGGTTGCGGTGGGTGAGTTGCGCCAGATCGAAGAATCCTTCAACTACGAGCTTACGGAAGAAGAATACCTCAAGATCATCGCCGACAAGACGGCTTCTCTGTTCCAAACTTCGGCTGTCTCACCACCGTTGTTACATGGCGCACCGGCCTCCATGGTGGGTCGGCTGGCGAATTTCGGCGAGCACGCCGGCTGCGCGTTTCAGATCGCGGATGATTTGTTGGACTTCGTGGGCGAACAAAAACGCACCGGCAAGAAACCGGGCAACGATCTCGTCCAAGGCAAAATCACCTTGCCGTTGATCTATTCTTTTGGGAAAAGTCAGACACGTACGCGACAGAGCATCATCAAAATTCTTGAGCGAGGGTTGCAGGAGAGTGACTTCGAGCGCGTCCTCGATTTTGTTCATACCAACGGCGGCATCGACTACGCTCGCGCCCGTGCCAGTTCACTGGCCGACAAAGCGCTCTCTTATCTCGAGCCGTTCAGCGACAGCCGTCACTTCAAATCACTGGAGCGACTCGCGACATTTTCGATCAACCGTGACCTCTAATCCAATTGGCCGCGTCGTTTCACCGGGCCGAGAGTATAAGTATTCAAATGCCGAATCTGCTGCTAATCGCCGGTTATAGTCTCGCCTTCACTTCCGTCTGGCTCTGGCTGGTCGTCGTAACGTTTGTGGCAGTGATCATCGTCACCTATTTCTACTATCGACGCACCAATCCCATGCTGACGCGCGGTCTCCGGATTACGCTCGGCGTACTGCGTGGTCTGGCGCTGACGGCGCTCTTTTTCGTCTTTGCTGAACCGCTGCTCGTAGTCAAACACACTGACAGCAAGCAGCCGACTATTGCCCTCCTCGTCGACAACTCGGCCTCAATGGCGCAGAACCGCAACTCCGCCGAGCAGTTCAAAGCAATCAGCGATTATGTCAAGGACGTTGCCGCCAAGGTTCCGCCAACGACGAAAGTCATCCAGTACACGCTATCCGACACCATCAATGAAAACGGCCAAATCACCGGCGCCGTACCGGTAACCGCGATCGGTGACGGACTAAACGATCTTGCCGAATTGTACGATGGCGCCAACTTGCAGGGAGTTGTGCTTTTTTCCGATGGCGCCTCCAATGTCGGCCGCAATCCCGCAACCGAAGCCCGCAAGCTCGGTGTGCCGATCACCACCGTCGGCTTCGGCAGCCCAAATCCGCTTCCCGACATCAAGGTTGTCGAGGTCAACTGCAATCCGGTCGGTTTTGCCGGCAAGGAATTTCCAGTCGAAGTCGTGATCGAATCGCGCGGTTTCGAGAAACTGCGACTCCCCGTCCGCATCAAGCACGGCGACCAGGTGCTGGCGCAGCAGGATATTGATTTAGTCGGCGATGGCAAACGACAGCCGGTGCAACTGGCGTTCGTCCCACCGTCCGAAGGAACCCTGACCCTCGAAGCTTCCACCCCCACACAGAGCAACGAGGAGTCCGACAAGAACAACAGCCGTCAGGTTCAGGTCAAGATCAGGAAGAGCCAGATCAAGATACTCCTCGGCATGGCCTACTTGAATTGGGAATACAAGTTCCTGAACAAGATTCTGGCCGCCAAGAAAGATTTCTCCGTCGACACCTACATCGATTCCAAACAACGCCTCGGCGGGACAGTGCCGTTTCCGGAGAACATCGACGCCTTGAATGAGTACGACGCGATTTTGCTCTATGACTTCGACTCTGAATGGCTGAGCCGCCATAAGCAGTTGTTTGATGCATTTTTCGACCGCTCCGGCAAAGGCTTGTTCTTTATGGCCGGCGAAAACTTCGGCGCCAAACCCAAAGCCGATTACGTGCGACAATTGCTTCCCTGTCAGTTTGCCGAGCGCGGACAGACAATCGTGCTTATGCCCACGCCATTTACACTCACTGAGCGCGGCAAGATACATCCCCTGCTGCGACTCGGCGAAGACATCAACCAAACCCAGCGCACCCTAAACGCGCTGCCACCGTTTGCTGGATATTTGCTCGCTACGCAAGCCACCAAAGAAGCCGTCGTGCTGGCGACCGCGCCACCGCTGTTGCCCGGCGAGCCGGAGCAACCCATCATGGCGGCGCAGCGTTATCGCAACGGCAAAGTCGCCCTCCTCTCGGCCTTTCCTCTCTGGAAACTTGATTTCCTCGCCAAGAGTGTTAATGAAGCCGACTCATCGGTCGCGCGCCTGATGGAGAACATGGTCCTGTGGCTGATTGCCCGCGACGATGTCGAACGCATTGCGATTACCCCCGACAAACCGATCTTCATCGCCGGCGAAACCGTCCGCCTCAACGCGCGCGTGCTGGATGAAAGCTATGTTCCGATTGACGATGCCGAAGTTGAGGCCCGCTTGACTTCACCGCAGCACCCCAAGGATTCGAGCATTGTCAGTTTCCAGATGGTGCGCCCCGGCAGCTATCTGGCGACGCTGCATTATCTCCCCTCGGGCAATTATGCAATTAGCGGCGTCGTCAAACGTGACAAGCAACAAATCGGCACACCCAACGCGACCTTCACCGTCGAACCCTACAGCCTCGAAGACCTCTCGCACATCTCCGACTTCGATATGCTCAAGCGCATCAGCGAAGTTTCCGGCGGACACTTTTATGCCGCCTCAGACACCGCCGCGATTCCGCGCTTTGCCGAACAACCGGTCAAAACAACCGTCCGTCGTTCCGAAATCGCCCTTTTCGATCATCCCCTACTACTCGGCCTGATCATCCTCGCCCTCTGCGCCGAATGGTACCTGCGCAAGCGCTACCAGCTACTGTAATCTCTCTGCGAATACTTACGCAATGTCAAAGAACAAGCGAACCTCGACCTGTGTTTCCGGTGGTGGATGAACAGTCTGTGCGGTCTCGCTGTGTCGTTCGAAGATTGTCCGGGGCAACCGTTTTCGCGGGAATGGCCGGTACCGCTGACACGCACTCCTGAATATTATTCAAGGCACGGACGGGACAAGAGATTCTTGGGACACAGTCTGAGCGACTCATCCGAGACTTCTAAGAGTCGGAAACGCGGAACGGGTCGCGGGGAAAAGGGGACGCTCCTCCATAAAGTCATCGACATCGCAGACGTCCGCTATTGTAGCGATGTCGATCGGACTCGCGGTTGTCACGATACGCTCTATTACTGGGTTCCGGTTGACGGCGTTAACTGTTCCTGCGAAGCGTTCGTCTCGACAGGGGTTAGCCAAATCAGAGACGTTCGCTGCGCAAGACATACGAGACCCATCAAAAGTAGATGGGGCACCGGTGCTTTGATGTGTAGTTGTTCGCGGCGTACCCTTCGACAGGCTCAGGACGAACGCCGCGCACAGGACACAAACACATCAAAGCGTGTCAGCCGGACGGCATGTATCTGACAGCACGAGTCACTTGGCCTTCGGTACCGACAGACTCACTCACCACGGCGAAGTACGAATATGCCTTGGGTTGTGACGGTTATTGTTCGGCATCTCATTAGCTTAGTCGTTGCCGTCCAACCGCAAGGGATTCCTGATCGAGTAGGAGGTAGAGCACCTGTTGCCTCCAACCGTTCGGGCTGAGCTTGTCGAAGCCCCTCTGTACCGTCAGGAACAGACTGTTTGCCCTTCGACAGGCTCAGGGCGAACGGAGGCGCACAGTTCTGTCGCTAATCACCCGACCCACAGAGCACTCCGGGGTGACCTTCGGTGCCGCAACCAGCGTTCTACTAACTGTGTTGGGCGTGACTTTTGGAGTGAGGCGCTACAAAAAGGGTGGTGGAGACAAGAAGGGAGTGTCGAAACCCCGGCTGAGGCGTGTTGGTATAGACAGGTATCGTACCACAACGGGGTTTCGACCTACGGAACTACAAGAGCACTACAAAAAGGGTGGATGCAGAAGGTGTCAAAACCGAAGCGGTTTTGACCTACAGGACTACAAGAATGGGGGTCTCGACGGTATTCTCATGATAGACATAGCAGCCATTATCAAGAAACCCGCCAGCTTGGTGGGGTACCGGTGTAACAGCACGACTCTTAGTGCTTGCACTCGTGGCACCCAGAGATATATTGGTGTTAGTTGTAGCTTATCGAAATGATGGCAAGGAGGTCCCCCAATGTTGGTAGTTTTGGAGAATCCGGTGGAGATTGACAATGCTCAGAGGCTTTTCGCGGGAGCGTTTGAAAACGGCGCTACCGACAGAGTTCGCGCATCAGTTGGTTATCGGGGTGGCAGCGAGGAACACACCCTCTTTTGGGCTGACAATCTTGGGCTATGGTTCTGCAGTCGCAAAATAGAAGGCAGTCGATACTGGAACGCATTCGGAATCGGAAAACCGGCTGAAGGATCCAACATCCCAATTGTGTGTGAGGTCAATTTCCCCCTGAATGGCATGAACAGAAATGTCGGTGGGGTATTCGCCCGTGATGGCAATGGCAGAATCTTCGTGCTTCACCGCGGAAACATCGGTGGTGGTAGACGAGGAATCGGGAAGACTCTTTTTGAAGAGAAGTATCAGGGAAGAAGACTCGATGTCGAGGACGGCGAGAAGGTGGCAAACTTGGCCCTGATCGGTGCGATTGAGTCCGCGGATTTCGTCCGTCAAGCCAAGTACTTCGTTGAGACAGTCAGGACGATCAAATCTGGGTTCGCCACTGATTCTTCCGTCGGAAAGAAGCCAACTGACGAGCCCGAGTATAACCGAGAGTTCGCTGGCAAAAAGAGATATCTTCTTCCGGGATCGGTCGAGGCAAGCTGCAACCACGGCTTGGTCGTGGACGGGCTGCAACAAAGTCTTGAAGACAGCGGGTACAAGGTGGGAAATGATCGCAACAGAGATCTCTACATCGTCGATTCTTGCAATAACATCATCGTACTGTTTGAGGTTAAGACCAGCATTTCAACGGGCGATGTCTATACAGGCTTGGGGCAGCTGTATTTGAACAGCATTTCATTGGCTGAGTGTAAGACGCTCGTGCTTGTGACCCCTGAATCACCTCCGGAAGTAGTTAGAAAAAGGCTCCGTCTTCTCCGCATACAGTCTCTCACCTACGAGTTAAAGGGAAAGAACGTTTCGTTTGGGGGTCTATCCGACCTAATCCTGAAGTGCAGTAAATCAAAATCGCTTCGGTTTTGACGTTCTTTGTTGACCCGAATTCGCTACTTCCGCGGGACAGGCAGGAATGCCTATCCTACGACGGCGGCGCTGCCCCGTGCCCCCCGTCCTCTGGATTCCCGCCTGCGCGGGAATGACGGAAAACACACCCGCTCCCGACCAGATGGATTCCCGCTTTCACGGGAATGACACACCCATTGATTCGCCCACGGCTTTGCTCAGTGCTGATTTAGTCCTACGAGGAAGCTGATCGCTGCTATTTTGGGGTTGACGTTGCGGCGTAACTCGGAGCGCACCTGCTCCAGTTTGTCAATTTGCATTTCTACTCGCTGCAATGAAGCAAATCGCTCGCGGTGCTCCAAGTAGCGGTCGGCATAGTCGAAGTTGATTAGCGCTTGCGATGGATCGATGCCTGTCTGCAAGGGCAAGGCATTGATGACCATCAAATCGCGCAGCATGCTTTGCCAGTGAATCAAGAGTCGCTCCACTTTTTCGCGATTTTCGAGCGCAGCATTGCCGGAGCATTTGACGACAAGATCGGACGCCGGCATGGTGACCGCATTGGTCAGCAAATCAAACGCGGTTTCGCGCGCCTCAAAAAACGCTTTCTCCACGAGCTGTTCGACATTGTACAGCGCACCGGCGGCAAAGCGCGTGACCACTCCGATTTCCTTCTCCGGGATTTCGAAATTCTGCTGCAAATACAACTCGACAAACCTTGACTCCAACGCCGGAAAGCTGACCCGCTGCAAGCGCGAACGAATCGTCGCCAGCAAAAAACGGGGTTGATCGGTACAGATGAACAGAAACGAATCGCGAGGGGGTTCCTCCAACGTCTTTAATAGAGAATCCATCGTGGCGGGAAGCATCCGCTCGGCTTCGTAGACTACGCCGACTTTGTATTTCGACAAGCTGGGAAGGCGCGACAGATTGCCCTGGAATTTCCGGATGTTGTCAATAGTGACGAAACTGGTGACGTCATCGGAGGCATCCGAAAACGGTCGCTGTTGTTTCTGCTGCAAGTAGGGAAGATAAAGTTTGTCGGCCTTGTCTTCGTCCTTGGGGAGCGGGAACAGGTAGTAAATATCAGGATGGCAAAAGGCAATGGCCTGTCGACAGGATGCGCATTCACCGCAGAAGTTGTCGGCAGGATTCTGGCAAGTGATTGTCCTGGCCAGAAGATTGGCAACCGCCCATTTGCCGACCCCTTTTTTGCCAGCGAACAACAGCGATGACGGCAAGCGGTTTTCATGGAAAAGGCGGCAGAGTCGCTCGTAGAGTTCGGCGTGTGGGAGCAGAGTCTGTGTTTTTGCAGTCGTCATCGTCTGAGCCAATCGGCGGGATCAACGGCGGTTTTGCCGTCACGAATTTCGAAATGTAATCGCGAACCGATTGCCGTTGCAAACTGCTCGCCGCGAATAACCTGATCGCCTTCACTAACGGACACTTGATCGAGGTTGCCATACAGCGAATAGATTGAGCCGCCGTGGTCAACCACCACAAATCGTTCCAGCCCGCGCGCCCAGCCGATATATAACACTTCGCCCGTCGCTGCCGCAACCACTTTCCCCCCGACGCGCGCGGCAATGTCAAGGCCGTTGCTTTTGGTCAGCAGTCGGGTGTCACTCTCCTGTCGCAGTCCAAATCCGGTTACGGCGTTGCCTCGCACCGGCCAGTAGAGTCGGCCTTTTAGTCGCAGCGCAAAGTCGTGTTCGCGCTGCCAAATGGCGTCGACGGTTTGTCGGCGCTCAGCTTCGATTTGCTCGAGGATATCGCCGATGGTTTGTGATGATTTATCCATTTCCTCGAGTTGCCGTATCTTCTGACGTTGCTGTCCCTTGACCTGAGCCAGCAGTCGGTCACGTTGCTTGATCGCTTCCTCCGCTCGAGTTTCCTCTGCTTGCTTGGCGGCCGTGATATCGGCCAGTGATTGCTGTCGCGATCTCAAATTTACGAGCAATTGTTGGCTGCTGACCAGATCGGAATTGATAGTCATAAGCCGCTGTTTGTCGGAGCTGATTAACCGTCGGAACAGGTAATCGTTACCGTCGGCGCCATCACCATCGGTCATCGCAAAGGGGATGAGATAATCATCCGGCTGTGGTTGTTTGTAAAGCGCGCGTAAGTGGACGGCGATGGTGATATTGCTGGTCGATGATTGTTGCTTGAGGATGCTGATTGTGTCTCTGGTAGCTTCGATTTCTCCGGCGATACTACGACTCTGGGTGCGCAACTCACGCAACAAACGGCTCGACAATTCCAATTCAGCTTCAACCTTGTCGAGTTGATCGTAGATGTCGGCCTGTGTATCCAGAAGTTGCTCGACGTCGCTGCGCACGGTCGCAAGCTTCCTTTGCATGTCGGTAATGGAAGTCTGCGGCGTGGCGACCTCGGCAAGAGCAATGCTCATCAACGGCGATGCGAAAAGGAGCATGAAGACTGCAAAGGTTCGGTTCGTAGTCACTTTAGTTGACTCCGCGCTGCCACAATTGCGGATATAGCACCGGCGGCAATACTGCAGGCAGCGACAACTGCTATGCCGTTACCGGTGATAAAGGAAAGCTGTAGTGAAAGCCTTGAGGACAAGTGCCAGAACAGGTAGAGCAGGAGCAGTCCGGCGATGGCTGCGGCGATGCCGACCGTCAGACCTTTGCCGATTAGTGGCAGTCCGACCTGCTTCCAGTTCGCTCCGAGGAGGAGAAGAATCCGCGATTCTTCTTTCCGCGCCAAAGCAATCCTGCGTATGCCGAGCCACATAACCAACAACAGGGCGGCCGATACCAACAGCAGCAGCAGAGTCGCGGCTTTGCCAAAGAACGAATAGATGTTTTCCTGTGACATCAGAGAGGCTTTGGGATAGCGAATTCCTTCAACGCAGCGGATGGACTTCAGTCGGTTCTCGGCGCTCTGAAAATTCTGAAACGTTGCAGCCTTCGGAACGAAAGTCACGATTAGCGAATTGGGAAAAGGATTGTAACCGCCGGCAGGAAGCAACTGCGTGCCGAGCGCTCCCTGCATCCGAGCATAGGCTTCAGCCTTATCTTGATCTTCAAACGATTCGTAGCCGGTCAGAGACTTGACGTGATCAGTAAGCTCGCGCAGTTCAGCGGGAGTCGTATCGTCGCGTAAAAATAACTCGAGTCGCAGGTCAGCTCGAAACTTCTGTTCCTCTCTGTGCAAATTCTCCTGCAGAAGTATGCCTGCACCCAATAGCAATACGACTACCGTAGCGGCAAGTATCACGCCGACGAGGCCCGTTGTTTTGGAAGCAAACCCGGTCTTCATTCGCTTACCTTAGCATCAACTCTGCCGTTACCGGCGCTTTCGGCGTAGTTTGCGAACGTTGCTTGCTAAAGATCAGGACACCGCAACCGTAAGAGGCGAGAGTCTCCAGTCGTGGCGCAATCACATTTTGGTCGACCTCGCACATATTCAAGTCGGCGATCACCAGCGGCGCCATCTTTGCCAAGACGCGCGCCAATGTCAGCAGGCGTTTTTCGGATGACGACAGCAGGTGCACCCCCTGCTGGGCTTTCGCGACCA
>Ga0315273_10004292_pt1 | contig 17450 bp, 13 predicted proteins | sample YL17G02_0_MG_FD_205753 | JGI IMG/M metagenome (GOLD analysis project Ga0315273, IMG submission 205753) | Sediment microbial communities from Yellowstone Lake, YNP, Wyoming, USA - YL17G02_0 | ecosystem: Environmental > Aquatic > Freshwater > Lake > Sediment | place: USA: Wyoming | collected...
ACGCTCGTGGTCCGACAGGCTCACCACGCCATCAGCGTGTCGACGGACGGCCCCGGCGGAGGTCCGGCATGGGTATCGGCACGCGTATCGACGACGACAACCTGGCTCGCCTCGAGGCCCTGCCCATCGGTCCCATCGACGGGATCGAGTTCGTCACCGTGCGCCTGCCCTTCGTCAGCCCGTTCGGCACCAGCAACCACACCTGGACGTGCAAGGAAGCGCTGCTGCTGCAGATCGTCTCCGACGGCCTCTTCGGCTGGGGCGAGTGCGTCGCCGATCCCGATCCGTTCTACGCGTACGAGACGACGACGACGGCGCGCCACATCCTCAAGGACTTCCTGCTGCCGTTCGTGCAGCGGGGCACGACCCTCGGCGCACTGCTGAACCAGTTCCGCCGCGTGCGCGGCCACGGCATGGCCAAGGCCACCGTCGAGAACGCGCTCCTGGATCTCGCCGCCAAGCGCGCGGACGTGCCGCTGCACGCCCTGCTCGGCTACCCGCGCAAGCCGATCATGTCGGGCATCAGCATCGGGCTGCAGGACTCCGTCGAGATGTTGCTCTCGGCGGTGGCCGAAGCGGTCGGCACGGGCTATCACCGCGTGAAGATGAAGATCGCGCGCGGCAGGGACGTGGAGTGGGTGCGCGCGGTGCGGGAGCGGTTCCCCCGCATCCGCCTGATGGTGGACGCCAACGGCGACTACGACCTGGACGCGGCGGACCACCTGCAGCAGCTCGACGCGTTCAATTTGATGATGATCGAGCAGCCGCTCTCCTACAGCGACATCGCCAGGCACGCGCACCTGCAGCGGCGGTTCACGACGCCGATCTGCCTCGACGAGTCGATCCACGGCGAGGCCGACGCGGTGACGGCCATCGAGCTGGGCGCGTGCCGCATCATCAACATCAAGCAGGGGCGCGTCGGCGGCCTGCTGGAATCGATCCGCATCGCCCGCGCGTGCGCGGCGCGCGGCGTGGACGTCTGGTCGGGCGGCATGGACGAGACGGGCATCGGCCGCGCGGTGAACATCCACCTCCAGACCGCCGACGGCTTCACGCTTCCCGGCGACACGTCCGAGACCCGGCGCTATTTCCGCGAGGACCTCGTCGACCCGCCGGTGTCCCTTGGCCAGGACGGGTTCATCGACGTGCCGCGCGGCCCGGGGATCGGTGTGATCGTGCTGTCGGAGCGTGTCGCCAGGTACGAGCTGGAGCGCGAGCGCGTGCGATAGACAGGGCCCAGTCGGCGTGACCCGGCGGCCTTCCGTGCGGAGCGCGTCATGAACATCTGCCAGCAGTGCGGGCGGCCGGGAGACCTCCAGGCCAGGTTCTGCGCGGCGTGCGGCGGACCGATGCGCATCGTCGAGCCGGCGGATCAGGGCGACAGCTCGCACACGGTCGTCATCGGGCGTCCCGCTACCCCGCCTCGCGGACCTGGGGGCGACCCGGCCGGCGGCGATCGGACCGTCGTGCAGGGACGTGCGGCACATCCGCCGTCGCCGACGCCGCCCGCGTGGCCAGCGCCGCCGGCGCCGTTGCAGCCGGCACCGCCCGTGCGACCAGCGCCGCCGGCGCCGTTACCTCCGCTGCCGCCCCCACCCGTGCAACCGGCACCACCGCCGCCCCCGGTTGTCCGACCGGCGCCTCTGCCGCCGCCGCCCCGGCCGACGCCGCCTGTTCCTTACTCGCCGCCGCACGCCCCGGCCGCCGAAGAGACGTGGCGGCCCCAGGCGCCGCCGCTGGCGCGCCCATCCGCGCCAGTGCCGTCCGGCCGGTACGCACCGCCCCCACCGGCGCCGCCGTCGATACCGCCTCCACGGTACGCGGAGCGGCTGCCGGTCCAGAGAGCGCCCGACCCGTGGGCGACCGGTGCGCACCAGCCCTACCGAGGGGACGACGCACCGGTGCGCGCGAGCCGGACGACAGTCGTCTGGGTCTCGCTCTTCGCGGTCGGCGTCGTCGCCCTGGCCATGGCGGTGGTGTATCTCGCCTCGTCGCCCCGTTTCGGGCCGCCGGACACGACGACGTCGACCGCGGTGGCCCAGCCCGCGCCTTCGCCGCCGCCCTCGGGCGGGACCACGCCGTTCTCGCCGGCGGCGGACACACCGCGAGTCCAGCAGCGTTCACGGCCGACCCGGGCGACGTCCGACGTCTCGCCCGCTGAACCGCGGACACCGGTTCCGCCTCGCACTCGCCCGCCGGAGCCGCCGTCGCCCGTCGAGCCGCCTGCGGCGCGCGCGCCGGAGACGCCGTTGCCGGCTGTGCAGCATCCTTCGGCCACGCCACCGCCATCGGTCACCCCACCGCCCGCCGTCACGCCACCGCCCGCGGTCACCCCGCCGCCCGCGACGCCGCCATCGGCCACTCCGCCGCCCGCGGTCGCGCCACCGGCGGCGACTCCGCCTCCGTCGGCGGCCCCGTCGACGGATGTGCCCGCGACGATCGAGCGCCTCTACGTGGAGGGCCGGTATCGCGACGCGATGTCACGCGGGGAATCGCTGTTGAAGAGGGGGGAGGATGCGCGCGTGCGCCTCTTCACCGGGCTCGGCGCGTACGAGGCGGGCGAGGTCTCGAGTGCCGTCACGCACCTGCTGGCCGCCGTGCGCGCCGGCCAGGAGCTGCGCGTGCCCGTCGTACACCGCCACGAACGCCTGGTGGGCCGCGACGAGTACTGCCGCGGCGACCTGGTGCTGACGCAGGGTTTGGTGGAGTATCGTGGCTCCGAGCGGGGCCACGCCTTCGGCGTCGCGTATGCGCGCGTGGCGGAGGTGTCGTTGCGCAGCCTGTCGCTGCAACGCGAGCCGAGTGTGCTCCGCGTGAAGCTGGATCAAGGCTCGGGCGGCAGGTCGTTCGATCTCGTCGTGGCCGCGCGCGGCGCCGGCGACGCGACGCCGTGCGGCGACTGCGGCGCCAAGGCCGTCGTCCTGGAGCGGCTGCTGGCCGCCCTGAAGTGATTGCGGCGCCGACGGCGCACGGCGGGACTCAAGCCCCGCCCTGCAGGACCGTTGGCCTGGCAGGCCGTGGTGAACACCTGCGCGGCCTGCTAGTACGCGTAGAGCGTCACGGCGCCCAGATCCTGGAACACGTCGTCGATCGTGCGGAGCGAGCGTTCGACCCGCCGGAATCCCTCCTTCAGCACGACGAGCGTCATGGCCCGGTTCTTCGGGACCGGGTCGGTGAGCGTGAAGAAGAAGCCCTCCTCGCTCGAGTTCACCGACGCGAAGAAGAACTCGCCGCGGAAGAACCGCCTCGCTTCGTCGGAGGCGATGCGCTCCACGTTGACCTTCGACGCGGCGTCGACGTCGTCCTCGTCCAGTTCGAGCGTCTTCGCGATCTGCGACACGGGCTTGCCCGCCGAAAGCGCCTTCTGAATGGCGCTGATCAGGACCAGCTTCCGGACCTCGCCGTGCAGGGCGTCGATCTGCTCCGCGGTCCGGTCGGCGCGGAAGATCACCACGCGCGCGTCGGGCACGACCTTGTTGGTCTGGGCGGCCACCAGCCGGCCGCCGACGAACACGTGGTCCCGCGACGCGTCCGAGTTCAGGTCGCTCGCCAGCCACCGCCGATCGATGGGCGGGGCCTGCTCGCCGAAGCGGATCGCCGCCGCGATCAGCGGTCCCACCGCGCGCGTGACCGGGACGATGTAGCCGAACGACGCGCCGCCCTTCGACGCCGACACCGCCGTCGGCACGCCGAACAGGCTGTTCTCGTACACCGCCGAACCGCCGCTGTTGCCGAACGAGATCGCCGCGTCGGTCTTGACGGTGCAGTCGTCGTCGCCCACGTAGCCGAGGAACTTCCCCTCCGTCATCGTCACGGTCTTGCCGCCGATCCCCGGGTAGCCGACGATGCCGATGCGCGCGTTGAGCGGGATCGCGAACGGGTTGCCGAGCTTCATGTACGGAAAGTCGCGGGTCACGATGTCCTGGCCGGTCGTCGCGTCCAGCGTGCACCGCATCACCACGACGTCCTTGTCCTCGTCGCCCGCCACCAGCTTCGCCACGTACTTCTTCTTCGGCTCCTTGAACACGTTGGCCGAATCCAGCATGTACACCAGCATGTCCGCGGTGGCCGCCTTGAGGCGGTACGCAACGCGGTTCTCCTTGTCCAGCCGCACGGTCGTCTTGAACTGCCACACGTGGTAGTTGGTGAGGATCAGGCCGGACCGGCTGATGAGCGTCCCCGACCCCATGTCCACGATGGACATCTCGCGCTTGACGACGTCGCCCCCGATCACCTGGTCGTTCTGGACGGCGAAATTCCTGAGCGTCTCGACGATGACTTCCTGCCGCAGGCTGACGGTGGCCGGCAGCAGGCTGGGGTCCACCTGCGAGTGCAGCGTGCACGGGGACAGCAGCGTGACCGCGATCACGGCCGCCAGGGCCAGGCAAGAGCCGTTCCTCATCGCGACCCTCCGTTCCCGTCCCACGCCACCGAGTGCAGCATCGCCTCGTAGGCAGGCAGGCCGATGTCGAAGCCCTGCCGTCCGGCCTTGTACGAGAAGATGAACGTGCGGCCGGCCCTGGGGACGATGTCCGCGTAGACGAGCACCAGTTCCGGGTCCCACCGTCCTTCGAACGGTTGCACGCAGCTGTATTTCAGCCGGACGCCGGGCGCGCCGGCGAGGGTGATCGGCTCCTTCCCGATCACCGACAACGGCTGCACGCCGCCGATGACGAAGTCGGTCAGGATGAGGGCCTCGAGGTTCGTGGCGGTGCCGCGAACCGTCAGCGCGTACTGGCTCTTCACCTGCCCCGGCGCGCCGAGGTCCTCCACGCCCAGCACGTTGTCGTCCACCAGCCGGATGAACCGTTCGGACGTGGCGTGCACGAAGGCGCGCGGGTAAGAGAGCGATACGCCGTAGCGCGTGTTGCGGTACTCGGTCCCGCGCAGCGCGTCGGCGCGGACACGGCCGCCCACCACGGCCAGCAGGACAATCGCGGCGAAAACCATCCAGTCGGGCCGGAGACCGGCGGTCGGCCCCGCCTGCGGCACCGGCCTCGACGTCAGCCGCCGCATCTCGACGTAGACGATGGCGAGGATGACACCGGCGAAGAGCAGCGTGAGACCGAACGACAGTGCGAAGCCACCCTCGTGCCCGCCCACCAGGACGAAGTCGGTGAGGAAGTGGTACAACCCCACCAGCGCCACGGCCAGGAGCAGCCCCAAGACGAAGTAGCGCTGCGGCCAGCGGCTCGAGTACTTGGCCTTGCCGACGAAGAACCCGACCAGCGACGCGATGGAGGCGTAGATCAGGATATTGGTGGAGGCGGTATAGCCGGCGGCGAACAGCGTCATGCCGGGATGCGTGCACAGGTAGGCGTAGCTGATCACCGCGGCGTAGCCCGCGCCGATGAACGCGCCGTACACCACGCCGTCCACCGGCTCGTCGAATTCGCGCAGCGGGTAGAACCCGTAGCGGATCCCGAGATAGAGCAGCGCGCTGTGCAGGGTGCCGACCACGAAGAGCGCCCCGAGGAACAACGTGAGCCGGGACGTGTGCAGCCAGCCGTCCACCTGGACGACGGTGCGTTCGACCGGCAGGCCGACGAGGCTCGCAAGCGCCATGCCCACGAAGACCGCCGCGAGCACGTACGGCACCGGCTCGGGTTCGACCCGATCCTGCAGGTAGAAGAACACGGTCCAGACGACGCAGGGCACCGCCACGATGGCCATGTCGGCCAGCACCTGCGGCCAGCCCGCCAGCGTCATCGGCAGATCGCGCCCGGCGAGGTACAGGACCGCGAGGAAGGCGCCCTGGAAGACCAGGTTGAGCGACCCGGCTTTCCAGAGCGCACGCGCGTGTGTCATGACCGCCTCCGACAGAAAGGAACAGGGGAGCGCAGGATCGCCGCCGGGGACCGGGCGTGTGCGGCCAGTATGCACCGCGGGGCTTGCCTGTCAAGCGGCCGGTGACGCATCGCCTCGAACCGCCCGGCGAGGAGGCGGTTCACCCCGCATCGCAACATATCGCCGGCGAGTGCGTGCCGATTCTGGCATACTGCCGTGCCGGACCGACATGGGGGCGATGTGACCACAGTCGTCGAGACGCACACGACAGAGAGGCGGGCACCGCGCGGAGGCGCGCGGGCGCTCGCGATCGTGCTGCTGCTGTCGGCGCTCGCGGCTGCCGGGTTCTCGGGGCGGCAGACGATCTGGCTGGATGAAGCGACGCAGATCGAAGGGATCGCGCTCGGGCCGGTGGACGTGACGCGCTGGCTGGCCGACGCGGGCGACGCGCAGGAGTGGCACCGGCGCATCGGCTATGCCGTCTCGCCCGACCGCATGCCGCCGCTCGCCTGCTACTACCACCAGGCCTGGGCGGCGGCCGTCGGCCGGCTGGTCGGCTGGCCCGTGTTCGATCCGCGGTGGGTGCTCGCCCTGCGCTGGTCGGGCGTCGTGTGCGTGGCCGGCGCCGTCGCGCTGACGTTCGCCATGGCCCGCCGGGCGTACGGCCCCGGTGCCGCGATCGTCGCGGCGGCGCTGGTCGGCCTGTCACCGACGGTCGTTGAACGCGCCGTCGAGATCCGCGCCTATCCGCTCTACCTGCTGCTCACGACCGCCGCGATGTACTGCGCGGCGCGAGACGTGCTCGCGCCCGGTGGCCGGGCGCGCTGGCTGGTGGCGGCGACATCGCTCGGCATCGCGTCGTGTTACACGCACCTGGAGGGCGTGGTGTTCGCAACGGCGTTGATGATGGCGATGCTCGTCGTCGAACGTGGAACGAATACCGCAGAACGAATACCGAATGCCGGAGACCGTGTGCCGGAGACCGGGATGCGCCGCGGCCGGCCGCGCGTCGGCCTGCTGCTCACCTGGATGGCGGCGACGGGGCTGATGCCGTTCGTGCGCCACTCGGTCAGCGTCTCGGGCAACGGCTACGCGCTGTCGGACCGGTTGCTGGCGCTCGCCGACCTGGCCTGGAGCTTCGCGGGACACCGCATCCACGGCGACGCGGTCGTGTTCCTGGTCGCGGCGGCCGTCGGCGGCCTCGTCCTGCTCGTGGCCGTGGTTCGCTCGCGACCGGCCGCGAACCCGCTGACGCGCCTGCTCCTGCTGACGCTGGGCATCGGGCTGGCGGCCGTCACGGTCGCGTCCTTCGCGGTCGCGTCGTTCAAACCGGCGTTGTGCTCCTACAACCTGTGGATGTTCCCGGTCGTGGCAATCGCCGGGGCTTCGGCGCTGAGGAGTGCGGTGCCGCGCGTGCGGGGGCTGGCGACGATCGGGGTGGTGCTGGTCCTCTCCGCGCACGCGGCAGGCGCGACGCGGCTGGCGCTTGCAGGTGAGCGCGTCGCCCACGGCGCCGACCCGCGCATCGTGGAAGTCATTCGGGAACGAGGCGTTCACCGGATCACCGTCGTGCACGACGCCGGCTCGCTGGGCACCCTCGCGCAGGTGTACTACCCGCTCGCCTACTTCACGCGCGGCGCGGTGTCCCAGTACATCTACGACGACCAGGCGGCCGCCTTCTGGGGGATCGAGGACCGGCGCACGATCGATCCGTCCGCGCTCGAAACCGACTGCGTGATCGTGGTTCGCGCCGGGCCGGGCAGCCTGCTCCCAAGCCGGACCAGGTCGCCGCTGCCGTACCCGATGGGGATCGCGGCCGCACGGTTGGCGGCGTCGCCCCGGTGGCGGCTTGCCGCGACCTTCAGCTACGCGGCCATGTTCAGGATGACGACCTGGGTGTTCGAGAAGGTGCCGGCCAGCCGGGGGTTGCCGCCGCTATGATGATGCTCGACGTCGGCCTGGGGTAATGGGTCGCGCACGATGCAAAGGAGAAGTCCGATGGCCCTTCGTCACGGGTTCCCAGCGAAGCGTCGCCTCAAACCGCCCAGCACGACGGCGGTGCACCCCGCTTCGCCGGGAGCCTTGCTAGCTGGCCCCGCGAAGCGCGGGGCAACGACATCTTCCAGCGCCACCGTCGCTTCGGGTGTCAAGTTCCGAAGGGGTTCAAGACAGATTCCAGGGCGGTGTGTGAGCACTTGCTTCAGTCGTCACGACTCCCGCACTGGAAGATGTCTCGTGGCTGGCGCGCTGGCGCTAATGCTGGCGCTGGCGCTCTCCGCCCGGGTGGCGACCGAGGAGGGCATGTGGACGTTCGATGCCGCGCCGCTGGCGAAGATCAACGCCGCGCTCGGGACGCGCATCGACCAGGCGTGGCTCGACAAGGTGCGCGCCGCCTCCGTGCGCCTGAGCGGCTGCTCGGCATCGGTCGTGTCGCCCGAAGGACTGGTGCTGACCAACCAGCACTGCGTCCGCGCGTGCCTGCAGACCTTCTCCACGCCCGATCGCGATCGGGTGGCCGAGGGGTTCTTCACGAGTTCCCGGGACGAGGAGCGGACGTGTCCCGGGCAGGCGGCGGAGATCCTGCTGTCGATCGAAGACGTGACCCCGCGGGTGAATGCGGCGATTGCGGGACGCACGGCGGGCGAGTTCGTCCGGGCGCGGGGCGCGGAGGTGGGCACCATCGAGCAAGCCGGCTGCGGCAGCGACGCCACGCTCCGGTGCCAGGTGGTGACACTCCATCGCGGCGGCCAGTACAAGCTCCACAAGTACCGCCGCTACGCGGACGTGCGCCTCGTCTACGCGCCCGAGCACCAGGCGGTCGTCTTCGGCGGCGACCCGGACAACTTCAACTTCCCGCGCTACGCGCTCGACGCCGCGTTCCTGCGCGTCTACGAGAACGGCCGCCCGGCCGCGACGCCGGCGTTCCTGCAGTGGACGCCGCGGGCGCCGGAGCCCGGCGAGCCGGTGTTCATCGCCGGCAACCCCGGCACGACGTCGCGCCTGGAGACCGTGGCGCAACTCGAGACCGCTCGCGACGTCGTGCTGCCGTCGATGATCAAGCGGTTGTCCGAGCTGCGCGGGCGGCTGCTGCGGTTCGCGGACGAAAGCGCCGATCATCGCCGCATGACGCGGGACGCGATTCGCAGCACCGAGAACAGCCTGAAGCGCGCGTGGGGCCAGCACCAGACGCTGGCCGACCCGGCGTTCATGGAGGCCAAGCGCGCGGCCGAACGCGACCTGGTCGCGCGTGGCGGTGGCGGGTCCGCGCCCGGGTCGGTGGGCGCCGCCATTGCCGACATCACCGCCGCGCAGCAGGCCCGGCGAGCGCTCCTTCCCTTCTACGAGCAGGTGGAGCAACTCGCCGGCGGCTCATCGGTGCTGTACGGCTACGCCCGCACCCTCGTGCGCGCGGGCCTCGCCAAGGCGAGCCCGAGCGCCCTGCAACTGCCCGAGTACGCCGACTCGCGCCTGCCGCTGCTGGAGAAGTCGACGCTCGACCCGCGCCAGATCGAGCCGGAGATGGAGACGTTCTACCTCGCGTTCTGGCTGTCGAAATCGCGCGAGGCGATGGGCACCGACGCGCCCGAGAGCAAGGCGCTGCTCGGCCGCCAGTCGCCTGAAGGCCTGGCGGCGCGGCTGGTGTCGGGCACGAAGCTGGGAGACCCCGCCGGCCGCAAGGCGCTGTGGAATGGCGGAATCGACGCGATCCGCGCCTCGGACGATCCGCTTATCCGCTTCGTGCTGGCCAACGACGCGACCGCGCGCGAGGTGCGGGCGGCGTGGGAGGGGCGCGTGGTCGGGCCGACGGACCGTGCCGCCGAGCGGCTGGCGCAGGCGCGGTTCAAGGCGTACGGTGAGAACGTTTACCCGGACGCGACGTTCACCCTGCGTCTCTCCTACGGCCGTATCGAGGGCTGGACCGAAGGCGATCGCAAGGTTGACGCGATGACGCGCGTCTCCGGGCTCTGGGAGCGCGCCACCGGCGCCGATCCGTACCTCGTGTCGCCGAAACTGGAAGCCGCACGCGACCGGCTTGGCCCGGACACGGTCTTCACCGTCTCCACCACCAACGATATCGTCGGCGGCAACTCGGGATCGCCGCTCATCGACGCTCAGGGCCGCGTGATTGGCGCCGTGTTCGACGGCAACCTGCACTCGAACGGCGGCGCGTACGGCTACGACGCCCGGTTGAACCGCACGGTGGCGGTGTCGGCGGCCATCGTCCAGGAGGCGCTGCTGAAGGTCTACAACCAGCCGCAATTGATCAAGGAGCTGAACAGGAAGTGACCCGGCCGAGGGGCGGCCTGCTAGGCCGCCCCCGTCGCCTCCCGTCCCCGAAATGGCCCCGAAATGGGGTCTGGCACATTTTCTCGGAAATGGGGTCTGGCACATTTTCTCAGGTCAGTCTCATTTTCGAGCTGGCGGGCTCGGGCAACCCGGCAACCGGAACGCCCCGATGCGCGTCGAGTAGGTCGTCGCGTCCTTCCTGTAGTAGTCGCCCACGTACCAGATCGTGCAGTCGTCGACCGGATCGATAGCGGTCTGCGCGTAGTCCTCCCACCGGATCGTGGAGGTCTGCGCCCCCTGGCCCTCGACCAGCACGGTTTCGCCGAGCGTGAGCTGGCCCTTCGGATCGTTGGCCAGCCTGGCCGCGAAGCGCTGCCCCACGAACTGCGACGGCCCGCCGAACGAGTACCCGATGCCGATGTTGCCGCGACGATCGATGGCGGGGCTGGCCATCCACCGGTAGAGGCCGTCGGGCGCGTAGGTGCCCTGCTGGTGCAGGACCACGGTGCGATCCCGCTGCACGCGGAACTCGTACCACCGGACGCCGCCGCCGCCTGCCTCCGTGTTCACCGAGTGGACCGCGACCAGCATCTCGCGGCCGTTCACGTTGCGGTACACGAGCCGGGACATGATCTTGTCGCCCTGCGCGTCCAGGCGCCGCTCGGTGCCGGGCTGCGGCACGCAACTGGTGAGCTGCCCGTTGCACAGGTAGTGATACGGCGCGACGGCGATCTTCACCGGTCCCGTCACCTTCGTGTTCGCAGGCTGCCTCCAGTCCACGTGGAACGTCCACGTGTCGATCCCGTCATCGTCGAAATCGTTGTGCAACTGCGTCCCGCCGGCCGCCATCATGATGTTCGGCGCGCCGGAAGGGGGCAGCCGCGTGCCGTCGAGATCGGCGTTATTCAGGAAGTTCACGCCGTCGATGATGACGCACTGCTCGGTGGCCGGCTCGCCCTTGAGCATCCGCTCGCGGTCCGCCACGCACGCGTGCTTCTGGATGACGTCGTCGCCGGTGCTGGTGGGCACGTAGTAGCCGTCGGGCCAGATGGCGGGCCGGGGATAGTCCGGGAAGAGCGCCCGCAGGAACTCGTAGCGGTAGTACGCGCCGAGCGGATCCCCGGTGGTGCTCACCGCGTAGCACATCGAGTACGGCCCCTGCTCCTGCGGAGGCCGCTGCGCGGGACGCGCCGCCTGTGCGGCAGGCGCCGCCGGCGGCTCGGGAGCGGCGGGCGGCGGGACGAAGAGCGCGGCGGCCCGGCCCGGCTGCCCGGCCACGCCGACCCCGCTCAGGCGCGCGGGCTCCCCCGCGCGGCCGGGCGCGGGTTGATCGGGCCGCGCAGGCCCCCGCGAGAAGATCGGCATGACGATGAGCCATCGCCGCGCAAGCTGGTCGTAGCGCACCACCGCATCGCCGTTGTTGCGAGCCTCGCAGGTGCCGCCGAACCCGGCGAACAACATGTTGGTGGGGACCGCACCGTAGAGGACGGTGCCCGTGGACGGGAACTTCGCGCCCTTCCTGGTGAAGATCGCCATCCGCGAGTTGACGATCTGGAACACGTGGTCCGGGCCGACGGCGAGGCTGTTGTCCGAAGGGTTGCGCCCGGTGGACACGCCGTGCGGCCCCCGGAATCCCACGCCGAGGCCGTCGAGGCTCTCGACGCGCAGGGCCGGCGCGCGACGGCCCTGCGCGCGCTGTTCGACGGCGGCCCCGGCGGCGTTGGCCGGTGGGAACGCCGGCGCGCCGGCGGGTTGCTGGATCGCGTCGGCCAGTTCCGCGTTCGCGCCGGCGAGGTCGCCCAGCGGCCACGAGACGTCGTGGACGACCGCCGCGTGCACGGTCACCGTCCCCGCATCGAGGCGACGTGGCACGCCCGCACCGATGTCGCCCGACCCGATGCCGAGCAGGCACGTGGCGCCAGCCGCCGTGACGCCGGCCAGGCAGAACCGCTTCACGATGTCTCGCCTCGTGGTCATTCCTGCGCTCCCCGCCGGCCGCCGCCTCTCCGAGCGCCTCGGAGCAGGCATCAGGTCGGCTCGGTGGGCTATCGTAGACGATCGGGGCGACGGGAGGTAGGGCCGCCGGCCATGTGGGTTCGTTGACACGCCAGGGACCGCGGTCTACGCTTCGTTTCTCGCTGGAGGAGTTGCATGAGCGTGACGTGCGAGGGTTGGGACGGTCTTCGACGTGTCGGACTTGTCGTGGCGTCGCTCTTCGCCATCGCGTGGCTCTCGCCCGGACTCGGCGCGCAGGCCCCCGCGGGCATCACCCTGGACGAAACCGCGGCGCCGGGCGCCAACTACGACAAGGCCGGCTTCAGGCTATGGCTCCCGAACGACGTCGGCACCGTGCGGGCCGTCGTCGTGCTGGTGCCGGGCTCGAACGGCGATGGCCGGCCGGAGGCGACCGACGCGGTGTGGCAGGCGTTCGCCACGCGTCACCGCCTCGCGCTTGTCGGCTGTCAGTTCACCGACAAGCCGCACGACCAGGGCTTCATCGAGGAGTACGTGAACGTGTCGAAAGGCAGCGGGCAGGCGCTGCTCGACGCGCTCGCCACGCTGGCCGCGCGCGCGAAGCATCCCGGGATCGCCACGGCGCCGCTGCTGCTCTGGGGCATGTCGGCCGGGGGCCAGTTCAACTACGAATTCGTGGCGTGGAAACCTGAGCGGGTGCTGGCCTTCGTGGTGAACAAGGGCGGCATCTACTACACCGCGCTGGCGCCACGCGCGGCCCGGAGCGTCCCCGGGATCCTGTTCATCGGCGAGAAGGACCTGTGGTCCCGCAACGACACCATCGCCGGGCTCTTCGCGGTCAACCGCCGCGCCGGCGCGCTGTGGGCGCTCGCCGAAGAGCCGGGCGCGGCGCACGTCGTCGGGCGATCGCGCGACGTCGCAACGGTGTTCTTCGAGGACGTGCTGGGGCTGCGCCTCGACGCGGAGCATCCGGGCGTGCTCAAGACGCTCGCCGAGAAGGACGGGATCCTGGGCGATCTCGCGGCGAGGACGTTTCGGCCGGTGGGGCCGGGCGCGCCGACAGGGCCCACGGCGTGGCTGCCCACCGAGCGCGTCGCACGTGCGTGGCAGGCGATGGTCACCGGACAGCCGTTCGAAAGGTAGAGAGCGGCGCTATCGCACCAGCAACCGGGGCGTCCCGGCCCGGGCGAGATCGTCCCAACGGTAGACCAGGAAATTCCGCGGCCGGCTGTTCATCGCCACCATCACCCCGTGCGGGAACTGCGAATCCAGGGCCGCCGACGTGATCCCGATGCCGTCGGTGCCATCCGCTCCTCCGGCGACGATCTTGATCAGCTCGGCGTGATCGTGGGGCCTGCCGGGCGCGCCCTCGCGCCGGTAGACGTGATACTGGCTGTCGCCGCCGATCTGATCCGTGCAGACGATGTAGCCGCGCTTGTCGTCGCGCACGTGGATGGCGATGCCCTCGCGGTCGGCCGAGAAGCCCGACGTGCCGAAGTGCGCCAGTTCCGTAGCCGCGTCCCGATGACGAGGCTGCGAACGGGTTCGGACGGGTGCACCCAGATGGCCGGATCGTCGGCGTCGTCGGCGTCGTCGGCGTCGTCGACCATCGGGGCCGTCGCGAGGACGGGGCGGATCCTGGCCACCTGCTGCACGGCGCCTGCCGCGAGCGCCGCCGACAACGCACAGACAGCGACCAGTCGCATGGTGGCGTGTCTCCGGACGCCTTCTTCACGGGCACGTGGCGCACCAGGTGGCGTCCCACTGGAGAGCCTGCCCGATCGCGGCCGACACGAACAGGCGCGACGCGCCCCTCGCCGCGCACGCCGACTTTGGCTATGCTGTGATGATGGCTATTGTTGTCCAGAAGTACGGGGGCAGCAGCGTCGCCGACGTCCGCAAGCTCAGGCAGGTGGCCGAGCGCGTGATGCGCACGAAGCGGCTCGGGCACGACGTCGTCGTGGTGGTGTCGGCGATGGGGGACACCACCGACGACCTGCTGGCCATGGCGAAGGAGGTCTCGCCGAATCCGGATCGGCGCGAGCTGGACATGCTCCTCTCGGCCGGCGAGCGCATCTCGATGTCGCTGCTGTCGATGGCCATCCGCGAACTCGGGGGCGATGCCATCAGCTTCACCGGCAGCCAGTCGGGCATCATCACCAACGATCGGCACGTCGACGCGCGCATCATCGAAGTGCGGCCGTTCCGGGTGGCCGACGAGCTGTCGCGCGGCAAGGTGGTGGTGGTGGCGGGCTACCAGGGCGTGTCGTACAAGAAGGAAGTGACCACGCTCGGCCGGGGCGGGAGCGATACGACGGCAGTGGCCATGGCGGCGGCGCTCGATGCCGAGTATTGCGAGATCTGCTCGGACGTGGACGGCGTGTACTCCGCCGATCCCCACGTCGTGCCGGCCGCGGGGCGCATCGGCACGCTCTCCTACGAGGAGACGCAGGAGATGGCCGAGTCGGGGGCGAAGGTGCTCAACGCGCAGGCCGTGGAGTTCGCCAAGGAAAGAGGGATCGCGATCTACGCGCGGGCCACCGGCGGCGCGTTGCCCGGCACGGACCCGGCGGCCGACGGGACGGTGGTCCGCCGCCATCCGCCGAGGATGCCTGGGACCGTCGTCGGCATCGCCAGCGAGCGCGACCTGCTCGTGCTCGAGGCGGAAGCGCCGGCCGATGAGGTGCTGGCGCTGCTCGACGAGCGGGCCGTCGCGGGCAAGCAACTGCACGCGGCCTCGGGCGCCTGTCACCTGGTGATCTCGCGCGAGAACCTGCACGACGAGCCGCGCGTGCGCGAGGCGTTGCGCCAGCGGTTCGGGCACCGCGCGCGGTTAATCGACGGGCTGGGCGCGGTGAGCGCCATCGGCGCGGGGATCAACGCCACCTACGCGAACGTCCGCGCCGGGTCGACCGTGCTCCGCGATCTCGGCGTCGCCGACCCTCGCGTGGCCACGTCGTCGTTCCGCATCACCTGGATGATTCCGCGCGACCGCCTCGACGCCGCGGTGCGCGGCCTGCACCAGCGATTCGTCGAGGCCGCGCCGCCGCTGCTGCCGTAGGCATCTTCCAGGGCTGCAGTCGTGACACTTGAAGCGAGTGTTGGCGCACCGCCCTGGAATCTGTCTTGGGCCTCTTCGGGGCTTGCCCTGAACCGTTGACAGCCTAGTTACTCCCGGCCCCGAGACTCGTCGGCGGCGGCGAGGAGACGGCGGGCGTCGTCTTCGGACAGGGCCTCGATCTCGGACAGCACGGCCTCGAGGTCGCCCGATGCCGCCTGGCGCGTGACCGCCGCCGCGAGGTCCGCGATGGTGGGCGCGTCGAAGAAGGCGACCAGCGGGATCTCGACGGCGGTGGCCTCGCGCACCCGGGCCGCGGCGGCAATCCGCCACGCCTGCCGCACCAGCCGGATCCGCACGGCCCGCAAGCGCACCGACACGTAGGTCTCGACCATGTCCTCGATGCGCTCGTGGCGCGGCTGCCGCCCGTCGAGCCCGCGCGCGCGCAACCCGTACACCGGCTGATCGGGACCGAGCCGCTCGGCCACGTCGCGCAAGATGAGCGCGTCGCCGCCGATGCCGTGCACGAAGAAGATGGGCGGGCGGCTCCCGCCGGGCCGGATCGCGACGAGCGACGACCACGCCGCGTGCCGGCCGTGATGTCGCAGCCGCCAGGGTCACGTGCCGGGCCGAACGGTCACCGCACCCGCCACCAGTTCGGGCGCCGGACCCGAAGGCCCGGCGCTGCGCGGATCTGAAGACTCGCCCTACGGGTCGGCGACCCCGACGTCGCGCCGCCAGGAGGTGCCCGTGCGAGACGCGGCCCGTCGAAAATGAGACTGGGCCGAGAAAATGTGCCAGGCACCATTTCCGCCTCCGCTACCTCACCAAGCCGATTCGGCCCGCCGCCTTGTCCGCCGCCATCGCCGAGGTGATGGCGGCCTCCCCTGACCTCGGCACGCCGACGGCGGCCGTCGGGTAACCCCGCCCCACGGCGACACCCGGCACCTGGCGGAGAACCTCTTCACCGCCAAACCCGTCTACCTTGCCAGGGTTTCGTGTGCGCCGAAAGGCGTCCGCGAGATCAGTGGCTGGTCGTGGCAAAGAGAAAAAGGAGAAACCGATGCCAACCAGGCGCGTCCGCGAAGTGGTCTGGGAACCGCCGAGTCCGCACTACCTGATGGAAAAGGCCCGCAAGGGATGGACGCTGGTGGCGCTGGAGTGGGAGCGCGAGATGGACGCGGAGGAGGCCCGGTCTCTGGGCCTCGTCTGCGACGTGCCCTTCGGCCTGCGCGTGGCGACCAACTCGCTCACGCTCGAGGAGAACCCCGAGGAACGGGTCATCCTGATGGAAATGCTGGGGCTGCTCGTCAAAGACGACGTGCGGTTCTCGATGGTGGCGCAGGCGCTGAACGACAAGGGGTTCAAGACCCGCGAGGGGAAACCGTGGACGCAGAGCGCGGTGTTCGAGATGCTCCCGCGCCTCGTCGATGTCGCACCGAACATCCTGCCCACCGAGGAATGGGAGGCGCTGAAGCAGCGGCTGTAAACGGGGAAAACGGGGTCGGGAGTAATTAGTGGGGAAAACGGGGTCGGGAGTAATTAGGCGCGATCACAATTTCGTAAGACAGAAATGTAACCCGGCCTAATTACTCCCGACCCCTTTTCACGTGTTGAAGTAGTGCGCCTCCGGGTGGTGGACGATGAGGGTCGCCGTTGACTGCTCGGGGATCAACTGCCCCGCGCACGTCAGGCTCATGCCCAGTTCCCGCCCGGCGGGCAGGAGCTGGAACACCTTGCGGTGCTCCTCGACATCCGGCAGGGCGCCGAAGCCCCACGCAAAGCGCACGCCGCGGTGGCTGGCCAGGCCGAGTTCCTGGCGGATCCGCTCGCACAGCAGTTCGGTCGCACCTTCCGCCGTCCCCACGGCGAGGCCGTGCGTAAAGAACGCCTCGCTGTACTCGTGCTGGCCGTCCATCGCGTCGAAGCGCTCGGTGGCCGCCGCGCCCACCGTCACCACCTGCAGCGCCACCACGTCGAGCGCCGGCGATCCAAGAGGCAGGAAATAGTCGGCGAGGCAGAGGCGGTCGCCGTCCTTCTGGCGCGGGAACGCGAAGCGCACGAGCACCTGCTGGTGGTCATCGGGACTGAAGACGACCAGGTCGTTCCCCGCCGACTGCGCCGGGAAGTACCCGTAGATCGCCTGCGGCGTGAGCCACCGCTGCGCGATCGCCTCCTGCTTCATGCGCTCGAACCGCTCGGCGAACTGCGCGCGCACCTGCTTCCACTCGTCGCCGCGCTGGCTCGCCCCGCCCCACGACACGCGGAACAGCCGCGTCTGGTTGAGGTGCGGGAACACTTCCTCCAGCGGCATGGCGGGCACCACCTTCGGGCCCCAGAACGG
>Ga0315273_10004293_pt1 | contig 17446 bp, 10 predicted proteins | sample YL17G02_0_MG_FD_205753 | JGI IMG/M metagenome (GOLD analysis project Ga0315273, IMG submission 205753) | Sediment microbial communities from Yellowstone Lake, YNP, Wyoming, USA - YL17G02_0 | ecosystem: Environmental > Aquatic > Freshwater > Lake > Sediment | place: USA: Wyoming | collected...
ACTTCCTGCATATATTTGACCTAAGCCAGGTATTATGAAAGAGATGATTTTTATTATATCTCTTCTCTTTTTCTGGTATTCATAAACAGTCAGAATTCTTGCAACCCGCTCCTTCGCGTCCAGTTCATCAAGCTTTACCAAAGATCTGTAACATTGCAGGCACATATGCCCCCATAGGATGTGTTTTTCACATTTATTGCAAAGGATCTTTCCGCACCTTTTACACCTGTAAGCTGTTTGTTTAAAGCGTTTGTCCATGATGTAAAAAAAGATTGCCATTATTAATGCAAGCACAGGCATGAAGATAACCGGTACTGTTGATAACCCCAAAGCCGGAGTGCGAAATGTCGTTCCCCTGGAATATTTCCAGAGAGCAGAGAAGGGTAACCCCTCATCAACAACAAACCTGTTCGGGTTCCTTCCTGCTATGGTTCTGAACCTTGATACAGCATCGTTATCCAATCTTTGTGCTGAGAGAAAATATTCCTCGCCTTTGTCAAAGTCGAGTGTTTCTCTGTACACCTGGCTGAGATTGTAAAGTACAGAAGGAAGTGCTTTCAGTTCAGCAGCTTTTCTGTATAGTTCCTTTGCTTTTTCTAAGTCTTTGACGGCAACATAGCAATTTGCAAGATTATTATATGTCCGGGGGTCGGGTTTTAGAGCAAGGAGTTTATTGTAGATATCTATTGCCTCGATATAACCGCCTTCACGCTTTAGTGCCAGAGCATATGAGAATAGTTCGACAGAGTTATCCTTGTTTTTTAAGACTGAGAGTGCGTATGTGTTACCCTTTGATTCATTGACCTGCACAACAGCCTTTAATGTTCCCGAGGAAGGTGCGTTGAAAATCATTGAAAATGCAGAGAAGACAAGGGGCAGGGAAAGCAGGAAGAGGAGGTAAAAATATACAATGACCCTGTCCCATTTTTTCATGTAGAAGCTAATGATAATGAGTAATCCTGCTAATAAATAAAGAGGTCCGAAGAAAGAGAACAGAAGAACAAGCAGGATAAGTGCCTTGCCACCGGCCTCTTGTATATCATGGGAGAACAAGGGGATATCTTTCGGAAGCCTTATCATGACAATGATGAGCATGGCAGAAATAAAAGAGAGTATAATACTCATGAACAAAGAGGAGGCCATCATAAATGACCACCAGAAATTCCTCTTATAAGCAGCTATCCCCTGCAATATGTAATCAAAGGCCTCAAATACTCCTTCAGGCTTGATATTAAAGCTGGCCTCTGATAATTCGAAGTAAACAGCAGGCAGGTCAGGAGAATACCTTAAGGCGTCTCTCAGAAGACTCTTAGCCCGTGCATTGTCAACTTTTGATTGCTGTATGAGAAGGTATGAATAAGGTTCTGAGTTTCTTATGCCCCTGTTCAATTGTTCTTCATATACATCTGCACCAAAGGACAGAGAAGGAATAAGGAGCAGATGTAAAAAGAGGAGAAAGACGAATTTTTTCATGCCCGCTCTCCCATCTTCCTTTCAGTGCCTTTCATAAGCTTCTGAATATTATCTATATGTCGTATTAATATAAGTATAGTGATGAGAATTGCTATAGTTAGTTTCCCTTTACTATCAGGATCAAAGAGCAGGATATTTATCGGGAAAAGTCCGAATGCTACAATTGCTCCAAGGGATGAGTATTTTGTAAAAAAAACGACTAACAACCAAAGTAAAAGTGTTATCACAGCTGCCTGTGGTGTATAGATAAAAAGGACTCCAAGACTTGTCGCAACGCCCTTGCCTCCCTTGCCCCCTAAAAAAATTGAGAAATTATGTCCCAGGATCGCAGAGATGCCAATAAGCCCTTCATATAAAGGTCCCACTCCCAAATACCTCCCTATTGCAACTGCAATGGCGCCTTTAAAGATGTCCCCGAGAAGGGTTAAAGCAGCCGGCCATCTGCCGAGCGACCGTAATACATTTGTTGCACCGATATTCCTGCTGCCAACCTTCTTTAGATCGACCCCTTTCGCCTTTGCTATTATTATACCAAAGGGGATGGATCCAAGAATAAACGCAATAATCAAAAGCAGGCTTATTTTAATCATATAGTCTTTTAGATCTTCTTCCCGAAAGATATTGTGTATTGTACGCCAGAAATAATGGACAACAGAAGAGCTATCTTCATGAGAACTATGCCGATGTCATAGAGATCTATCTCCATAATACTCCTCATAAGTATAAGACAAAGGACTGCTATTATCTGTAAGGTTGTCTTTATTTTTCCACCCATTTCAGCAGAGATTACGATATCTTTTGATAGTGCAACCACCCTTAAGCCTGTCACAAGGAATTCTCTCACGATAATGGTGATAGCTATCCACGCTTCAAGTCTATCCATGTCAACAAGCACAATCAGGGCAGATATGACCAGGAATTTGTCAGCAATCGGGTCAAGAATAATACCGAATTTTGTTATTTCCCCGGAACGCCGTGCAAAATAACCGTCGAAGAAATCAGTTAGCGAGGCAATACCAAATACAAAAGCACCGAATACAGGATGCAGATATACTGTGAAAACAAAGACAGGGATAAGAACAATCCTGCTTAGTGTGAGAGCTGTTGGAAGATTAAGTTTTAGAGTAGCCATCTAAAATGTCTTTCCATAACCCCTTTGCTTTCAGGAGAAAGTCGCAGATTTCTCTCACTGCGCCCTTGCCTCCCCTCTTGTTCGTAACCATTTTTGCAAAAGCCTTAACCTCATCATCTGCATCAGAAACAGCCACTGGTAGTCCGCACATCATGAGAACAGGGATATCAACGATATCATCACCAACATATGCTATCTCATCACTGTTCAGGGAATATTTCACAGAAAGATCCTTGTAAGCAACTCTCTTGTCATAACACGCCTGGAATATGTCTTTGATGCCCAGTTCGAGAGCCCTTCTCTCAACTACCTTTGAATGTCTGCCTGTTATTAGGGCTACCCGAATCCCTGCATTTATAAGCATTTTTATACCGTGTCCGTCCCGAACATGAAAGGATTTTAATTCATTATCCTTGTTGTCAAGTATGATAGACCCATCGGTAAGGACACCGTCTACATCAAGGACGAGCAGTTTGATCTTTTGAGCGATTCTGCGTAGTTCTGTATCAGAAATATTTCTCATTATTATGTCGTAGCTTAAATAGTATAAGGTTTAAGAAAGAAAATTATTACATGAAAAGTATATCAAAGAAAATGAGAAATGTCATTGAGAAACATTGATAACTGCTTGTAGGTATGTAGTCATAACCGGCTATTATAAATCGATATTTCCCTATTCCCTGGAAATGGAAGCAGCTGTAAAAAGATGAATAGGCCTATTTGGTGGCAGGTGGTCTCATACTAAAATTATAGATTCTCTGGTGGATATGCTTTGTTCCGTCACAGAGCAGTTCAAATATATCTTCATATTTGGAATCGATTTTTTGAAATATTTCTCTGCCGATAAAATTGTGCTTTGATGCCAGTTCCAGGCATGTTTGTGTTTTTGAGGCTGCCTGCGCTGCATCTGATAACTTATTCGTAAAAATCGATTCCTCCTCTTTTACGCGCCAGGCTTCTGCAAGATTGGTGCATACGAGCCTGGAATGACTCCTGACTTGATCAATTAAGTGATATTTTTCTCTCGGGAAACATTTTGATACCTCAAAAATTTCTTCAGATATTTCAACTGCGGTTTCGAACACAAAGTGATAAACCTCATAATCCAATCCACCATTTGTTCCTTTTTTCTCGTTCTTCATCTTTTCAACCTCCTTATATTGAAATGTTATTTATTATCCCAAAGCTTCTTAATGCATCTCTGATAATATTCGTGGAAACAGGCTTCTCAAAATAATATGCTGCACCAAGTGTATATGCCTTTTTCATAATGTCCTGGTTTCCATAACCTGTCATGAGAATAACCTGGGTGTCCGGATTACGTTCTTTAACGTAGCGAATAATGTCCAGACCTTCTTCTCCTGCAATGCCTGAAAGCCTGAGATCTGCTATAACAGCATCATAGGGTTGCTTATTCAAGAATGCTTCAACCTCTTCGAAAGTTTCAGCGGTATCAACTTCAACTCCTGGCGATTGAAGCAGTTTCTTGAAAGCAATCAGAATAGTTGTTTCATCATCTACTATAAGCACATGTTTAGGCATGTTTAGTCCTCACATATAAAAAGCAAGATGGATGCCATACCACGGGAACTGTTGTAACTATAAGCCGAATAAAGATATTTTATATATTGCCGGCTGGCAATGGATTCTCAGATGCGTAAACCCGAGTCTCATCGATGAGACTCGCAGATGCTTTATGAGTTTAGGGCTGGTCAGGCAGGAAATCTCTGCACATACAAGGTGTTTTTGATGAGTATGTTATTTTGGGGCTTGCTGAAATTTTTTCAGTTTCCTGTACAAAGTGGCTCTTGAGATGCCCAATGATTCTGCAGCCTTACGGGTATCTCCGCTGAAACGTCTGACAGCTTCTCCGATATGTGCTTCTTCGATATTTTCCAGATTGCTCATATCCTTATCATGACTCATGAAAACGGGCTGCGATTCAAGGCTTGAGAAATGCTCAAGGGCTAACGACTGTCCGTATGCAAACAAAAGGCCTCTTTCTAATATATTTCTTAATTCGCGGATATTTCCCGGCCATGGATAAGCTTTCAGCAATTGCATTGCTTCTGAAGATATTTTGACATTGGGCGCCCCAAGATTTCCGAGAAGATGCAATACAAGTCTGGGCATGTCTTCTTGTCTTTCCCTCAGAGAAGGAATAACAATAGGAAGCACATTAATGCGGAAATAGAGGTCTTTCCGGAATCTGCCATGATGAGTTTCTTCCAGAAGATCCCTGTTTGTCGCACAGATAAGTCTGAACTCACTTCTTCTAACCTTCACCTCACCAACCCGCCGGTACTGTTTTTCCTCAATTACCTTAAGAAACTGGGCCTGTACACCGATATCCATATCACTTATTTCATCCAGGAAGAGAGTCCCGCCATCTGCAACCTCGATGAGTCCCTGTTTATCCTGCACTGCTGTTGTAAAGGCGCCCCTTGCATGACCAAAAAGTTCACTGGCGAGAAGATCTCCCCTGAGACTTGAACAGTTGACCTCAACGAAAGGCGCTGAACTGCATAAGCTGTTGTCATGCAGCCACCTGGCAAGAATGCCTTTGCCGGTACCGGTCTCTCCCAGCAGTATTATAGGAGAATCATTTTTTGCTGCAAGCGCGGCAAGATTCATAACTTTTTTCATGGCAGGGCTTTCGCCAAAATAGATCTGGTCCTTTTTCTCAAGCCGCTGGCTGGTTAGATCCTTTCGTCTGAGGGTTCCAAGTTCAAGGCTTTTTCTCAGGAAAATATCAAGATCCTGCATATTGACTGGTTTGGTGAGGAAATTATCTGCTCCACGGCGCATGGCATCTACAGCTATGGGGACGTCACCGAAACCGGTGATGACAATGATAGGGATGTCAGGATAATTCTCCCTGAACTCTATTATCCATTCCAGACCGCTTCCATCAGGCAGGTTGAGATCAAGCAGTACTGCATCAAAACGCTGGGATAAGAGCGCCTTGTGCGCATCAGAGAGACATGAGGCTTCCTGAACAATATAACCTGACCTCGAAAGATACTTCGTGAACCCGAATCTGGTTGCCTCTTCATCTTCAATTAAGAGTATTTTGGGTTTCATAGTTCAACCTCCTGAAGAACTGGAAGACTTATTTCTATTGTGCATCCAGGCGGTGAATCATTGTTCTTTATTCCTATATTACCACCGTGGGCCAAAATAGTGTTTTTGGCCAGGCTTAAGCCTAAGCCATTCCCTCTTTTTCGGGTGGTAAAAAACGGTTCGAAGACTTTTTGAAAGTTTTCTGCCGGCAATCCGGTACCCTGATCAACTATATGTATCCGTACAGTTATCCCCTTAGGGTTTGAGACGATAATCTGTATTTCACTCCCTTCAGGGCTATGCTGCGCTGCATTCTCTAATAAATTCAGGAAGACCTGCTGAAGTCGTGAACTGTCTGCCATAACAGTAAGATTGCTGTTATGACCGGGCAGAACCAGTCGAACCTTATGCGTTTTTGATAACGGAATCTGTTTCCATAAATCCATGGTAGCAGTGCATATAGATGGAATAAACTCCTGATGCAGACTTGATGGCTGAATCGGTTTCCCCAGATCTAATAAATCCCCCATTAAACGGGACAGGCGCTCAACCTGGGTTCGAATGTGATCAAGGAAAGGCTTGTATTCAGGGTTATCTCCAATGTCCTGGAAGAGGGCTTCAGTGATTGCCAGTATAGCATTCAGCGGGTTCCTTACCTCGTGAGCAACGCCTGCAGCCACCTGTCCAAGAAGCTTCATCTTTTCCAATTGCCTCAGCTGCGTCTCCATGCTGTTGCGTTCATACTCATAAGCGACATACCGCGCAAAGATTTCGATAAGGCGTATTTCATCTTCGCTCAATATCCGGTCTTCATAATCCATAGCACAGAGAGACCCTACTACTTTACCACTAATATTTTTAATGGGAACCCCGATATGAGTTTTGAAATTGTAATATGAAAGAAACTTATCCTCCGGGAATATTTGCTGAAGAGAGCCTTTGATTTGGCATGGCTCTCTTTTTTCACATACAATTGCACATGGGGAATGCTCCAAGTAGGATATTTCATTATGGGTAAATTTACCATCAGTTATTCTCGAAATTATCTTAATCTGATCTTCTTCAATATGCTGAACTGCAACATATGAGATTCTGAGAAGACTGGAAAGGTTGTAAACCACCTGATCGCAGACGGCCTCATATGAACCACGCATCGTGGTAGCAATGTTGTAAACTGACTGTAAGGCTGCAAGACTTTGAACTAATCTCTCCTCAGCTCGCTTTCTCTTGGTAATATCTTTTTGTAAAACTACAATATTAATAGTTTCTCCTTTATCATTACAAACAGTAGAACCTGTGCAATCAGTATTGATTATAGTCCCATCTTTGCAGACAATATTTATTTCCTGATTTATTTCCTGGCGTATGAACTTTTGATTTAAAAGCACCGGAAATTGCTCGGAAAAAATTTCTTTTGAAGCAGGGGTAAAGAACTCTGCTATATTTGAACCAATAAGTTCATCCTCTGAGTAACCTAATCTACGGATGACTGCAGGATTGACCTGCACGATTATTCCGTTATTGGTCAATACATACATAAAATCGGTCATAGAATTAAAAAAAGAACGAAGCCTCTCCTCGCTTTCGAACAAAGCATCTTCTGCCAGCTTCCGTTCGGTAATATCTTCAATAACACCGTCAATCCATTTAATTCCGCCATATTCATCATATTTTACCTTTGCTGTTACAGAGCACCATAAAGGCGTACCATCTTTTCTGAGTAGTTCTATTTGCTCATCTTTTACGTAACCCTGTTTTTGAATTTTTTCTACAAATTTTATTCTGTTTTGAGAATCGTGGTAAAGTGAGGATGGCTGAATTTTCAAGAACTCTTCGACCGAATCATAACCAAACATTCTGGCTATTGCAGGGTTTGCCTGCAGAAATTGTCCATGAGGTCCGCCGGTATTTCTGTATATTCCAATATTTACATTCTCGACAAGTGTCTGATATTTTTTTTCCAACAGTTGTTCTCTCTCTTTATAGTAATCAATTTTTTCCTTAAGTTCAGAGGGTGATAATTTGAGATCGGCAAGGATTTCTGCATAAACTTTTGATAACTCCCCTTCCTCTACAGTGGTAAAGATACCACTATTCCGAATAGTATGATGGGCTGCTGCTGCTCCAATTGAACCGGTTAAAAATTTTTCAATCTCTTTCAAAAGTTCAATTAATTCAACGATCGATATCTGTTCCTTTCCTGAGAGACGTGGAGTAATAAGACACTGCTCAAGAATCTCTTGAGATTTTGTATGCGTAAAATACTGGTGGAGCAATTTTAGTATCGCAGCTTTCTTATCTGAAAGATTAATAAAGCTTTCTCCTGAGCCAATAGGAGTGGGAATAATACCTGCAGCAAGAATATTCATAAATTCTTCTGTCAGACTCTGTTCTTCCTTGCTTTGTTCGCAATATAGGGATCCTATAACATAGAGACCAATATTGAACAGCATTGTCCAGAATAAGGCATGGCTGAGGGGATCAAGACCTGTCAGCCCGAAAAGTTGTTCCGGCTTCAGTAAATTAATTCCCCACGGGCCATTTTTTATCAGGCTTTCAGTTATCCAGCCAGCCTTGACAATGGTAGGAATAACGAGTGTATAAAACCATATAATGAATCCAGCACTCAATCCCAGAAAAGCACCAACCCTATTTCCCTGCTTCCAGAAAATGCCTCCAAGGATAACAGGTGCAAATTGAAGAACTGCAGCGAAGGATATCATGCCGAGATTGACGAGCATGAATGACTCTCCAACAGTCTGTTCGAATAAGTACCCTGTTAAAATATACACGGCAACTGCTGCCCAGCGGCATTCCAGAAGATACCGTCTTAAAAAACCGAGCCAGCTCACATGTTCGATGACAGGTAAAAGAAGATGGTTCGTCATCATTGTCGCCATTGTCATTGAACTGATCATAATCATGCCTGTTGCTGCTGATAGCCCACCGATGAATACCAGCAGGGACAGGAATTGTTGGCCTGAATAAAATGGGATACCGAGGACAAAGGTATCAGCCTCATGAATAGGGTATCCTAATAGTAACCCTCCTTTAGCAATTGGTAAGACAAAGATATTTATTAAGAGCATATATAAAGGGAAGACCCACATGGCTGTCTTGATATGCTTTTCATCAAAATTTTCTACGATAGCAACATGGAACTGTCGGGGGAGAAACATGATTGCAAACATTGCGAGTACAAGATATGTTGTCCATGTCAGATAGAAGGAGTTCCCCGTTGCTTCAGGTTCAAAAACCTTATTGAAAGGACTTGCGGATAGGCGCTGGAAAATATCATCGAACCCGTTAAACAGGAAATAGGTAACAAAAATACCTGATGCAAGAAAAGCGACTAATTTCACTATGCATTCTGCTGCAAGGGCAACAACCATACCTTGATGGCGCTCGGTCGGATCAAGTCTTCTAACACCAAACATTATAGTGAAAACAGTCATGAGGGCTACGATGAGAAGGCCGACGTAAAGGCTGCTCCCCGGAACAATTTTAGTACTCAATGGAGTCGTTATGATTTCAAATGTTGAGATGATAGCTTTCAACTGAAGAGCAACATAAGGAACAATGCCAGCAAGTGCAATGATAGTCGCCAAAGCTGCAATCCCCTGGGATTTGTTGTATCGTGCCGAAATAAAATCAGCAATGCTGGTGATTCTATAGGTATTCTTAACCCGTATGATTTTGCGAATCATTGTCCACCACAGAATAATAGCAAGAGTAGGTCCGAGATAAATTGCTAAAAACAACATGCCCGAGGTAGCAGCCTTTCCGACACTTCCGTAAAAAGTCCAGGAAGTACAGTAAACAGCCAGTGAGAGAGAATAAATAAGAGGATGATTCCCTATGTTAATGCCTTTTGAAGCTTTCTTCTCCACCCAGAGGGCAATAAGGAAGAGGAAACCGATATACAGACATGATACGGTAATGACCGTTAATGGATTAAACATTCGTATTCTTTGTGTCCGGGTTGTTTTGAGAAGCTGCTGTGTCAAGGCTTTTACTTATGAAAAAGAGGATTAAGATGATAAAACTCCAAACGAGAAAAAGAAATGTGAAAAAGAGTTCGATATTTGTATTTACAACGGATGTGAGAGGCCAGTTAAACAACAGAAGACCAAGACAGAACAGAAGAACGCTGAAGCCAGTCTTTCTCAAGAGGTTAATCAATTTTTTTTTCATACAATGCTCCGGTTGACAGCACAAAAATCAATTATGAATAAAAACGGCTTTTGCTGATTATATACTTTAATTATATCAAATTTTATTCAGTTAAAAAATCAATTGCTATATATTTATAGTTCTTCTATTTTTGATTTCTATATAAAAAATGCAACAGATGAGTTTATTTTCACCTTTCATGCCAGTGCCTTTTCAGGATAGCGGCTTTTTGAGTTTTTGGTTTTTATTTCTTTTGAGAAGAAGATATCACTTTCCTATCCATGTGTTAAAATTTAGCTCTTGATTAAATTGTATCAAATTACTGAGAGTATCTCAAATAAATGAATGTTTTATCTAATGATATAATTAGCTTAAAAAGGAGGAAGATATGGGAAAGATAATTAAACTAAAGAAATATTCTGTCCCCCTGGAAAAACTTCGCTGGATCTGCTCAGATGATGTGTTTCAGTTTGAATGCACATCGGATATAGAGCCTCTCAAGGAATTTATCGGGCAGGACAGGGCTATTGACTCAATAAATTTCGGTCTTTCTGTTGAAAGATCAGGATATAACCTTTTTTTGACCGGACTTACAGGAACCGGCAAGGCAACAACCATTAAGTCCCGGTTGCAAAAATTTCTTGATGGAAGGGAAGCAAAGGGGATTAAGCCCCATATCTATGATTGGTGTTATGTTTATAACTTTTCAGTTCCGGACCAGCCCCGGATACTTAAATGGCCCCAGGGGTTGGGAAAATCCTTTGGCAATGATATGGAAGAACTGCTGAAAACCTTAAAAGAAGAGATACTGAAGACCTTCGGAACCGAGGAATATAATAAAAGAAAACAGGAGGTTCTGGAGGGAAACCACAGAAGATACCAGGAAGCTATGGATGAACTTGAAAGAGAGGCTGCTGAAAAAAATCTCATGGTGCAGCTTTCCCATTTGGGTGCTGCTGTGGTCCCGCTGTTTGAAGGGAAACCGATGTCAAGGGAGGAATTTCTGAAACTCCCTGAAGCTGAACGGGAAGAGGTTGAGGAAAAACGTCTGGAGATGATGAAAAAAGTTGATGAGACATATACGCGCCTCAGGGATCTGGAAAAAGATATTAGTGAAAAAATGAAGGAGAATGATATAAAGGCTGGTGAATTTGCGATAGCACGTCCCTTTGAGGATATGTTCAGCAAGTATGCAGAATATCCTGAAATTACAGATTATCTCAAAGATGTGAGAGAATATACCCTGTCAAAATTGGATTTGTTTTTGCAGACACCGGCACCTCCCCAGTCTCCTGGTATCCTTCCGGTTCAGCAGGCAGATCCTTTTATGGCGTATAAGGTCAATGTTTTTGTGGATAACAGCTCCATAAGCGGACCTCCTATTGTCATTGAACCTAACCCGAACTGGTTTAACATGTTTGGAAAGATCGAAAGAAGGGCCTTAATGGGGACTTATATAAGCGATCATACCATGATCAAGGCCGGAGCGGTTCAGTCAGCTAACGGCGGTTACTTAATTGTCAGCATCCGTGATGTATTGCTCAACCAGGGTGTATGGGAGGGATTGAAAAGGGTTATCAAAACAAAAGAGGTTCGGGTTGAAGATCCATGGGAACAGTTAGGGTACTTTACTCCTCAGGGTATGAGGCCGCAGCCAATACCTGTAGATTTCAAGATAATTGTTATGGGAGATGATTCCCTCTACCAGATGCTGAACCTTTATGATGAAGATTTCTGGGAGATGTTCAAAGTAAAAGCAGATTTCGACTCTCTCATGAAACGTACTGATGCGAATTTGATGGCCTATGCCTGTTATATACGAAGCTGCTGTGACACTGAACTGCTCCTGCCTTTTAATCGCACAGGGGTCATAAAGGTTATTGAACATTCAGTCAGATCAGCAGGTGATCAGGAAAAGCTCTCTGCGAGATTTGGTCCTTTAAGAGATTTGCTGGTTGAATCTGATTACTGGGCAAGGGAGTCTAAAAGTCAGGAGATTACCGGAGAACACGTCGAAAAAGCAGTAAAAGAGAAAATTCACCGGCTGGACCTGATAGCTGAGCGCATGCGCCAGATGATCGGAGAAGGAACTATCATGGTTGATGTTGAAGGAGCAGTTACAGGCCAGGTGAACGGACTGGCAGTATACGATCTCGGTATCTTCAGTTTCGGACAGCCTAACCGCATAACTGCGAAGACCTTTTTGGGAAAACGCGGTGTGATCAATATCGAAAGAGAATCACAGCTTAGTGGCCGTATTCATGACAAAGGGGTCCTTATCTTATCAGGCTATTTAGGATCGAAATATGCACAGGATAAGCCGTTATCACTTTCTGCAAGCATATGTTTTGAACAGTCATATTCAGGAGTTGAAGGAGACAGTGCCTCCTCTGCAGAACTGTATGCAATACTCTCCAGTCTCGCTGATCTCCCGGTCAGACAGAATATCGCGGTTACCGGCTCGGTGAACCAGAAGGGTGAAGTTCAGCCTATCGGAGGGGTAAACCAAAAAATCGAGGGGTTCTTTGATGTCTGCAAGGCTAAGGGATTGACGGGTGAACAGGGTGTTATGATTCCCCATCAGAATATCAGGAATCTTATGCTGCGCGAGGACGTGGTGAAAGCAGTACAGGAAGATCAATTCCATATCTATTCAGTTAAAACCATTGATGAAGGTATTGAAGTCCTGACCGGCGTGCCTGCCGGAATGAGAAAGGCAGACGGTAGTCATTCGAAGGACACAGTGAATTTCCTTATTGACAAGCGCCTGAGGGAGTATGCCAAAAAACTGAAAAACTTTGGTGGCTCTGAGTAAAGTGTTTCCTGATTAAGATAATTTGACAGAATACCTATGCAGAAGAAATAATTAAAATATGGACAGACGATATACTTCTTTTGGTCCTTATATGAAAAAGCGATTCGGCGCCACTGTTTATAAAGTAAATGTGGATGCAGGATTCACCTGTCCAAACAGGGATGGAACTGCAGGAATATCCGGGTGTATTTACTGTAATAACGACAGTTTCAGGCCAAGTTCCTGCAGGCCGACGCTCACTGTCAGTGAACAGGTGCAGAATGGCATCACATATGTCAAAAAGAGGTATAAGTCGGAAAAATTTCTCGTATATTTTCAGCCTTATACAAACACGTATGCTCCTGTTGACGAACTGGAGCGTCTCTATAAGGAAGCCCTGTCTGACCCCTCTGTCATAGGGCTTGCAATAGGCACAAGACCTGATGCAGTGGATGCTGAAAAAATTGCCTTAATTCAATCATTGGCAGAGAAATATTTTATCCTGGTTGAATATGGGATGCAGTCGATGTACGATAAGTCTCTCGAATTCATAAACCGCGGACACGACTACAATACATTTCTAAAAGCGCTCGAAATGACAAAGAACAGGGGCATATTCATCGGCACTCATATTATAGTGGGGTTCCCGACAGAAACAAGGGAAGAAACGATGTCCATGTCAGATGAAATTTCCAATCTTCCTTTAGAATTTCTCAAGATACACCAGCTACAGGTTATAAAAGATACGCCTCTTGAAGTAATGTATAAAAAGAATCCGTTTCATGTGTTTGGATATGAAGAGTATCTTGATTTTGTGACTGAATTCATAGAAAGACTTTCTCCCCGGATAGTAATGCAGAGGCTCTTTGCCACAGCTCCTGACAGTATTCTGATAGCACCCCATTGGGGGAAGAGCAGGCAGGAGATTCTGCGGGACATTGAGAAGAGGCTCGAGGTCATGGAGACATACCAGGGCAAAAAACTGAAAATCCATGCCGGGATCTGATAGAAGCTTGGACTACTTTATCACTTTTTCTGAGCGTATCCTATCTTTTTGAGCGCTTCTTCAACTTCACCGAGTATTGAAGGATCATCTATTGTTGACGGCATAGCGTATGGCTGGGCATCTGCGATTTTCCTCATGGTGCTCCGCAGTATTTTCCCGGAGCGGGTCTTTGGGAGTCTCGAGACAACGACTGCCTCTTTAAAGCACGCGATCGGGCCGATCTCATTCCTGATCATCTGAACCAGTTCTTTTTTCAGTTCCTCTTCCCCTCTGGCAACCCCTGCTTTCAGAACAACCAGTCCTACAGGAAGCTGACCCTTAAGAGTATCATGGGCGCCGATAACCGCGCACTCAGCAACATCTTCATGCTGGGCCACAACCTCTTCCATGGAGCCCGTAGACAGTCTGTGGCCTGCGACATTAATGACGTCGTCAACCCTGCCCATGATATGAACATATCCATCTTCATCCATATGACCGCCATCGCTTGTGAAATAGTATCCCGGGAATATTTTCATATATGACTCAATAAACCTTTCGTCTGCATTCCAAAGGGACGGCAGTGTTCCGGGAGGAAGGGGAAGCTGCACAACCACAAGCCCCTCTTCTTTTGGCCCCAGTTTCCTGCCCATATTGTCGATTATCTGGACATTATATCCCGGCACTGGTTTTGTGCAGGATCCGGGCTTGATCGGGAAGCTCTCTATCCCCATACAGTTTGCGGCTATGGGCCAGCCAGTTTCAGTCTGCCACCAGTGGTCGATGACAGGCTTCTGCAGAAGGTTATGGGCCCAGTGGTAGGTATCAGGGTCTAAACGCTCACCGGCAAGGAAGAGATATCTGAAACCTGAAAGATCATATTTTTTAATATATTCACCCTTCGGGTCTTCTTTCTTAATTGCACGGAATGCAGTCGGAGCTGTAAACATGGTTTTCACTCCATGCTGGGAAATAACCCTCCAGAATGCCCCGGGATCAGGCGTGCCAACGGATTTACCTTCATAAAGGATAGTCGTGCAGCCTGTGAGCAATGGTCCGTAAACAATATATGAATGCCCTACTACCCACCCTACGTCAGAGGCTGCCCAGTAGACCTCCCCGGGTTTTGTGTCATATATATTTTCCAGACTCCATCTCAATGCAACGGCATGGCCGCCATTGTCCCGTACTACACCTTTGGGTTTTCCGGTAGTTCCTGACGTATAGAGGATATAAAGCGGATCCGTTGCCTTAACTGGTACGCATGGCACCGGCTCTGCACCGGCAATAAATTCATTCCAGGCTATATCCTGGCCCGGAATCAGTTCAGCTTCTGCCAGTCGTCTTTGATAAATGATACACTTCTCGGGCTTGTGGGCCGCAAGTTCAATCGCTCTGTTCAACAGAGGTTTATATTCTATAAGTCTCCTGACTTCCATAGCGCCTGAGGCGGAGATAATGACCTTTGGCTTTGCATCATTAATCCTGAGCGCAAGTTCATTAGGCGCAAACCCGCCGAAGACTACCGAATGGACAGCTCCGAGCCGCGCGCAGGCCAGCATTGCCACAACAGCCTGAGATATCATGGGCATATAGATAATTACAGTATCGCCTTTTGCTACGCCAAGTCCTTTCAGGGCACCGGCAAAACGTGATACCTGATCGAGCAGATCCCGGTAAGAAATCTTTCTTATTGTCCCTGTAACCGGGCTGTCGTAAATGATAGCAGTCTGATCACCCCTTCCGTCTTCAACATGCCTGTCGAGGGCGTTATAACAGGTGTTCATCTCACCACCTGTAAACCACCGGTAAAACGGAGGGTTTGAGGAATCAAGAACCTTATCCCATTTTTTGTACCATGTTATAGCTTCAGCAGCATCCCCCCAGAAACCTTCAGGATCACTAATGCTCCTCTTGAATAACTCTTCATACTTCCCCATCAGGTGCCTCCTTCAGATGTTTTCAAAAAAGCTATTTATCTTATCACAAAAAACATTTTTATTTTATGCTGACTGTCGAAAAATTCAGATGTCTTCAGTCCCATGATTCATAGCATTGTTGCAATCTGCTAATTCTGAATTTCTTAACTTTGGAAAATAATTTAAGAGAGGGCTCTTCTTTGAGGAATTCAGGGATTGGAACGAACGTTGAATCTCATTGCCATTTAGAGATAGCTCTGCTTGTACGCTTTTATCCCTTCTGATGCACGGGAGTTAGTTGGAGATATCTTCAATGCCCTTTCCAATACAGCTTTTGCCTTTGCAGGCAGGTGCATTGCCAGATAAACAAACCCCAGTTCGGCAAGATAATTTGTATTAAGAGGATCAAGGGACAGGGCTCTCCCGAATGCTTTTTCCGCATGCTTATGTTTATTCTGTTTCATTAGAGATAGTCCGTAGTAAAAGTAATAATGAGCTGCTTCGCTGAAAAAATATGACGCCTGACCAAAAAGCATTTCAGCTTCCTGATAGTTGTTTTTCCTTAATTCTGTCCTGCCCTCTTCAAACAATTCCCTCGCCTTTTCCTGGTTTGAAATTATCCTTGCAGGCCTGATAGTGTTTATTTCATCATATTCTTTTCTTTTCTGCGGATTGGATAATATTGCATATGCATCGCAGATATATGAAAAAATTTCGCTTAATTTTTTCTTTAGCGAAACTTCAGTAAGATGGAAGTGCATATCAGGATGGTATCTCTTAGCAATTCTATAATAAGCTTTTTTGATCTCACTGATTGAGGCATATTTTTTAACCCCCAAAATACTATAGTAACCAAGTCTCTCATATTTATCGTATATATTCTCAATTTCTTCTTTGAAAAGGGGATCTGCTTTCTGCGCAGAATCTTCCTGTACTATATCTTCAACCTCCTTTGGGATTTCGTTTAACAGGATATTTTCTGCCTTCCCGTCTATAATCCTTACCTTCAGCAAACCACATATCGTCTTCATAGCGTTAAGGCCGTCAAGCTGGGAACGTTCAATAACTTCTTGAATGGTTCTTTTCCCGTCAATACAAGTGAGTATCTTTTTGCCGGATTGATCCAGTCTTATATCCTGGAAAAGATCAAGGGGATCTTTAGAGAAGCATATGATGCTGTTTGAAGCCGGAAAATCATTTCTGATGAAATCCATATTGTTAATCCTTTTTATCCCGTTATATATAATATTTGCAGCTGAAATATTTAATGTAATTACCTCTTCCGTTGGCAATGGCATCTCCTCAAATGCAAATGTCCCTTCCTCCAGAGCGAAAATGCTCAGTATTATCTCTTCTGTCTGGTGTCTGACTGTTGTAACAAGTTCCTCGGGTTTTAAATAACCGAGCTTTACGAGCACTGTAGCCTGTTTCTGCTGAGTATTTTTCATCTCTGTAACAGAATGGGTATATTGTTCGATATTTATTTTCCCTTCTCTGAGAAGCATATCTCCGATCCGGTCTTCAGAGTGGTTAGAGGAAGAAAATATCATATCACCGTTTTTAATATAAATCTTTTTGATGACATCCGAGCTTTTGATTGTCAGAACGCCAGTTTTATGGCTTCTCTGCAGACCGATCAGTGTGTCTGGGAAATTAAAATCTCTTAAAAGTCCATTCAGTTTTCCGAATTTTCCTATGCCGATTCTAAGCCCGGATAGATCATTCTTCGCCCACATAACTTCTCCGAAAGTCTTTATCTCCGGATGTTTTATAGTGATACCTATAATGTCACCTTTTCTTATGTGAGGAGTATCCTTAACTATTGCTCCTATCCCGTTGAGGGAATAGTCTACTGTTTTTGCCTTAAAACGTTCACTGTTTATTGTCAGTTCAAACTCCGAGAAGTT
>Ga0315273_10004294_pt1 | contig 17444 bp, 10 predicted proteins | sample YL17G02_0_MG_FD_205753 | JGI IMG/M metagenome (GOLD analysis project Ga0315273, IMG submission 205753) | Sediment microbial communities from Yellowstone Lake, YNP, Wyoming, USA - YL17G02_0 | ecosystem: Environmental > Aquatic > Freshwater > Lake > Sediment | place: USA: Wyoming | collected...
GCCGCTGGCGTCCGTCGTCGTCGTCCTGCTCACGGTCCCGCTCAGCAACACGGTCGCTCCCGACAGCGCAACCCCGCCCGACGTCACGTTCCCCGAGATTGAATAGCTCGTCCCCGTGAAGTCCTGGCCCGTGACGTTCGCACCGTTCACGGTCACCGGCCGGTTCACCGGCGAGAAGACATAGCCCAGCCTGGAAGGCGTGACCGTGTAGTTGCCGTTCCCCACGATGGTGAACGTGTAATTGCCGCTGGCGTCCGTCGTCGTCGTCTTGCTCAGGGCACCACGCAGCGACAGGGTCGCTCCCGAAAGCGGAACCCCTCCCGACATCACCCTCCCCGAAATAAAGTGGGTCGTCGCTGCGAAATCTTGACGAATGCCCGGCAGGACATAGAGCCCTTCACTCATCCCGGTGACAAGAACATCACGCAATCCATCACCCGTTACATCACTTATGACCAGCGACAGACGCGAGGAGGTGTCTCCTGCGCTCGACCCATCGAAACCAAAGGAGGTAAACTCCGAGGCGCTGAAACTATGATCGGGCCCCTGATAATACACAAGAACATTGCCACCCGATGAAGCACCCGCATTCATCAAAGCTCCGGCAATGTTATTCAATCCGTCTCCGTTGATATCGGAAAGGACGATTTCATCCGGCGGGCTTTGTTGCAGGTTTACTTGGACAGGGGGATCCAATTTCCCTGTACCGTTTTGCAAAAATATATGGAAGGAGCCTATTGTTCCCGAAGACACCGCAACAACATCGTTCTTCCCGTCACCATTTGCATCCCCTACCGTAAAGGTGCCAATCCCTGCCGAATTGTCGGTGTTTATTGTATAGAGATCCGGGATTGCGGTCAGGGTACCGTTCTCCAATTGCTTGACCACCGCAAACTCAAAATCGCCGCTTTGGAAGACCAGGTCGTTCCGGCCGTCATTATTCATATCCGCCGCATGGATGCTCCCGGCAACCCGGACAAACGACTCTTTGTAAATGAATTCCTGATTCAGCGTGCCATCTGTTTTCTGATAATAAACGGAAATGTTCCCTTTCGCGGTCGACTCCGAAGAACCCAATACCGCGATGTCCTTTCTCCCGTCGGAGTTGAGGTCCGCAACACAGAGATCACCGACCTCCATGGAGGAGACGACGGCCTCTTGCGGTGTTCCAAATGTCCCATTGGACGGTTGTTGATAATAAACAACCATCCGACCCAACCACCCTGTGGTGGCGGTTCTCGAAATCCCGGAAACGATAAGGTCGTCCCTGCCGTCGTGATTGACATCCCCGATGGCGAGGCCCTTCAACGTCAAGTCCTGAACGGGAATATCCACAACCGGTTTAAATGTCCCGTTGGAATTTTGATAAAAGAGCAGGATGTGCTGATCTCCGGCACGCTCTCCGGTTACCGCGACATCGCCCAAGCCATCCCCGTTCAAATCCCCAACCGCAATTTTGGATCCCCGCAGATTGTTCGTCGCATAATAAATCGCAGAACCCAACGTCAGTTGAGGATTCGTGCTTGTTCCTCCGCCACCTTCCGATCCGCAACCGGATATGAGGGCAGAGAACAGAACCAGAACAATCATGCGCCCCAATACATGGTAAACATGCCGCCTTGACGGTGTTTTAGTCCCATGGATGTTTCGATCTGTTTTTTTCATAAGCCTTCCTTCATCCATTCCTCAATGTCGGCCCGGATGCGATGCCTGTCTATGGATACGACAGGTTGTTATGGGTCACCCCGTGACAGACGAGCGTGCAACTCCCCGAGAAGGTGCCGGTGTCGCTGAATTTCGGAAAGTTGTTCGGTGTCCGGTTGACCGGCGCCACGATCCTCGTGTCGAAGTTGACCAGGTGCGTATGGCTTCCCGTAATCCGGTTGTCCGGAATCCCGTGGGGGTCGTGACAGGAGGAGCAGGGCGCCCCCTTGGCCAGATGCCCGCTATGCCCTCCGCCGGTCGCCGTGGTTCTCCCGATCTTCTTCCGGAAACTCGCGTCGCTCAAAATGCTCGTTCTTTCGTGACAGCGGTAACAGAGGGCGTAACTCTCGTAGCTCTCGGGGGTACCGTCCGCCGTCTCGTATCTTTCTCTCAGGATCGGGGCGAACGAGGAGCCGTGCGGGCCCTTCGAGCCCCCCGAATCGTCCCGATGACAGTCGGTGCAGTAAATCATGTTCAAAGCGTTGAGGGAAGGCTCGTAGGTTGAGGGGATGCTCGGGATGTTGAGGTTCTTTCCGACGCCGACGACCGGATGGTAGGACGGATTGGACGAATCGAAGGCTAACCGGGTGTTGGACGTATTCACCACTCGGGGAACATACGACAAGCCGGGGTTATAGTCGCTGTGGCACCGGAAGCAGAGCTCGTATTCATAGGTAACGAAAGGTTTCTCCAAGCCGTCTCGATCGACCCCCTTCACCCCCCGGAGCATGCCCGAGGCGTCCGGGACGGAAGCCTTTTGCTTTCTGACCACGTGAGGATTGTGACAGTCGACACAGGTTACGTGGCGCGCCCCGGTGCGGGACGATTCCTTCGTAAGATGAAGGACATCGCCTACGCCGGACTTTCCGCCGTGACTCGACATCTTCTTTACCTGACGCCGGATGTTGACCATCCTTCCTGCTTCTGGAGGAGAGGATGCCTGGACCGTTGACGAAATATTCTTTGCCGTAGCGGGAGCGGCCGCCATTGTGTGGATGGAACCAGGGGCACCGCCGCTATGGCACGCCAGGCAGAAATCGGAGGAAGTGTAGTTCAGGAGCCATTGCGGGCTCGCGGCGAAATGGGGCGTGTGGCAGACCTCGCAGCCCCACTCGGCCACGGTACTCCAGGTCGGCCACGTCTTTGGCGGTATGGGCAGAACCCCGGTGGGCACGGGAACCGTCGACGTGGCATGGGAAGAGACCCCCCACCCGCTCACCTGGTGACAAGCGATGCAGAGGGCCGAATACCGGTTGTTCATGGCGAGAAACTTCCCGTTGGTATCGTCGTGAGGATCGTGGCACGTGGTGCATTGGAGATCGTCGACGGCGCCGAAAGTAAGGTTTCGCGGAGGCTCGGAAGCCAGTTCGATGTTGGGAAGCGCCCTGGAGTACGAGAACGAGACAGGGTGATGGCTCGTCAGATTGAGTCCAAGGTTCGAGAGGCTCGACGAAGGAACGGTGGTCGTGCCTCCCGCCATCGTGATACCCCCTGCCGGGTTGACGACGGCACCGATGGCCGTGGTCCCGTCATGGCAGCTCAGGCAGAGTTTCGTTGCCCCCGTGGGCTGCGCGGGAACGGGGGACTTCAACGTCGGGCTGGTGTAAAACGTGTACACCCTCGGCCCTATCTCCTTGTTCCAGAGGGGGGTTAGGGGTGTCCCGTTGTGAGGTGTATGGCAGAAAACGCAGATGCGGCTTTCCGTCTGTGCCTGGATGGGTCCGGGGCCGGTCACGGAAAGGTTGTGCTTGGTATCGTTGATGCCTGTAAGCGCATATCCCTCGACCGGGGCGAGGGAAAAGAACGCACCGAAAAGCGCGATCAAGGCGAATCGTCTCATGACCCCTCTAACGCTCCAGACCGGACGACGAAATCCCATTTTGGTAGTTCTCCTTAATTTTGAAGACCTGGACGCTCCGGTTGTAGGTATCGCAGACGTAAAGCATGTTGTCCGCGTCGATGAATATTCCCGACGGCAGCCAGAACTCGCCGTAATCCGTTCCCCGTCCTCCCACGGTCAGCAGAAAGTCCCCCTGCCGGTTGAAGAGTTGGATGTTATCGAACCGGCTGTCCGCGACATAGACGATGCCGTCCTTGTCCGCGGCGACCCCTTTGGGCATCGCAAGGTCCCCCGAGCCATTTCCATGATGTCCGAAGGAACCGAGCGCCTGGCCGGCCCCGTCGAAGATCGCTATCCGGAAATTCATGGAGTCCGTCACGTAAAGGAGACCGGACAGCGACCGGAAGATGTGTGTCGGGTGATTGAACCCGCCCACCCCTTCGCCCGCCTGGCCGAAGGAGAAAGCGGCCTCGCCTCTTGTGTCGAACGCGTAGATCCTGTTTCCGACGGTATCGGCGACGTAGAGGAGCTTTTTGTCGGGATTATATGCTAGCCCCGTCGGTCTCTTTAACGGACCAGCCCCGGTTTCGCGGAAATAAGAGAGGAACTCCCCGTCGCCGCGGAACACGAAGATCTTTCCGGCCGCCGAGTCCGAGACGTAGAGTTTCAGATCGTCGTCGAAGGCCAGGCCGACCGGAGACCTCAATCGCTCAGCGCCAGCTGTCATGATCCTGACATATCTCTGCTCCCCGGGGAGATAGAGGTGAACACAACCGCAGCCCGTGTCCGCAACGGCAAGGCGCCGGTCGCGACCGGTCGTTACGGCCACCGGCAAGTAGAAACTGTTGCTGTCGCTGCCGTCGTCCCCGTAGACGATGGCCCCGAGGAGCGAGCGGGTGGAGAGGTTTGGCGAAAAGCCTTTAAGGGCCATGCCGTAGGTAACCTTTGCCCTGGCCGGCTGGTATGGCCACTGAAGCGCAGTTTCGGAACTTTCCGACCGGACCGCCCATTTCGAGGCGCACCCCGCGGCCAGAAAAACCGCACAGAATACCCATATCGGCAACCTGCTTCTCATCTGCACCCGTGATTTCCCCTATGGTTTTCTTTCGACAATGCCCATTATTTCAATTGTGGCTCCCTTTCGCAATTCCGCCTCCCACTGGCGCAGTCTCTCCTGCCTCGCCTCCGCCTTGAGTTTCTGCTCGAGGAGTCCTCTCACCTGGCCCAGGGTGAGCTGTTTCATTGGGGAATATTCCTTCAACCGGATAATGTGAAGGGTGTCCTCCATTTCGATGACCCCGGAGAGCTCTCCCTTTTTCAATTTTATTGCCTCCTCGTAAAGCTCTTTCTGTTTCTTCCGTGTGATCTCGGTTTCGTGCACGATGAACGTGCCGTCGGGGGCCAAATTCCAAGGGTTCCGGTCCACGTCTTCGAGCATCTTCCTACGGATTTCCTCGGCTCTCTCTACAGACGCGCTCTCGTCGGGATTCAGGAAAAAAACGATGTCGTCCACGACCACCTTCTCGGGTTTGACGTATTTTCCCTTCTCTTTTTCGTATTCTCTCATGAGGTCGTCTTCCGACAGGGCGACATTATCGGGCACTTCCCTCTCGATGATGCGCCGTAGCACGATATCCCTCTCGATGGCAGCGAGCAATCCTTCCTCCGTCCGCATCTCCTTTTCGAGGGCCTTTTTCAGCCCTTCGCCCCCCCCCATTTTCGCCCTTAGATCCTCAAGCCTCTTGTCCACCTCTTGGGGATCCGCGCTGATGCCGTCGGCCTTTGCCTTCTGATAGGCGAGCTCCTCGAAAATCGCCTGGTCCAGCGCCCCCTTCCTGAGGGCATCCTTTCCCTTGGAAGCTTCCGCTCCATGCCCTTTGCCGGCTCTCAACCGGTTCACCGTGTCCGTAACTGCCTCGGCCGTGATCGCGGTGCCGTTTACCCTCGCAACCACCGCCTCCGCCGCGAAGGCGAGACATACCAGGCTGGCAGTTGCGCTCACGAGAGCAATGGAAAGGGCTTTCTTCATCTTTTCCCTTTTCCTCCGATCTTCATTAGAAGAATTTTCTCTTCACGTTCATGAAATAATACTGGTGTGTCCTTGTTGTTGTCGCCGCCGTGGTTCCTGGCGATTCGCTATCGGAGTGGGTCGCGTTGGCTCCGAGGCTGAGGGTAAATTTCGCGACCTTCCACTGGAGGGCCACATCCGCGGATTCCGCCGAGCCGTTCGTCGGGCCACTGAAATGGGCATACGAGCCGCCGCCGGAAAGGAGAAGATTTTTCGCCGGTAGCTGATGCTGGATATTGCCGGTAATCACGACCGTCTTGTAGCTGTACCCCTGGGCGGATGCGGTTTGTGAATAGCTTGTGTCGGTATAGTACGCACTGGCGAATGCGCGGGTCGTTTCGGCGATGTCCTTCGTGTATGCGACTTCCCCCTTCCATTGCGAATACGGACTGACGTTGGAATCCTGTTGCTGATATTCCACCAGCGCGCGGAAGGGCTCTTTCCTTAAATTGACGCCCACGGTGTACAACGTGGTATCGGGAGGTTCCCCCGGGAAATCCCCGGAGAGAACCTTTGTTTTCGAACTGCTGTAACTGTAATAGGGATTCACCATGTTGCTGAAGAGCTCGAAGCCGACGTTGTATGACAAATAATCCGTCCGCGACTTGAACTCCGCCGGAATTCGGGAATAGGAAACCAAGAAGGTATAGGTCTCCGGCACGGCGAATTCCGAAGGGAGATTGAAGATCGTGACCTGTACCTTGTTGCCGTGCGACATAACGGTGTAATTGATGTTCTCCTCGAGGAGAACCAAGCCGAACGGGGGAAGGGGGGACTTCAGGTAGACCCGGAGGGTCGCCGGAACAACATCCAGGACGTCCAGGAAAAAGGAACCCGGGACTGGAGTCGTGTGTTGTTCGTTGGTGGCCACGGTCACCCCCGACGTGTCCGTCACCGAGCTGCTTAGGTTGAGCCCCGCCAATAACCTGCCCCACGGAATGCTCTTTGTGTAGTTAAACAACAAGGAATTGGATTGCGTTGTTGTGTCGCCGACGGCGGATGATAGCGAATCGTAAAAGAAGGCGTATCTACTTTGCAAACTCTGGTAAAGGTAATGGGAAAGGCTGAGATCGACCCTCTTGTCGGTGGCGCTGGTAGTTATCTCCGGGAACGTTCCGGTGGCTCCGACGGTGTAGTCATTCTTTCTGTAGGAATACGAAAGATCCGTCCTGAAGTTCAGGGGAAGATTGGCGTGCAGAAGCTCGTACCAGGAGAACTGATCGGTCTTCAGGGGACCGCTGAAGGGGCTGTCCTGCTTTGCGCTGGAACCCGAGAGAGTCGAGTTCAGGCTTACATTTCTCAGGTCGATGGTGTTTCCGACCGAGTATTCGTCGGTGTCGCCATTGCCTTGCGCGGTCGAGTCGAAGGTTTTGTGGTCGTATGTCGCGTTCAGCGATAGCACGTTGCCGTTTCTGTATTCCTTGAAATAGGTGCCGTCGGCGCCGAAGAGTTTAATGTCACTGGAAAACAGCGAGGATTCGATGGAATCCTCTATGTATCTTGCGCTGAAAAAGTACGGCTTCTCACGGTATCGAAAAACCGCGCCCTTGCTGTAATCAACGTTGGTGTAAAACGTCGCGAACTGCTGCTTGTACAGGGGTTCGAGTCGGCGCGAGAACAACCGCAGATTGTAAGGATGTTCGGGCAGGGCGATTACTGTCGCATCGTACTCAAAGCCAGTCACATTATACCATCCGGTGGATCCGAGAACGGAATTCTCGTAATTTTCTTGCTTAAGAGCGCCGGAAAGCGACAACCGATACGTGATAAACCGCGGATGGTAACTGTAGCCGTTGGAGTAAACGGTCAGTTTCTCCCTGATGAACCTGTCTGTCCAATCCAGGCCGTTTCTGCCAACCTTGTTGCTTTCGGTCTCGGACGTTGCGAATATTTCCAGGTCCGCGCCGTTTTCATACGGTCTCGGGATGAATTCCGTCCATGAGGCAGCCACAAAGGATGGGAAGGCCGCAAAGGCTGCAGCAAGGATCAGGAACACTCTCGCGAGATGTTTTATAATCGACATGCGTCACGCGCACATCCGATGAGGTATAAACCGGATTTGGTATTCAGCACACAGAATGCAGAACCACGAATCGCCATTTCACCAGGGTCCAGTTGTCGGACTTGCGGGCGTCATGTTTCAAAACCTATTGAATGTTAATAAAAAATCTTGCGATCGCATCGCCCATTTCTACCTGCCAGCAAATACAGCAACTTGCATGCCGTTAAACATAAACAATAAACATACGATTTATATATATTTTTCCATACAGCCGGTATTGAGGATTATGCTACGGGACCAAAAAATGAAAATATTTCACAATATGAGAATAAATTTCCCTACACCCATCCAACCGCCTTATTCTGTTAAATAATTATTCCTTTCTTAATGGAAAGGAATGTCCTGATTCGTCATTTCAACAGGAACCGGTTGTCGGACATGTGGGCATCGTGACAGGTGGTGCATTTCGTTGAGGGATCCTTGTGCGCCTCGTTGGCCGCCACTGCCTTTTCATCATGGCAGGTAAAGCAGAAACTTTCCGACTCCGACACGAGGAGAAACGGATACCGGGAACTGTGGGGTTCGTGGCAGACCCGGCACCCCCCCGAGACCAGGGGGCCGTGCACCCATTTCTTATCCGGACGAATTTCATGGCAATTGGAACAGAGTTCATCGATGGGCGCCACGAGGGCATTGCTTGGCCTCTGGTGGCAGGCGTCGCACTGCTTTGTGGCATAGGGGCCGTGTTCCCGGATGGACGGCGCCACTTTTGTGCCCGACGTATCTCCGGCTGCCGTCTTTCTGATCTGGGCGGCCTTTCCCTCCTCCGGGTCCGGCACGCCGTCGAAGAAGAAGCGCAGCGTCTTGTACCGTGTCGTCGCCTCGCACCCACACAGCAGCACCGTTAGCACAAAAAGGACCGGCAGGGATCTCCAGATCTTCATTGCTCCTTCTTTTCTTCCGTGTCCTCTCCCGTCTCAGTCTGTTTCAACTTTTGCAGATTCTCCAACTCTTTCTGCCTTTTCTCCTCGATCTCTTTCAGAATCTCATCGTCCGTGGCGATCTTTTTCCCTTTCTCTTTGCCGAATCCCAGGACGTTCACCATGCGGTCGCCGAACTGGCTGGTCACGATGATGAGGTATTCGACCTCGAAACCGGGCTCTACATATTTCCGGAAATACTCGAGGTTCCTGTAATCCACGACCACCTTCGCCGGAAGGAGGAAATTGCCGGGCGCGGTGCCGCCCTCTCCGAAAAAGAGGAGGAGTCTTCCGTCCCTGTTGAATATCTGCACATTGTTGAAGGCAGCGTCCACGGCGTAAAGACGGCCTTCCCTGTCGAAGGCGGTGCCCCTCGGCCGCGCAAAGTGACCCAGGTTGTCTCCGGCCTTTCCAATCGTCGCCCTGAGGTTTCCGTCCCTGTCGAACTTCAGGATCTGGAACCTTCCCGAGTCCGTGACATAGAGGTACCCCTCGGCGTCGAATGCCAGGTTGGTGGGTCTGCTGACTCTATCGGTGGGGTCCCCCTTGTCACCGATGGTCTTTATCATTTCCCCCGACTTCTTGTCGAAGACCTTGACCACTTTATTCTTGTTGTCGGCGACGTAAAGCCTGTCCTCGAAGGCCACGGCATCCACGGGCTTCCAGTTTCCCGGCCTCCCGTAGGCCTTCAGGTATTCGTCGTTACGGTCAAAAACCACCACCTGTCCCCTCACGGGATCCGTCACGTACTTGGTGCCGTCCTCTTCGATGCTGATGTTCAGGGGTTGAACCAGTTTGCCGGCGCCCTTCGCCCCCTTCAGCGGTTCGAAGGTCTTCGCTTTCAGGTCGAAGACCACGACCGTGCTGTTGGTGTCGCAAACGTAGATCCTGCCGTCGTGGGTCCCGACGCCATACGGTTTGTCCAGTTTGATTTCCCTCTTCTCCCCGAGAATGAACCTCTGGAAAGCGCTCTCTTCCTCGATGTCCTTTGTGCCGTTAAAGGAGGTAAGGTACTGTATGCGGTGAGGCGCGGGCGCGGGAGGGAAAAAGACCGGTTCCTCTTTTTTCTTCTGGGGCGCAGCACACCCGCCGAGCACGAAAACAAGCGCCAACGCAGAGACGCCAATGCCATGGATCGTCTTCTTCATCGGAAGTCTCCGTCCCAAGCCATATTGCCGACTACCCGCCGGAACCCATTGGAATTGTAAGTAAAAAGGGGATGGAACTCCATCCCCTTTTTATTACAGCCTGTTGTTGCTGCTTTACGGAGTCAAGCCGGGGTCGGTCCCCTTGATGTGGCAAGTGAGACAGAGCCGGCTGTTCTGGTCGCTTCTCCAGAGGAGGGTCTCGCCCGTGTTGCCTGTGTTATGTACGGAGTGGCAGGTGGCGCACTCCATCTGCGCGACGCCCGTGAGGCCGCCATAGAGGTGCGACCTTACAGGACCCGCGGTACCAAGAAAGGCAACATCGGCAGGCCTGATCTCAAGATCCGTGCCCGACACGGAATCATAGTCGAAACCGATAGGGTGGTGATTTCCGAGGTAGCCGCCTTGGCCGATCAGATTCGCTCCAACAACAAAGGCACTGCCCCGGGCATAGGAGCCGGTGCCAGCCATGGTGGAGGTTCCATAGGAGTTCACGGCAACGCTGCCGTCGTGGCAACTCAGGCAGAGCAGAGACGAGGAGCCAACCGTCATACCGTTTGCGATGGCCTGCGAGGCCTTCGGGGCAAGCGGGTTTTGCGGCGCTCCCGGTCCGTTCTGGTAAGGGTAGAACACAGAATTCAAAGTTAAAGTGTGGTTCCAGAGAGGGAGGTAATTGTATGCATCCGGCGCCACGTCACCGGTGCCCAGAGCGGGGAAGCCGCCGTTGGCCGTCGAAAGTTTGTAGGCATGGTGCGGCGTATGGCAGTAGATACAGATTCTCGTGAGTGGGTCAGGCGAGGGAGCCGGGTAGCCCGCCGCCAAGTCATGTGCCGATAAATCGATACCGGAACCGACAGCGGTTCCCGCCATTGCGACAGGCGCAAAGCACAGTCCGAATACCAGACAACCGAAGACCAACACAATCTTTTTCATTTTTTTTCCCCTCCAAAATTAATCGAGCTTTTGTCTTCTCGCCCTTCCCGACACCCCCGCATCCGGAAAGGCCCTGCGACTATCATGGCAGACCCACATCGTTCTTGAAACGATTATCATGCAATCCGGATGCCAGAATAAACAATTCGGCCGGGATATCCAGGAAGCAGATTAATGCTCTGATATTAATCAGTATTTTCAACAAACAATAATTTTAATCATTAATTTCTAGAGCTTTTCTCTAATGTCTTTGGCGAAATCACCACCCAAAGTGTGGAAAAAAAGCCTATTTCCTCCTGAATAGCATGATTGCCGGAGAAGCGTCGGACCCACCTCAAGAGGTTATGCAAGACGGTATTAACGCCGTATTGCGATGGATAATAAAAAGGCAGGCGGGATAACCCGCCTGCCTTTTCAACCCGAGGTTGAAGGTTAAGGAGTTGTTGCGCTAATGTTGAGCGCCGTGCTGTCAGGTCCTACAACGATCGGGAATGGAACAAACGTGTAAATCGGGGTTCCAGTCTTTGTGACAACGATCGTGTAGGAGTCGGGGAGCAGGTTATTTACCGAAAAGACACCGAGGGTATTGGTGTACGTCGTGCGTACTGTCGTGGAACCTTTCTTCACTTCCACCTTCGCGCCAGACACGAGGGTGGTCGTATCGCTCCTGGTCACCTTGCCCCCAATAGTGAAGGCTTTCACGGTTATCGGGCATGTTCTGAATGACTGCTGCCCGACGTTGTCATACGCCGTCTGGGTGAGCGTGAACGTACCGACGCGCAGATACTTATGGGGGCCAAACGTTCCGTTCTGTACGCCCTTGGAAAGAACGCTGCCGTCTCCCCAGTTCACCGTGACCGACGCCACGGACTTGTCGTCGGTCGAGGCATCCACGACGGTCCCGAGCCAGGTGTTGTTATCGAAAATACTGTTGCAAGCGGTACCGAGGACCACCGGCGCGGCGTCGGGCACGTAGACGTTGACGGCAGAGGTCACCGAGGCGTCCGTAAACAACGCGCTGTCAAAGACGGTCAGTGTGATCGGCTTTGCGCCACCCGTTGCGTACGTGTGGGTTTGGGTCACCCCTGTGCTGGTTGTAGTATCCCCCCAAGCCCAGGTGTACGTGCAGGGACCGCTCGGGCAGTAGGAAGAGGAACCGTCTACGTTGACCTTGAGCGTGTTACCCGCGTCGAGTGAATAGGTCATGCTGGCGATCGGCTTGTCGCTGTGGATGTTCGTCGCCTTGCCCGCCAGTGCGGTCTTGGACTTGTAGCTTGCGCCGTTCGTCGTCGCACCTGGCCCGAAGCTTCCGCCGTGGCACGACCCGCAGGCGTAGTCCACGTCGACCCAAGCGGCGTTGGTGTAGGCCCCGTCGGGAGACGTATTGGCGGCCTTGTTGGCACCGGCGACCCACGCGGCGTTATCCGCGTAGACCGGGAAGGTGCTGTACGAAGCGCTGGGATTGATTCTCCACAGGTGCATCGGGAAGCCGCCGGATGTCGCTTTCGGCATGTGGCAGAGTTCGCAAGCTACTGCTTCATCAGCGCCGGCCAATCCGGCCGGGGTCCCGCCGCCGCCGGGATGATTCATGGACGCAAGGGGCTTGGTGTGGCAGTTGGTGCACTCCACCTTGAGAGGCTCCGCTGCGTTGGGGTCGAAGAGGCTCTCGTGAACGTTGTGGCAGGTCGTGCAGGCGCCCTTGTTCTCTTTCTGCCAGTAGCCGTTGGCGGCAGCAGGCTGGCCGTTCGCCAGATTGCAAAGGGCCTGGGTCGTGATTCTGGTATTGGCGCCGCCAGACCAGACCTCGGCCAGAACGGAGCCGCTGCCAAGGGTTGCCGAGGATCTGCAGACATAGCCGCCGAAAGAACTCGCGCGGGCGTCGGTCGCGATATCGTACTTGCCGTAGATGTTCGGCAAGATGGTTCCGGTGAACTTTGCATGCGGGCTGTTCAGGAACGAGCCGCCGATCACGTGGCCGTTGAACTCCGGCGTGTAGGCACCGGGCACGGTCGCGGCGTTCTTGACCGGAAGGACCACAGGATTCAGGTCGCTGTCCAGTCCCGTACCGTTCGCTGTCTTGGCGATGCTCTGGTGGCAGCCGAAACAGATATTAAGGTTGTTATCATTCGCGGTGTTGGGGTTCGGAGTGACGTTGTGCGTGCCGAAGGCATCCCATCTGCCGCCTGCAGCCACGCAAACCGCTTCGTTATTATAGCTGGTATCCGGCAAGCAGATGCCGTTTGCCATCATGGGGTACCCGGTAACGGGATTTGTCACCACTCTCTTCGTGAGCACCGTATTGTGGCAACGCGCGCAGATGATGCCGTCGAGGTCCCACTTTCCGGTGATGCCGCTCGTGTACCCCGGGAACGAAGCCAACGGCTCGGGAGGAACATAGGTGGACCCCTCGAGTCCGACGGACGCATACCAGATGCCGGGAACAGCGTCGCAGGCCGCCTTATTGGCAATGCCCGCTTTGCCCACGGCCGGCGGCCCGGTTGCGATACAGATGCCGGCTGTCGGGTTGCTCCAGCCCGTGGTGTGGCACGCCGCGCAGCTGTACGTGCTGGTGCCGTTGTACCTAAACTGCCCGGCGCCGATGTCGACGATGACGTCAAGACCGGCAGGCGCCGGCGCCATCCAGTCGCCGAAAAGGTACTTGAGAGGATAGATGGTGGAGCCGATCGTCGCCGTCGCGGCGTTGAAATCCACCGGCCCGGTAGCGGCCGCGGTGTAGATCACGCTGTCGGGACCCGCCCAGGGCTGGCCGGCGGTGACCTTCCGGAGCATGTTCTTGTGGCCGTGCATGAGGTAAGGCTCTTTCCACCGTTCCGCGTAATTGTTGTTCTGGGAAACGGTGTTGTGGCACTCGAGACATCCTGCGCGAGTGCTCAGGATGGGCTTCGCAATCGTTGAACCTCCGTCTACTACACTGCCTCCATTCGTGACGCCGGTGCTCCAGGACGCGCCGGCGATCAGGCACTGTCCCTGATTCAATACCGTCAGGTTGACCGTTGCGCCAGCCGCAGCAAAGGTTCCGCCGCTCTTCCTTGTGAGACCCGTGTTTATTACGCCATTCACGCCGTAGGCATAAAGGCAACGGCTATTGGTTATATCCCATGAATAGCCAAGGCCGGCGTTCAAGCAGGCGGTATTATCTGCATAACCGGGGGTCACCCGCATCGAAGTGTAGCAGAAGCCCGGGGCGCCGTTGCCCAGAACCGGATTATTCGAGGTTCCGGACCCGGTGTATACCCAGGAGCCCACGCAAGCATTCGCAAATTTTCCGACATTGCTCCCGGCCTTGAGGTTGCAGTTTGCGGCTGTCCGGTCCAACCCGTCGAGGTTGACGCCCAAGCCAGTTACGTTATCCACGCAGACGGAGGACCAGTAATGGGACAGGTCATCCGCAACCGCGTCACCCGTCCTTCCCGAGGTCTTTGTGCAATTCGTTGAATTGTCGTAGTTCCCTGCGCTCGTGCTGGTGTACACATGGTCGATGCAGTCGGGCCGGGACAGGTTGTGTGCCGTGTCGACAACCATCGTCCCGTCGGCCTTGATTCCGCCGATGCACTGTCCGTAATCCTTGATGTCCCAGAGACCGGCGGCGTTCGGCTTGGAGCCGTCACCGACGGAGCTTGCCCCGGCAGTTCCCGCAAGCATCAAAGGAAGCATCAACGCACAAACGACTGCCGAAAACAGCAGTTTTCCTCTTTGTTTCATCATGTATTCTCCCTTTTCCGCCCCTTCGGGCATTTCTCGCAAGTGCCTTACCCTGTTTCCCTCGATTTTCCGTCTTGCCGTCCCAGTCTGCCATGTAAAATGAATACGGGGGTACCCCGTGGACAGCAATGGGCGTGCCAAGGAAACAGATCGAAGACCGGAGACGACGGATGGGCAGGAAGGTTTGACATTCAACAGGATAGCCGCTATCAAGAAGTGCGCGTTAAAAGAAAAACTGGTTTGAAAAAAGCGCAACGGGGATATCGCCAATCCGATCCGGTGAAATCACCGGGCGTGCCTGTGGTATCCTCGGGAGCGGAAATTCGGAACGCGAGGAGGGGAACAAGCGATGAAATCGTTGGCGAAATGCATTGCCTGTTTTATTGCGGTGATTCCAATCGCATTGCAATTGATTTCCTGCTCCGGGGAGAAGGCCCCGGGCAAGGAGGCGCCGGGCACGTCGTCCGAACCGTCAATGGGAACCGGGGAACCTCGGAAAAGCATCGACGAGCCGAAAAAGGCGGTCGCGGCGAAGGTCAACGGCGTCGCCATCTCAAGGTTCGACCTTCTCGGCGAGATGAACGCGATCGCGCCGCAGTACATCCAGCCGGGGCGGAAAAAAGACCCCGCTACGGACGAAAAGATCCGGAAAGAGGCGCTGGACCGATTGATCTACCGGGAACTGGCGGTCCAGGCGGCGAAAAAGGAAGGGATGAAGGCGCCGGCGGGAGCGGTCGCGGAGGAACTGAAAAGGATCAGGGCGGAGATGAAGACGGAAGAGGCTTTCCGGCAAAACCTTGTGAAATCGGGGATCACGGAAGAGGAACTGAAAGGGCGGATCGAGAGGAACGTGCTCGTCGACATGATCACCGAAAAGGAGATTTTCGGAAAAGTGACCGTGGATCTCGACGAGGCCAGAAAGATCCACGAACAGCGGAGAAAATCGTACAAGGGCCCCGGCAGACCGATGACCTTCGAAGAGGCGCGCCCTTTGATCGAGACGGAATTAAAGACCGCCGCGGTTCAGAAGAGGGAAGACGAATGGGTTGGGGAGCTGAAAAAAGCGGCCCGGATCGAGATCGCTCCGTGAACTCACTTCGTCTCCGGCAGGGGGTCGGACTGCACGATCTTCCTGCCGGACAGCACCACCGTCCGGTCGCCGCCGCATGCCGCGCCGAAGAAGGGTCCCCTCTCACCCAGGCTCATGGCCGACCACGTCTCCCCGTCCACGGAGACGTAGACCCTGCGATGGGGCGTTAGCCATTTCTCCGGAGTGTCGAGCAGGCCGGTCGTCACGTATCGCCCGGCGCACCAGGCCACGGTCCACAGGTTGTTCGCCGTGCCGGAAACCGAGGGCTTCCAGCTGACTCCGTCGCCGGAGGTCACGATCGTCCCGCCGTCCCCCACGGCGACATAACCTTTGTCCCCATAGGCAACCCCTCGCAGACCAATGGGGCTTCCATCGATTCCGGATGTCCTTTTTGTCCATTCCGACCCGTTGGCGGACGTCAGAATCGTCCCGTTGGCGCCGACCACGGCGAACCCGCCGCCGCCGTAGGTTGCGCCGTTGAGATTCACACCCGTCCCTGATTTCCGTTCCACCCATCCCGACCCGTCAGTAGAGGTCAGAATCGTTCCTTTGGCGCCCACCACGACGTACTCCCCCCTGCCGTAGCTCGCCCCGCCGAAACTCGCTGTCGTCGCCGATTTCTGCTCCACCCACTCCGATCCGGCGGAAGAGGTTAGTATCGTCCCGCCGACGCCCACCGCTACATAACCGCGCTCGCCATGGGCGACACCGTTCAGCCGGGTCTCCGTTCCGGACGGAGCCGGCGCCCAGACACCTCCATCGCCCGAAGTAAAGATGGCGCCTTTCTCTCCAACGGCCACAAGGCGCCCCCCTACCGAGACCAGCCCGTTAAGCGTATTGGTGGGAGCCGACGCCACCGCCGTGAACTTCGATAGATCGGTAGACGCCAGGATGGTCCCGTTCGCGCCGACGACGACAAATGTTCCTTTTCCATGGGCGGTGGAATAGAGCGAGGCAGTGGTGCCCGAGGAGCCTCGGGACCACGCGGCTCCATCCTTCGAAGTCGCTATCGTGCCGTTATCGCCCACCACGACATAACGATCCGACGCATACAAAATGCCTTTCAGCCAGTCGGAAACACCCGTCGTCCCTGGAATCCACTTATCTCCGTTCGCGGATAACAGGACAGACCCCCTCCCGCCGGCCGCGACGAAGCCGGCCTTGCCGTACGCGACTCCCTTCACGCCGTAGGTGGCGCCCGAAACGCCTTTCAGCCACCGCGCCCCGTCGGTCGACGTCCATAGCGTCCCGTTGTCTCCGGCAACGAAGAATCTGCCGTCCGCGAAAGCGACATTCCTCAGGCTGCCTTGAAGGTCCGAACCGGCCGCCGACCAGGTTGTTCCATCCATCGATTTCCGCACGGTCCCCTTCTCGCCGACCGCCAAGAAAAGATTTTTTCCGTGCGCGACACCGTGAAGCGATTCGGCGGTGTCGGAAGATCGCCGGGTCCATTTCGCGCCGTCGGGAGAGGTCAACACGGCGCCATTGTCGCCGACCGCCACGAACGCATCCTCCCCGTAGGTCACCGCCCTGAGGGACTCCTTCGTCCAGGACGGCGTTAACGCCCATGCCTTGCCGTCATGGGAAGTCACGATGGTGCCGCCTTCTCCAACGGCGACGAAGAGATTATTGCCGAAGGCAACCCCGAAGAACGTCATGGGACTGCGCACGTGCCAGCCTTCGGAAGGAACAGACGTGGTCTTCCTGAGGGATTCCCCGGAGCCGCGCACCATATCTTCGAATCCGGCGGCCAGAAGCGGAAACAGGATGGCTAGTACCGCAACCGGCAGAATCATTCGGAAAGATCTCAAGGTGTTCCTCCTCCTTCGACCGGCAGAGATTCACGGAATCGGGAATATTATGACGGCTCCCCCGTCCATTTCAAGAACCCGCATCATCCGGGGATACCCGGCGACATCTCCCGTTACCTGTAGCCCCTTCGAAATCCCTTACTGCGGC
>Ga0315273_10004295_pt1 | contig 17444 bp, 8 predicted proteins | sample YL17G02_0_MG_FD_205753 | JGI IMG/M metagenome (GOLD analysis project Ga0315273, IMG submission 205753) | Sediment microbial communities from Yellowstone Lake, YNP, Wyoming, USA - YL17G02_0 | ecosystem: Environmental > Aquatic > Freshwater > Lake > Sediment | place: USA: Wyoming | collected...
CCCGCGGTATAATCCCACTGTTGCGCATCCACCCATTGGAGTGGCTATGACCCCGAAAGAGCGTGTGAGAGCCGCGATCGAGCACCGCGAGCCGGACATCGTGCCCGTCGCCGAATGGATTGTTGACTACGAGCCTGCTCAGTTGGTCCTGGGGAGGCCGACGTACCTTCGAGGAAAGGCCAGGCTGGCGCACGCGCTCTGGGCCGGCAAGCGCGACGAGATCGTCGAGTCCATGAAGCGCGATGAGGTCGAGTTGATCCGCCGGCTCGACCTCGACATGGTGTGCGCCGATCTCGTCTGGCACCGCGATGTCAAGTACACGGCGCCCGAGCAGGTTGACGAGAAGACGTGGCGCGACCGGCACGGGAACGTGTTCCGTTACTCCGACCTCACCCGCGATCTGATGCTGCTGGAGGCGGGCGACAAGGGCTATGAAGCGGAGTACCCCGGCGACAGCGACGGTCAGCCAGACCCTTCTGAGCTCGAACTGATCGAGTACGCCATGGCGGAGTTCGGCCAGACCCACTTCATGTTCACGGGCATGGGCCGGGCACACCTGCCGATCTTCACGGCTCTCTGGGTGGAGCGGGACCTGATCCGACTGGCCGACGAGGACCCGGACAAGCTGGCCGCCGAGCGGGTGGAGTGGGCCGAGTACTCGGCCACGCGCATGCCGTACTTCAAGAAGCTGGGCTTCGATGCCATCCTCGGGGGCGAGGACTACGGCTTCAACTCCGGCCCGTTCATGTCACCGGAGACGTTTCGCCGGGTGCACTTCCCGGCCCTGAAGCGCATCTGCGAGGCCGCGCACGAAAACGGTCTCTTCCATATCTGCCACTCCTGCGGCAACCTGCGACCCATCCTGCCCCTGATGATCGAGGCCGGCATCGACGTCTACCAGGCCATCCAACCGATAGAGGACATCGCGGGGCTCAAGCGCGACTTCGGGCGGGACGTCTGCCTCTGGGGCGGCGTCAGCAATCACGATCTGGTGCTGGCAGAACCGGATGAGATCAGGGCGCAGGTGAAGCAGTCCATCTCGGCGTGCGCGCCCGGGGGCGGCTTCATCCTGGGCTCGAGCCACAGCATCACGGTGCAGACGCCGCTGGAGAACATCCTCGCCTATCTGGAGGCCGCGGGCAGACATCCACAGCCAGCGCCTGCACCGGCCCCGAGCAATTGAGCGATGCCGAGTCGCGCCCCTGACCTGGAACGCAAGCAGATGGTGGAGTACCAGATCCGCCGCCGTGGGGTGTCTAATCAGCGGTTGCTCGCCGCAATGGAGAAAGTGCCGCGCCACCGGTTCGTCCCTGACTCCGAGTCGCATTCCGCGTACGAGGATATGCCGATCCCGATCGGCTCGGGGCAGACGATCTCGCAGCCGTACATGGTCGCGCTGATGACCGACCTGCTCCAGCTCACGGGCGAAGAGCGCGTGCTGGAGATCGGCACCGGCTCGGGCTATCAGGCGGCGCTGCTCGCAGAGTTGGCAAAGGAGGTCTTCTCGGTCGAGCGGTTCGAATCTCTCGCCGGCCGAGCGCGCTCGGAGCTTGCGGGCCTGGGCTACGAGAATGTGACGATCGTGGTGGGCGATGGCACGCTCGGCTATCCCGACCGGGCGCCGTACGACCGCGTCATCGTCACTGCCGCCGCCCCCCGGATAGCCCAGCCCTGGCTCTACCAGTTGAAGGAGGGGGGGCGCCTCGTGCTCCCCCTGGGGCAACGGTGGAGCCAGACGCTCACAGTGGTGATCAAGGAGGGCAGTCGGATCCGCACCGAGAGCCACGGCGGCTGTGTGTTCGTGCCACTCGTGGGCGAGCACGGGTGGGAGAGCGGGTAGACGCCAACTTCCGCAGACGCCTTCCGCTCGGCTGATCGCAACGATAACCGCCAAGGTCACACTATGCTACAATGTAAGTGCTGCACCATCGCATTCCTACGCAGTGAGTCCCCGGTAATTCGTCGTGTTTGATGATTCGCCATCTGCCATCCTGGGCGCGCTGAACGATCGCCAGCGGGAGGCGGTCGAGTACGGCGACGGTCCACTGCTCATCTTCGCAGGCGCGGGGAGCGGGAAGACTCGCGTGCTGACGCATCGCGCGGCCTACCTGATCCGCGCCCGCGGCGTGAGCCCATCGAGCGTCCTCGCGGTGACCTTCACCAACAAGGCCGCGGACGAAATGCGTGCGCGTCTGCGCAGGCTGCTTGGTGGCCGCCACTGGGAGATGTGGATGGGCACGTTCCACTCGGTCTGCCTGCGGATCCTGCGAGCGGACGGCGACCGAGTCGGAGTGCCGACGCAGTTCGTGGTCTTCGACGACTCCGACCAGACCGCGCTGATGAAGGACTGTCTGCGCGACCTCAACCTCGACCCGGACCAGTTCCAGCCGTCGCGAATCCTGGGCGCGATCAGCAACGCGAAGAACGAGCTGATCGCGCCGCGCGACTACTACAACTGGCGGGGTCAGCGGCCCTATGACGAGATCGTGGCTCGCGTCTACCAACTGTACCAGGGCCGCCTGCACGACAACCAGGCGCTGGATTTCGATGACCTGATCAACTACGCGGTGTGGCTGTTCGAGCGCAACCCGGATGTGCTCGAACGCTACCAGGACAGGTTCCAGTATGTCCTTGTGGACGAGTACCAGGACATCAACTTCGCGCAGTACCGCCTGATCACCCATCTCGCCTCGAAGCATCGCAACCTGACCGTCGTCGGCGACGATGACCAGGCGATCTACGGCTGGCGCGGCGCGGACATGCGCATCATCATGCGCTTCGACGTGGACTACCCGGAGGCGAAGGTCGTGAAGCTGGAGCAGAACTACCGTTCGACCCAGAACGTGCTGCGCGCCGCCTGGGAGGTGATACGGCACAACCAGACGCGGCGAGACAAGCGCCTCTGGACGGAGGCCACTCCCGGCGAGAAGATCGCGGTGCATCGCGCGTCGGACGAGCACGCGGAGGCGTTCTTCGTCGCCGACACCATCGAGCATCTGCGACTGCACAATGATCGCGCCTACTCCGACTTCGCGATTCTCTACCGGGTGAACGCGCAGTCTCGCGTCCTCGAGAAGGTCTTCGTCAGCCGCGGCACCCCCTACCGCATCGTCGGCGGCGCGCGGTTCTACGACCGGGAAGAGATCAAGGACATCCTGGCGTACCTGCGGGCGCTTCACAATCCGGCGGACTCGGTGAGCCTGAAGCGGATCATCAACAAGCCGCCCCGCGCTATCGGAGATCAGTCGGTCAGGCATCTGGAGAGCGCGGCGCGAGAACGCGGCATGTCCATGCTCGAGATCTGCCGCCACGCCGAGGCGATCCCGGAGCTGACCGCTCGCGCTCAGCACGCGGTCACGCAGTTCGCCAGCCTGATGGACCACCTCCGGTCGGCCGCCCAGTCGGGGACCATGACCGAACTCACCGAGGCGGTGATCGAGAAGTCCGGGTACCGCCTGTGGCTCGAGGGAGATCGGTCGGTGAAGGCGCGCGGAAAGCTGGAGAACGTCCGGGAGCTGACCACCGCTACCCAGGAGTACGAAGAGGGAGTTGAGGAGCCCGGCCTCGGAGAGTTCCTGGAGAACATCGCGCTGCTGACGAGCGCGGATATGCTGAAGGAGGGCGTGGACGCAGTGCCGCTCATGACGCTGCACAGCGCCAAGGGGCTCGAGTTCCCGATCGTGTTCATCGTGGGGCTGGAGGAAGGCCTGTTCCCACTCGCCCGCGCGGTGATATCCGATAACCCCGTCGAACTCGAAGAGGAGCGCCGGCTCGCCTATGTCGGCATCACACGCGCGATGGAGCGCCTGTTCCTCAGCTCGGCGGAGGTCCGGACGATCTTCGGGTCCACGTCGTACACCCGCATCTCGCGCTTCCTCGAGGACATCCCCGACGAGCTGTGCGAGCCGACAGGCCCGATCTCGCCCCGCAACATCACCTGGGAGACGGCAGATATGGCGCGCGCGCCCGCGGCCCAGCAGATCCTGCTCGACGCTGGCACCGAGTCGGCCTTCCGGGCCGGCGACCGGGTGCGCCACGAGAAGTTTGGCAACGGCATGGTGGTCTCTGTCTCCGGCAGCGGGCCCGACCTGCTCGTCTCAGTCGCCTTCCCGAAACAGGGCATCAAGAAGCTCGACCCGCAGTACGCGAAGCTGGAGAAGCTGTAGGCAGGAGCCGTAGTCGAAAAGTGCTATAATGCGCGCGCGGGCCCGTAGCTCAGCGGTAGAGCTGGCGGCTCATAACCGCTCGGTCGCAGGTTCGAATCCTGCCGGGCCCACCAGTCGGAAATGCCCTACTACGTCTACATACTCAAGAGCGTCGCTTCTGGACGGGTCTACGTCGGCACAACCGACGATGTCGACCGACGGGTTGCCGAACACAACTCAGGTCGATCTCGGAGATGTCCTCCCCAATAACCTCATCCGGGTGCTCTGATCGATGGTTGAAGACCCATCGCACCAAGCGCGGCAGGCTTCCGGCGTCGGAGGGTGCATCTTGCTCCTCCTGGCGTTCAGCGCGTCTCTCCTCCAGGCGAAGCCCGCTATGGTCGCGAGCGAAGCCATTTGGAACTTGGCCCTCGCTCAGGCTGACATCCCCATCCAGGGAGTGCTGTTCGCCTTAGAGTTCGACCCATCGCCCCCCGCGTCACTCCATGAGGTCTGGTTCGGGCCTCCGAGTGGGAAGTCGGGAGTAGCCAGCTCTACCGTACGCATCGATGTGAGTGTCACACGCTCTCCAGCAGAGGCCGCGGAATACACCTCCGGCTTGCTGCGGGGCGTCGCCGTGCCACCTCGACCGGTGTCAGGTGAACCGTACGCGTCCTTCAGTGACCGCGCGTGGTACAGCTCCAGTGGGCGAGGCGGTAGGCTCCTTTTCGTCCGCGCGAACGTGGTTGCCGACGTCTATGTGTCCCGCAAGGGCGGTCCTGGTTCGGCCACGCTGACCCAACTAGCAGCTCTGCTGGAGCGCAAGGCAGATGCTGCTGCCGCCGGACGCCCTGAGCCAGTGCCCATACTACCTCTCGCCGCAGACCGGGAGTTGAGGGTCGATCTAGAGGCTGCCTGGAAGCTGCACGATCTCGGCACCCAACTGTGGGGCGACAAGGCCACAACCATTGCCCTCTATGACACACACGGTCTGCCGCGCTCGCTGCCGGCCGAGCGGGTAGCGGCCGGCGACTACCTGGTGCCGCTCGTCCATCTTGCTGTGGCGATCGCCAGCCCGGAGGCACGGGTGAAGGCCCGCGGCGACCAGGCAACGATTTCCCTGATGGGAAAGGCCCTGGTCCTCAGGCGGGGGGAGTCGAGGGTGCGGATCGGCCAGCGCACTCTGCAACTGAGCCGGCCCGTGGAGCTTGCCGAGGGGCAGGTGCTGGTGCCACTCTCGTCCTTCACACGGCAGGTGCTGGGTCGGGGCATCGCCTGGGGGCGCGCGGCGACCGTGCCGCTTGGCCGCCTTGAGTGAGACGAAGGGGCAGCCTGGCGCCAGGTCAAGGTAGAGGTGAGCAGTGAGCCGGACGGTCCAGCGGTAGGCCGAAAGCGCTCGCACCGAGAGAGAGCTTCGCTCTCGGTGCGGCTACGTACAGAGGCCCTGGGCTCTCCATGCAAGGGCCCTGGCCGCCCACAAACCGCTCTCTTGCACTACCCACTTACCAAACCAGACCTTCTGCGGTATGATGCTCTTACCATGCTGGCAGTCTCATTGTTGGGGGCCTAGGAGCTGGTGAGTTCATTGCACAGCCAAGTTCCTCAGAGATAGAGAGCATGTGAAGCGTCGCGGCTTCCATGAGTGAGGGGTCGAGAGACCACATGGCTGGGTGCGGAGCTGCGTTCGCCTTTCTCGGCGCCCTGGGGTTCTTCGCGGAAGTTCTGGGGTACCTATCCCGACCGCTCAACACGCTCCTCGGCGTTCTCCTCCTGGCACCTTTCCTCAGTCAGTACCCGCCGCGCAAGGTCACGCGCGGCCTTCGGAAACAGTGGCCGGCCTGGGTGCTGGCGATGGCCGCGGGGATCGGGCTCCTCTACGGAATGGGGTGGGGACGCGTCCTGTCGGTGTCCCTGCTGTTGGGAGCGATCCGGTGGCCCAGGTCGGGCGAGGAGCGAGGGCGAGCTCGTCTCCGTGCCTGTGGTGGGCGGCATTCATCATCGCTACCTGCGTCTGGCGGCATGAAGAGGGGGTGAGATGAGACCATCGCCTTCGGACGCCCGCGCGCTCGCACAGGAAACACTCCGGTTACTGGTAGAGAACTCTCGACTGAAGCTGGCTTTCGCCTTCCGCCAACTGGAAGATGCCTTGGGCGAGGCCAGTCACCGGAAGAGGGGGCTGGTTGCGGCCTGGAGACTGTGGCGAGAGATGCGTCGCGAACACCACCTCGCGTTCCGACTGCTAAGATTGGGGTCGCATCCAATCCCCCAGGATGCAGCCGGGATCACGGCCGCGTGCCGAACCTGGGAGAAGACGGATCTCCCGGGAGGCCTTCAAGCCGAGTCGCTGGATCGCGCAACCCGCTTCGCTCCTGATCACGCGTGGAACCCGGAGAAGATGCGACGCGTCGGAAGCGGATGCGGTCTGACACCCGATGGTCTGCTTCAAGTGCTGAGGGAGAAGCAGGGAAACGCCAGCGGCTCTCCCCAGGATTGATCCACTCCGGCGGCAGACGCGGGACGCGGACAAGAAGCAACTCTGAATCCTCGTGAGCCTCAGATAGCCCCTCGCTCTTCGATGGGCTATCCCAGGGACCACGTTTTTCGGGGGGGACAGGAATCAGGGCTCGGTAGTCCTGGACCACGGAAGCGCTCTAAGGTGCGGATCGGATAGACCGAGACGTCCGCGCCTCCTGTGAATGCTCATCCGTCCGACCTCGGATCCGCAGCCCCATAGGGCACTCTGATTTCCCGCACTCTCCTGACAGGAGGCGGCACCTGGGCACGGAACTCGCAACAGTGATTGTCCCCACTACGAGGAGGTGCTGTGCAGGCCATGCGGCGTTCGATTGCCTTCCCCAGCTCCCGATCGCAATCCGCTCTGCGATGTGGTGTGTTCGCCCTGCTGGTGATCATGTTCGCCCTTGCTTCGGAGGTTGGAATGGCTGACGCTCTCCAGTCGCCCGGGAACGCCGCGCCCGCACGCATCTGCCGCTGGTATGGGGGCAAGCAGGCGGCTGTGAGCCTGCGTTTCGATGACTCGGATCCCAGTCACATCGAGCAGGCCGTGCCGGCGCTGAACGAATACGGCCTGATCGGCACGTTCCTGGTGAACCCCGGAACCGATGACTACCTTAGGCACAAGGCGGTCTGGGAGGGGCCGGTGCTCCAGCGCGGACACGAGCTGGGCAATCACACCATGAACCATACAGGCGCCAATACGGACGAGGAGGCCGAGCAGCAGATCGGCGAGGCGGCGGGACTGCTCCACCGGCTGCAGCCCCGGCTGAAGTTGCTCGTCTTTGGGCCCGGAGGCGGAACGCGGTGGTTCCCGCGGAAGAGCTTCGCGTTCTTCGAGGCTAAGTACGGCCTGGTCTCGGCGGGCAACGCCGCCAGTGGATGGGCGATGTCGTGCACCGAGACATACTCGAGCTGGAGCGTTCCGCGGTTCGCCGCGGAACTGGAACAGGCCGTGGCAGAGGGGGCCTGGTTCCGTCCCTACTTCCACGAGATCCGGGAACGGCCCGGCAGCCTGTCCATGAGGCCGGACACCTTCCGGCAAGTTCTGGGTGTCGTTCAGGCCCATCGTGCCGACCTGTGGCAGGCCGGTATGAGCGCGATCCACCAGTACGAACGAGAGCGCCTCGAGGCGCACCTGTGGGTGCACGCCACCGGCGCGGACACCGTCGCCCTCTCTCTCACCTGCGCCAGCGATGGAAGCCTGTACACGCAGCCACTCACGATCGAGGTGGACTTGCCGGCCGAGGCCGACACAGTGGCCGTGACCGCGGAGACGGGGGAGACGATACCGGCTCGCATCGAGCAGGCCGACGGACACCGGGTGGTGCGCTTCGAGGCACGCCCGGCTGACCTGGGCTACACCGTCCGCGCCAAAAGCATCGGCGCGCACTGCCGGACGGGGGAGATGAAGCCGCCGGGCGCGCACCCCTACCTCCTCTTCACCGCCGCCGAGGCACCCGCGGTTCTCGGCAAGGCGAGCGACCCGTTGGCGAAGACGATGTGGGAGATGATCCTGCGGGCGGCCGACTCTTTTGTGGCCGAAGCCAAGTCGGAGAACCCGAAGGACCTGGTGATGTGGGACTGGTCCCGCCGCATCGAGGTGCTCGGCCTGGCCTACTCCCTTACCCACAACGAGGCCTACGGCCGGGTCGGGGCGAGGTTCCTCCTGACCGCGGCGAGAGACGACTCATGGCATGGCGGGAGGACGGAGATGCGCGTCACCGGCGAGGTCATGGGAACGCTTGGCCTGGGCTATGACTGGCTATATGACGCCCTCACGGTGGAGCAGCGCGCGGAGTTGCGCGACGTCCTGGTACGGTACGGCCTGGAGCCGTTCGCGCGCGTCGCCGCCACGGGCGACTTCTGGACGGACTGGTACCGCGGCAACTGGGGCGCCGTCATCTACAGCAACGCGGGACTCGCTGCGCTATCCCTCCTCGGCGAGGAGCCCAGAGCGGCCGACTGGGTGCGCCTGTGCGAGCGGAAGCTGTGGCGCTACACCATGGCGATGGGAGAGGACGGCGGCTGGGGCGAGAGCGCGAGCTATGGGTCCTATGCGTGGTCCAACGGGCTAAGATTCCTGCGCGCGCTGCGCCGCGTTACCGGGGATGATCTGTTCGACAGCCCCAGGCTTCGTCGGCTCCCCTACTGGTTCATCAACCTGCTGGAGACCGATCGGCGGAACTACGTTCCCTTCTCCAACTGCGGCCTGGGGGTGAGCGCGTCTCCGGAGGTGTTGGCTCTCCTGGCCGGTGAGTACCGCGATGGGCATGTCCAGTCCGCGGCCCAGGAGTTGCTGGCGCGTCGGGAGCGGGCGGCCGTCTTTGCCTTCCTCTGGTACGCCCCGGACGTCGAAGCTGCGCCGCTCTCCGAGTTGCCTCTGACGCAGGTCTGGCCCGACCTGGGCTGGGCGACCATGCGCGGTTCATGGGATGACCCGAAAGGCGTGCTCTTTGGGTTCAAGGGCGGCCAGCAGGATTGGGACCACCTCCATCACGACCTCAACAGCTTCGTGCTCTACGCCTACGGCAAGCCGCTGATCGCAGAGCTGTGGTACCCGATGCAGGTATGGGCCTGCGAGACCGAGGCGCACAACACGATCATGGTGGCCGGCAAGGAGCAGTACGGAAAAGTCGGCATCATGGGCCAGGGCAGCGCTCCGGACTCCTACCACCGCGGGATCATCGGAGATGCGCTCGACACCGGCGGCGAGGCGTTGCGCACGCCGTGGTACACACGGCTGGTGGGCGATGCCTCGTTGGCCTATGAGCCGAGTGACGTGCGGAGCTTCGTGCGCGAGGTCATGTACCTCCGGCACGCCGCGCCGACCGATCCGGCCGACTACTTCGTGATGCTCGATGACGTCAGGGCCACGCACCCCGCGCGGATGGATTGGATGCTGCACACCTATGGCGACATCACGGCGTCCGGCCGCACGTTCACGATCGTGCAGGATGATGCGGCTGTGGAGGTCACCATGGTGGCGCCCGAGGAGTTCGTGGTGGAGAACCACGAGAAGAGCCTGGAGGAGACCAAAGCGCCCAAGCCTTTCGAGTCGGCCCGCGCCCTGAAGTACATCAAGGTGCGGGCGGTACAGCCGGCGGACCGGGAATGCTTCCTGTCCGTACTATCCCCCCGCACCACCTCGGCCCCGAGCGGCGCACGCGTCACGCCCCTTCGCCAGTCGGGCGTGGTGGGGGCCATCATCGACTCGGGCGGGACGCAGGACGTGGCGCTGTTCGCGCTCGACCAGCCGCAAATAGTGGCGGCCGGTGTGGAGGCGGTGGGCCGCTCTTGCTTCGTCCGGAGGTCGGGCGGCCAGGTCACGGCGGCGGCCTTGCAGCGCGGTCAGCGACTGACGGTCGACGGAGTGCTGCTCCTGGAGAACGGCAGCATCGGTCACGCCGCGCTCCGCTTCACGGAGAAGACCGTCACCGCGACCATGGAGCTGTACGACGGCGTCCCAGTGCGGGTACATGCCCCCCGACGCCCGGCCCGAGTCCTGATCGATGGCGAGGAGCACGCGTTCGAGTATGACCCCGAGCGTCAGTGTGTCACGTTCATCGAGTACTACCCGGACGGCCCGCGCGCCAAGCCCGTCGCCGGGTATCTGCGCGAGGTGCAAGTGGTGCTGCAGTGATGATCGCCTGGCCGGGGCCAAGAGAGCGGGTGGCACACCAGGAGTTCGTCCTCGCAGGGCCCTCACCATGTCAAGCTGAGTTCCCGGACGGCACGGCCGGCGATGGTGGTCGGCAAGGGCTCCTGAGGGAGATGTCGGCTCAATCAGAGGCCGCTTGGCTGGACCATGCGGGCCTCACGGGAGATGGACGCATGTTGACGAGAGTGCTGGCCTGGGCAGTGGTGAGGTGCGTGCTGACGCTGGCGGTGCCCGGCCTGGGGCAGGCGGCTGGCGAAAAGGCCGCGACCGACGCGAGCGCGGCAGGCGGTTCCCAGGTCACCATCACCGGCAGCATGTTGTGCCAGCGGGCCTGTGTCCCGCCGACGTGGGATTGCTCGCCGGCCGGGGACCACACGCTGGTGCTGTTCGCCCTGGACGGGACTCCGGAGATCAAGGCCGCGCTGGACCGCATCATAAAGGAATGCTGGCCCGGCGACGCGCTGGATTGCGATCAGGCCACGAAAGTCTCGGCGGAGTTCGACAAGCGGCTGAAGTACTACCTTGCTCCGAGTCCCCTGGTCAACGACTACCACAAGGAGGTCGAATACCCGAGTCTCCCAGTGTCCGTCACCGGCACCGTGTCCGAGCGCGAGGGGAAGAAGTGGATCGACGTGAGCAAGGTCGAGCCCGCGAGACTGACCTACCCGGCAAAGATGCTGGCGCCGGACAAGCCATTCGTGAGGCCCGACCAGGAGCCGTTGATCCTCAGAGTCACCGACACGATGACGTTGAAGTGCATCAGACTGCCGCCCGGCAGGTACCTGCGGGGATCGCCTCTCTATGAGCAACCCCGTTGGCAGGATGAGTTCCCGCATGAGGTGGTCCTGACGAAGTCGTTCTACCTGTCCGAGATTCCGATCACGCAGACGATGTTCGAGGCGGTGGTGGGAACGAATCCGAGCAAGAGAACGCCGTGCCCCTATACGAAACCCAGTGGAGCTGAGTTCAATGAGCGGTTCCGGCATGCAAAGCCGGACGAGGGGCCCGAGTTCGCGGTCGAGAATGCCACGTGGGCGGAGATCCAGCAGTTCTGCGAGGCGCTTTCGAAAAGGAACGGCGTGAGAGTGCGTGTGCCTACCGAGGCGGAGTGGGAATATGCCGCGCGGGTGGGCACGTCGAGTCCGTGTCTCACCGAGAAATATCTCGAGCAGCAGAGCTTTGTGGGCGACGCGGAGGGCAGGTGCGAACCGGTCAAGCGCCACCAGCCCAATGGCTGGGGATTGTACGACATGGTCCACTCGGGCTGGGAACTCGTCAGCGACTACAAGGCGGACAACGTTCGGGAGAAGCAGGTGGACCCGCAAGGGCCTGCGCGCGAGGCCGCGGCAGACCACGGCAACGGCCCCCTGCGCCGAACCAAGGGCGGAGCTTACTACGGCGATACGCACCTGAGCCTGCACGGCGCGTGCGACGAGAGCGGGAACAACGAAGAAGGCATCATGATCTTCCGGGTGGCAGTGGAGGCTGAGCCGGCGGTCAGCAAGGCACCGACGGCCGGTCCAGCCACAGAGCCGGCTCAATAGGAAAGACTCGGTTGAACCCGGATTCCCGGGTTCATCGCCAAGAGTGTGGGCATTGAGTAGGCTCGGGACGCCGCGCAGCCGCGTCACGGCCCCGAACTCGTAGTAGTTGATGGACGGGTCCTTCACACGCGCCACGAGTCTGGGCAGCGGGACGCCCTGGAGCCGCGAGCACGTCTCATAGATGGCCGGCTCCCGCCCGGACTCCTTCAGGAACTCGGCACCTGCAGCTCGCCCGGACAGGCCAACGGCTGCCAGCAAGCGCCCGCTCCCCATAGCATCCGCAGGTAGTTGTGCGATTTCCCCGTGCCCACGTTCCAGGCCAGTGCACCCCCGCCGCGGCCACCGTCATCCCATCACACCCGCTGCCCGATGATGGCAAAGACGAGTTCGCGCAAGAGGGCGACCGTGGCATCGCCCGCCAGCAGGCCCAGGAACAGGGGCAACGCCGTGCGGTGCGCCCGGAGCCCACCGTATCGGAGCAGCAGCGACTTGATCAGCCAGGTGAGGAAGAGCGCGGGGGTGATGCCGGCGATGGTGTTGGAGGTGGAGATGGGGTAAGCCACCGGGTGCAGCGGCCACCACGCGAACTGCAGCTTCAGGTAGTAGAGCACCGAGGTGATGACCAGGGAGATCAGGATCGCCAGCGAGCCGCCCCACTGGGGGCCGGCGGGGTTCTCTGCGCCCGAGCGGAGTTCGACGGTGGCCCAGCCCCCGATGCGGGTGTACCACGCGACGGTGTGCCCCGAGGCCATGCCGAAGTGGTAGCCGGTGTGGAGCGTGGCCCAGAAGAAGGCAATCAGCGCCACCACCGGCACCACGGCCATGACGAGAGTGAGGCGGCGCCGGTCCATGCGGCCGCCCTCCGCCATCTTCAGCCCCTCGAGCTGGTTGGGCATGGGGTGGTTGCGTTGCTCCAGCAGCAGCGGCCGCAGCATGTAGAGCATGCCGAGGGTGCGCGGTCCCAGGGCGTCAGTGCCGGCCACGGTCGGCAGCACCCAGCCCGGCATGGCGCCATAGAACTGGTGGCTTGGGGGGCCGAGTTGAGCCCGCACGCGGCACATCACGATGACCATAAGGAAGTAGTGGGCGAGGAAGAGGCCGGTCACCCAGGCCGCCATACCGCCGCGCTGGAGGAGCCACCACAGCACAGCTAACCCGGCCAGCGCACCGAGGGTCGCCGCGCGGTAGCTGAGCCCCTCTTCGCTTTCGTTCGGGAGCGGAGGGCAAAGCCCGAGCGCACGCTGCAGCACCCGGGCCAGGAAGCGCCGGTCGAGCCAGAGGGCGACCAGCGCGAGGGCGATGAACCCGCCCGCGGTCTGCTGCTCGCCGTACGGGAATCCCGACCACGAACTCACGCACCAGCCAAGCTGGCCGAACGCGACGTACTGCATCGCCCAGATCACGCCGAAGACGAAGATGGAGAACGCGAGGTCCAGGGGGATGAGGTAGGTAAGCCCGATGGAGAACGGGTCCCACGAGACACTGCCGAACCGCAGGAAGTTCCAGGGGCGGTTGTTGGCAATGAGCGTGGAGAAGTCCCAGCCGGTGGGGATGGAGGGGAGCGTGGGTAGCAGCGCGACCAGTGTGTTCCAGATGCTGATGCCGGCCGCCGCGCCCGCGCCGATCCAGAAGAGCCTGCTCCCGAGCAGGGAGTAGCGCGCATCGGCGAGTTGCACAGGCAGCACGGTCATCGGGAAGGCGAGCTTCTCTTCATCCGCCCACCGGCGGCGGAGGATCGAATTCAGGCAGAGGCCCACCCACATGATGGTGGTGACCAGAAGGGTCCACCAGAGCGCCGGGGCCGCCCAGGCCCGGAGGACCTGCGCGGTGTACGGAGTGGACTGCCCGTAGTAGAAGCCCTCCAGCACGTCGTGGTCCTGCACGGTCAGCCAGGTCGGCAGGTTGGGCCACACGAGATCTTGCCAGCGATTCTGCGGAGTGGCGAACCAGAAGGCGTGAGTCATGTAGATGGGAGCGGCGCCGCCCACATCCCAGATGCTGCAGGTCAGGCCGGTACCGATGGCGAGGGCCAGGTAGATGGTGAGTAGCTCACCCGCGGAGAAGGCCCAGCGCGGGTGACGGCGACGCAGCCAGCGGCTGAACAGCGCGCTGAGGAAGAGCGCGCCGATCGTGTTCATGAAGAGCGACATGTCGCCCGTGATCCCGCCGAACAGCCAGCTCCCCCGCACGAGGAAGAAAACGTTCAAAGGGGTGAGGACGAGCGCGATGAGCACCGCGCGAGCGGTGACGCCGCCGCGCGCGGGAGGGGGTACGGCCGGAGGAGCCTTCTGAGCGACAGCATCCATGATGGGCGAAATTCTGCGCGTGCGGGGGGCGAGTCCTTGTATGCCGTCAGCGAGTCACCTGCCCCCTCGACGTTTCCACTCACAGTCTCAGACCTACAGCATACGTCGGCGCTGGTGCCGGGCTGCGCTGCCGGGGGAGGATAACATCCGGTGTCTGTGTCGACCGGCCGAGAGACCGGCGCGGCCCCGTTTCGATTCCCACTACCACGAGGAAACCGACTCAACACCGAACCCCCGAACCTCCTCTGCAGAAAATGAGTGTACGATGTTGGATATAGTTTCCTGCAGGATGTCACCACAGTCGGACTGTCTCATGCACTCATCGGACTGTGCGTCATCGCTTGGCTCCAGGCCTCGTACCCCGCTTTGAACCTGCGACCTACCGGCGTTTCCTCGGAGTTTCGTCCCGCACCAGCCGCGACCTCGCCTCTTCCCACATTGCGTCCAGGGCTCTCCCAAGGGTTTCAAAGGGCAATCGCCACACCCACCGCCGCGTGCGCACCTTCTCTAAGGCTGCGAATCACGCCCCCGCTAGCGGCCTGCTACCTCCACCACGGCCGCACCGTGTCGTGTCTGAGGCCGGTGCTACTCCCACATAGGATCGTTGTTGAAGGTACGCGGACGGGAGGAGCCAAGACAAGACCTGTGATCGCGGGTGGCGCCGACGACGGCGATCCCACCGACAGATGAGGGAGCTCATTATGGAAGAGGCCGTCCGATTCACACTCAATCGGAAGCCCACTGCGTTGACTGTGGACAGCGACCGAGCGCTTCTATGGGTGCTGCGGACTGATCTAGGGCTGACAGGGACGAAGTACGGGTGCGGCGCAGGGGTCTGCGGGGCGTGTACAGTCCTGGTCGACGAGAAGGCCGTTCGGTCCTGTGCGCTTCCGGTCAAGCAGGTCCAGGGCAAGGACGTAACCACGATCGAGGGGCTGGCGCAGAACGGCAAGCTTCATCCCCTTCAGAAGGCGTTCATGGAGAACGATGCCCTCCAGTGCGGCTTCTGCACTCCAGGCGTGATCCTGACCGCCTACAGCCTGCTGCGGGCAAACCCCCGGCCCTCCTACTCGGAGATCGTTGAGGGAATGGAGCAGAACCTGTGCCGCTGTGGGGCGCACAAACGGATCGTCGAGGCCATTCAGGCGGCTGCGAAGGAAATGGCGGGAGGGTCCTGAGATGACTGACGACAGGTACCTGGAGCTGGACTTCACGGACGATGGGCCTGGCTTTCCGATGACGCGGCGCGAGCTGCTCCAACTGCTGGGCAGCGGGATCATCATCCTGTTCACTGGAAGCGGGGCCATCGCCCAGCGGGCGGAAGGGCGGCGAGGGCAGTCCGGGGAGGGCCTGCCGGGCGATTTCAACGCATTCCTCCGCGTCGGGGAAGATGGCCGGGTGACGTGCTTCACCGGGAAGATCGAGATGGGCCAGGGAATCGTCACCTCGCTCGCCCAGATGCTGGCTGACGAGTTGGACGTCTCGCTCGACTCCGTGGACATGGTGATGGGAGATACCGACCTGTGCCCCTGGGACATGGGTACGTTTGGGTCCATGACGACGCGATTCTTTGGCCCTGCGCTGAGAGCGGCCGGGGCGGAAGCCAGGGCGGTTCTGCTGGAGTTGGCTGCGGAGCAGCTTGGGACGCCCGTCGGGCAGTTGTCGGTTGAGGACGGAGTGGTGTTCGACCGGGCGAGCAGGAACAGGCGGGTGTCGTATGCCCAGTTGGCACAGGGGAAGCGGATCGCCAAGCATCTGGAGACGCCCCCGCCCATCAAGACGCCGGCAGCGCTCAAGGTGGTTGGTAAGCCCACTACGCGGCGAGATGCGCTGGCGAAGGTGACCGGCGCGGCGAAGTATACCGGGGATATCCGGCCTCCCGGGATGCTGTACGCGAAGATCCTGAGACCGCCGGCGCACGGGGCGACGTTGAAGAGTGTGGATGTATCCGGGGCAAGCGAGGTCAAGGGTGCGCAGGTGGTGAGGGATGGAGACCTGGTCGCGGTGCTGCACGAGCATCCGGACAAGGCCGAGCGGGCGCTGTCGAAGATCAAGGCGGAATTTGGGCCGTCCCCACTCAGTGAAGATGACGCGAGCATCTTCGACTACCTCCTGAAGGTCGCTCCGGAAGGGGAGGACGTGTCGCGAGGCGGCGATCTCGCGAGAGGCGGGGCCCGCGCGGCAGAGGTGTTCGAGAAGACCTACCTGAACAGCTATGTGGCGCACGCGCCCATCGAGCCGCATACAGCAGTCGTCCAGATCGAAGGCAAGAAGACGACCGTATGGGCTTCCACCCAGACTCCTTTCGGCGCCAGGGACGAAGTTGCGGAGGCGCTTGGCTGTCCACGGGAGGATGTGCGAGTCATCCCGCCGTTCGTTGGCGGAGGGTTCGGCGGCAAGAGCAGGAATCTGCAGGTTGTGGAGGCAGCACGGCTCGCCAAGCTGGCCGGCAAGCCGGTGCAGGTTGCCTGGAGCCGGGCCGAGGAGTTCTTCGACGACAGCTTCCGGCCCGCGGCCGTGGTCAAGATCACATCCGGCATCACGGACGGCGGCGAGATCGCTTTCTGGGACTACCACGTCTACTTCGCCGGCTCGCGCGGCGGAGAGCACTTCTACGACATCGCCGACTACGCCACGGTGGCCCACGGATCAGGCTGGGGAGGCGGGGCCCATCCCTTTGCCACGGGAGCCTGGCGCGCGCCAGGGAACAACACGAACACGTTCGCCCGAGAGTCTCAGATCGACATCATGGCTGCAAAGGCCGGAGCGGACCCGGTGGAGTTCCGGCTGAAGCACCTGCGAGACGAGAAGATGCGAGGAGTGCTGACAGCCGCTGCTGAGAAGTTCGGGTGGACATCGGCCAAACCCTCGGGCGGCCGCGGCTACGGGGTCGCCCTGGGAATCGACTCGGGGACGTACGTGGCTACGATGGCTGAGGCCGAAGTGGACCAGCGGACGGGTGCCGTTCAGGTCAAGCGGGTCGTGTGCGCGCAGAACATGGGTCTGGCGATCAACCCCGAGGGGGCGAGGATCCAGATGGAGGGCTGCGTCACCATGGGTCTGGGCTATGCCCTGACCGAGGAGATCCGCTTCAGGGGTGGAGAGATCCTCGACCGCAACTTCGACACCTACCAGATCCCCCGCTTCTCGTGGCTGCCGCAGATCGAGACGATCCTCGTCGAGGACAGGAACGCCGCCCCGCAGGGTGGAGGCGAGCCGGCGATCATCACCATGGGCGCCGTAGTCGCCAACGCCATCTGCGCTGCCACAGGAG
>Ga0315273_10004296_pt1 | contig 17441 bp, 7 predicted proteins | sample YL17G02_0_MG_FD_205753 | JGI IMG/M metagenome (GOLD analysis project Ga0315273, IMG submission 205753) | Sediment microbial communities from Yellowstone Lake, YNP, Wyoming, USA - YL17G02_0 | ecosystem: Environmental > Aquatic > Freshwater > Lake > Sediment | place: USA: Wyoming | collected...
CCCCGGCGCAAAGGCTCACGCGAAATTGCCGGCACTCTCGCAACGCTCTTCTCCGCCGCCACCCGAGCCGCATGAAAACCTGCGAAAGGCCAGGTCAAAGTCGCCGTTCGTGAAGATCCGCCCCGTCTTCGCGTTGTAGCCATACACCGTGCCGTTCGGCATCAGTTCGAACAGCCGCTTATTCACCAACGTCACCGCTACGGTGTTCTGAACCCACGGGTCAGCCGCCCAGCGGTCGTTCGTCCACACATGCCGACCGTCCAGGTCCGTCTTGACGCCCCAATGCGCCCCCTCATTCGTCGCGCCGACCCGATAGAGCCCCGTTGCATCCACCGCCACCGCATTGGGCGCCCCATGATTCCCCGTCGCCTTCTCCCAAGGCGGATTCACGTTCTGCCCGATCTGCGTGATGAACTCGGCCCGCAGACCCGTCGTGGCCAGCAGTTTCCACGTGTACTCGCCCGCCGCCAGGGCGTTGCCATAGCGGTCGAGCCCGTCCCACGGTTCCGAGTACGAGCCCGGCCGCCGCGGGGCACCAGTCAGGAGCGTGCGGACGAGGCGGCCCTGGCCGTCGTAGACCGCCAGCGAGACGCGCCCTTCGGTCGCGACGGTGTAAGGGATGGCGGCTGCACCGGCACGGCCGGCCATCACAGCTACCCCTAGCAGGCACGTCAGTACGAGGCACAGGCTGGGCTGTCTCATTGGGCTGCTCCTGGCGGGGCTACGAAGCGGCGGAAGCACGCGATGGGGCCGGGACCGGCTTGGGCCGCGGCACCGGCGCACTGAAGCAAGTAAGCAGGTTGGGGTATGAAGCGGTCCAGAATCCTTCCTCCGTTCATTCCACGGTCGCTGATCCCCACTGCGCCGGCTCAAGCCGGCTCTCGCTGGGGATGTCGCCGATGATGCCGCTGGTGGGGCTCGTGTTGGACCAGTAGGCCCGCTGGCCGCATTGGCTCCCGGTGGCGTTGCCGAAGAGATAACCCAGGTCGATCCGCACGGTCGCACCCGGCGTGGGTTTCCAGCCCAGCAGTTCCAGGGGAAGGACGGCCGTCACTGTGAAGCCGCCCGGCCGCTTCCGGTACTGCATCTCGAGCGTCTCGATCGCCTGGATCTGGTCGAAACTCTCCTTGCCTGTGGGCGAGGAGAGGATGATCGGTTCGCCGGCGGGCGTCTTGACCTTCGGCCGATAGACGACGGCGAAAGACTTGTCCTTCTGCCTTGTGATCAAGACGCGGGTGTCCCCCGGCGCGGGGGCGGTGCGTTTGGGGTCGGCCTGGGAGTCTGCGGCAAGCTGGATGTCGAGGAGGTTGCCGCCCTTGAAGCAGATCCGCGGGTCGGGGATGGAGTTGACCAGCTCCTGGGGGCTGTCCACGTCGTAGCCGACGTACAGGTTTTTCTCGTCATAGGCCAGCCGGGCCGAGAAACCCCGCTGGGCATCGATTGTCTTGCGGACCGGTTTGGCCAACGCCAACGCCGGCCGGCCGCGGACAATGGCCAGGGCCTGCGATCGAGCCTTCGCCTTGGCGAATTCCGCCTGGGCCTCCTTGGCCCTGACGGCATCCTCCGGCGAAAGCGTGTAGCGGCCCTCAAACCGCCGGATCGTGTCCAAGCCCAGCACCTCGGTCACCCGGCCGTCGGTGTCACCGGCCAGGAGCAGATAGCGGCCGCTCTTGGCCGTCTTGATGAGCTGGCCCGCAAACGCCTCGGCGTTGATGACGTCCGGCCCCATCTCGCCAAGCCGCGCGTCCCTAAACAGCATGGTCACGTACATCCCGTCGCGCGTGAACAGGTGGAACGACCCGAAGTAGGTGGCCACACCGGTGATCTCGCCCGCCACTCCCAGGGGCGCCGTGATGCCCCAGACCTGCCCGGGCTTGGGGATGGGCTTGTTCAGCGTGCTGGTCCACGCGCCGGTCATCCTCCAGCCCCAGAGGGGCGAGCCATCCGGCCGATAGCGGCCCAAGCCCGGCCCGGTGGCATCGCCATCGCCCTGGCCCTTGATGCAATAGAAGCTCTTGTCCTGCGGATCGACGAACAGGCCGCCGAACCCGCCGTTGCCCGCGACGTGGGTCGGCTCGGGCTTGGCCAGGTCGTAGACTGGCCTGTCCCCGTCGAACCGCGCCGGCTTCAGAACGTAGCCCTCGTCGGAGTAGAGGTTTAGGTCCTCGTCCACCCAGTTGAAGACGGACTCTCCGCGCCTGCTGGGCGACTTGACGATCTCCTCGGCCTGAAGAATCTGGTCGTTGTTGGCGTCCTGCCACACATAGGCGCCGTTGGGCCACTTCTGGTTGTCCTGGAAGAGGGGGTACGGCGGCCAACTGATGAACTGGTTGCCCTTGGCGACCAGAATGCCTGCCAGGATCGGCTTGAAGATGTCGCCATCACGCATGTAAAGCACGCTGGCGTAGTTGCTCTTGCCCCAGGCGAACTGCCTGCCGTTCTTCGCCCGAAACACACGCACGGACTCGTACGCTGCCGCCACCATGTTGTCCTTCGTCGCCCGCCACATCGTGCTGTGCGGCCGCCACGTTCCCTTGTCCAGGTCCACCTTCCAGATCGTCATGTGACAGTAGACCTCGTCTTCGACCGTCGGGTCCATGCTGACGAACGTGGCATACTGGCTGGCGCCAAAGAACTCCTTCAGAAGCTTGCCGCCTTTGGCATCCCACACGCTGATGCGCTTGGGCGAGTCGGTCGTCTCGGCCACCCACAGCTTGCCCTGCTTGTCGATAGCGATGCCGCCTGGCTCGTAGAGGCCGCTGGGATCGTAAGGCCCGACCGCCGGCCGGCCACCTTCCTTGCCGACGGAGCGAACGTACTTGCCGTCCTTGGTGAAGACGGAGATGCTTTGCAGCTTCCCGCCGTTCGCGACATACACAGAGCCATCGGCGTCAACCGCAACGCTCACCGGTTTGTCGAGATGATCGCCGGCCAGGAGCGATGCCTTTCCGCCCGCAACGCTCAGCAGCTTGCCTTCGCTCAGCACCGCCAGCGACCCATCCGCCCGCGCAGCGAGTCGTTGCGGATTCGCCACCGGCCACTTCTCCAGAATCTTCCCCGCCGCGGCGTCATAGACGCAGACCAGGTTCAGCCGGCCATAGGAGACGTAGAGCTTGCCGCCGGCGTAAGCCAGTCCACTGACCGCGCGCAGCTTCCCGGCTTTCTCCTTGTCCGCCAGGTCCGCGGGCGTGAAGGGAAAGGCGCTGCCGCCGGGCACCTCCGCGGGCTTGGCCTCCGGCTCATCGACCTTGGGCTTTCCACTGCCGAAGTTGATCGGTCGGCCATCGCTCAATGCAAAGCATTCCACGCCGCTGCCGTCATGGAACCCGAAGCCGCCGCTGGCGAAGATCCGCTCCTTCCCGTCGCTGGCCACGTGTACGGCGCCCGGCCGAATGCCCCATTGCCGCTTGCCTTGCAGGTCCGTCCGCAGGATCGACCAGCCCGCCTCGCCGCCATCCCACACCAGGATCATCTGGTTGTCTGCGGCACAGACCGTGCTGGGCCGGCCATGGTCCGAGCCCCACGCACCGGTGCCGTCGGCCGTGGCGTACGTGGGCGTGCCGGAGTTGTGGACGGCCAGCAGGTACTTCGTCTTGATCGGGTCGTGGTAGATGCCCTTCCACGCATACTTGCCCGGCGGCAACGGCGCCCCCACGTCATCCAGCCCGTCCCACCGCTCCGTGACGCGCCCCGCTTTCCGCGAGGCCTGCATCACGACGTTGCGGACCGTCTGCCCTTGCCCGTTGAGCAGCGCGACGGTGACATCGCCGCTCTTGGGCAACTCATACTCGAACGTCAGCGGTAGCGGGGCCGCCACCGGCAGTCCTTCCTGCGTCAACTCCTTGGGCAGATGGCCCTTCTCCGAGAAGATGGCCCGGCCCCAGCAGGCCGTGGACTGGAACGAGAACCCCGGTGTCGCCATCAGGTCCATGGCCCAGCCGCCGCCGGTGGAACTGAGCCCGTCGGGCGCGCCCCATTGGATCTGAATGGCCGACGCGACGAGGTCCCCTCCTTTCAGCGGCTTCTTCGCCGCCAGCGTGCTCCAGGGAATGCGGTACTCGAACGTGTACCCTCGCTTGTCTTCGGCCATGCGATAGACGCCCTGGAACTTGCCGGCCGGCACCATGCCCTGCGGCCAGTTCTCCTTGGGCAACGCGTAGTTCATCCCGTAGCGAAGTTGAAGGCACGGTTCCTTGCGATCGGTGTAGTACCACAGCAGCAGATGGCAGAGCTGGTCGTTGGGCTTGGGCTCGAAGCTGCTCTCGTTGATCGGGTATCCCAGCTTGGGGTCCAGCGCCAAGCGAAGCTGAAAAGCGTCGGCGTCCCAACCCTTCTCCGCCTCCACCTTGGGGTCGTGCTTGTTCATCATCGGGGTGGGGTCGCGCATCACGCCGCTGATGTACAGCGCCTCGGCGTCGTACATCATCGCCACCTTGGCGCTCTGCATCTCGCTGGTCTCCTGCGTGACGTAGATGAGAATCTGCCCCGAGAGGTCCCAGTCGGACAGGTCGCCGTCGATCTTCACATCGGCTGGCGCCGGCACGACGAAGATCCGCGAGTTACGTCCGCGGCCCCCTTGCTCCTCGGCCCACAGCGGGGCGGCCGCCAACGCCACGAGCGCGAGCATAACGATGCCACGAGTCTGATGTGACCGCATGACCTTTCTCCCATCCCGGCAAGCGCATGCCGGGGACAAGTTCTCCGGACCGTACGTGCCCGCGAATCGCGTCCACGATCCGGCTCTGCAGGTGCGAAGGGCGACGTATCAATCGCGTAATGGTAGACGAAAGACGACGGGCCGGCCTGTCCAGGGGGAACACCTCGATCAGAGCCAGCGTCACTGCCTGCCAATGACGGTGAACGGTCATCTCCTCCCCGGGGTATCGCCTACCAGAGCTGCCAGTTGCGAAAGACCGCCGGCTGCTTCAGGTTCGCGACCGTGAATTCGCACCAGCCGGCGAGGACTGGCACGATGGCGATGTCGCCGTGGGTGCCCGGGGCGTAGTTCATGCCCCCAAGGATCACCGTTGGAAGCTGCACAACCCCCTCGGGCATTGTCAGGTGTATGAACCGCGCCGGGCCTTCGGCCACACTAACAATCTTGTCCTTGTAGAACGTGACGTCATACGGGCCAGAGGCCACGTCTGCGAGGAGCCGCCCGTAGCCGATCTTCTCCCCGTCGAGCATCACGACGCGCACGGTCCCGGCGGCGTCATCGACGACAATTCCGCCGCACCGGCCGGCGAAGACGATCTTCTCCTGCTCGAACCGGATGGGCTTTTCGCTGCTGAACTCCATGGCGAAACCGCTCACGCTCTTCTGGCGCCGGACGCCCGGCGCCATCTTTTCCACGGTCCCGGCCTTCTCGTCGAGCGCGAAGGCGATCGTGGTTCTCGGCGCTGGCGCCGCGAACGTCCCGCCCCTGGCAACAGCGGCCATTGGGACGATCTTCACGGCGGGTTGCCCGGCCTTGAGCGTACACCCCTTGTAGGAGACCGTGCCGGCGCCTTCGGCCACGATCAGGTGTACCGCGTCCGAGTGTATCCGCACCGCGCCCGCCACGCCTTCGAAGGCCACATCGCCCTGCCTGAAGACCATACCGTTGGGACTGGCGAACACGTAGTCAGTGCCCTCGGCCGTCGTGACTCTCGCGGCCCCCTCACCGAGCGACTCATACTTCGGCGCGGCCTCGTCCTTCGTCTGGGGGTAGATCGCCACGAGGACGTCCTGCCCAGTGGCAATCGGCCCCGCGGCGTTGATCGTAAGGGTCTCTTCGATGGTGGCAGCCGTCTCGTGCTCCTTCTTCACGACGGGGCTCCCGGCCGCCAGCCAGCCTTTCGCCAAGTAACCGTAGAGCGGGCCGGTGGCCTTCACTTCGCGGGACTCGATCTGCACGGCCGCTGGCTGGAGGAAATGCACGTTCATCTTCGGCCCCCACGCACTCGTGTAGTCGAAGCCTGTTGGCGAGACCTTCACCTGGTCCTTCCTGCCAAGGGTCCGCTGATACCACCACGTTCGCGGGAGGTCCTCCTTGCCGCCCTTCGCGAGGTTGCGGAAGCTGTCGCGGAAGACGAAGTAGTTGGGCCCGCCGGCCGCCTTGCCCTTGAGGAAGACGACCTGCCGTGTCCAGCGGAGGGCCTCCGGCGCCGAGAGGTCCCGCGTCACGGGGTCGTCGGCCCTGAGGAACGTCGGGCTGTAGTCGCCGATGGCTCGCAGGTAGTCGGCGGAGTCGCTGAAGAAATGGCGGTGGATGCCTGAGACGGGGCCGCCTCCCGGCCACCCGCCGTCGTCCGTCTGCTTGCCGAACCGCACGCGGCTGTGCCAACCGAACTCCGCGTAGGCCTTCTTGTACTCGTCGTACTGGCGCATCGCGTAGCCGAAGCAACTCATGGCCGTCAACGGCGCCCCCTTGGCATGGATCACGAAGTCGCCCTGGTTGGCGTCGGAATGGCTGGCGAGATACCCTTGGCGGAAGCCGAGATAGGTCTCGTTGGGATCAGCGGCGTGCGCCCTCAGGATTGCACCGAAGCCCGGGAGCCACACGCTCGCGAGGGACTTCTGCACGATCTCCGGCGTCGCCTTCTCCAGGAGGTCCGCCTGGTCGCCCGTCAGAGCGCTGAACCCGTTGTCGTGCTGGGCGGCGCCCGGCCTCCGCTGCTGGTCCCAGGCCCACACAAAGGCGGCCGCCAGATCGGGATCGGCGCCACGCATGAGCGCCGCCGCCGGCGTCCACTGGTTGAAGCACAGGTTCCCCTCGTGGCCGAAGCCCGGCACGGTCCGCAGGCCGAACCGCGGGTCGGCGGGAGCGAGGAGCCTGAGTGTGAAGTCGACCGGCCTGACGGCCAGCCGCGCGGTCGTATCGTCGAGGCGGCCGGCTTCGCGCGCCACGAGCGCCCCGTGGACCAGCGTCGGCGCGCTGGCGGGGTAGTAACTGATGAGTTCCGCCCATGCCCCGAGCGGGGCCACGTTCGTCCCCAGCTTGTAGCGGACCATCTGGGCCGACGCGTCCATCCACGTCTTGGCCATGGGGTGGTCCGGGATCACCGCCGCCGCGAATGGCAGGGCGAAGAACCGGTTGATCGGCATGTTCGGGTTGCCCTGATGAGTCCCGGAGGCACGGGTGTTGAAGTCCGGCTCAGCCATGAGGCAAGCCAGCGCCGCAACCTGGCTGCGAATCTGCCCGCGCCGCGCGGCCGGCAGAGGATTGTCGGCCAGCATCTTCCGCATCGCGACGGTCCACGACGTTCCCTCGGCCTGGCGGTAGTGGCTGAACCACTTGTACTCGCGGTCATCGCCGCCGCCGAAGGCCGACTCGATCATCCGGAGCGGACCGTCCTGCTCCCGGTCCTTCTGGACGAGCGGCAGGGCCGCGCCGGCCCGAGTATCGTCCGACCACGCGAGGACCCAGTCCTTGTAGTTATCAAGGTTCACATACCCCTCGTACGCCCGCAGGGGATAGAGCGTTTTGTGGTACTGGAGGGGTCCACCTACGAGGCACCACAGCCGCCGCATCGCGGTCAGGCCGAAGTCCGGGTCGAACTCGCCCGTGTGGAGCAGGTTCTGCGCGTGCGGCTGGGCGCGGATCGTCCACCGCATCTCCAGGGAGCCGTCCTTGTAGGAGAGCAGTTGTTGGAACAGGTTCGGCGTCTTCGGCGGGAAATCCCAGTGGGCCGCCCGCCACGAGCCGGCGTGCATCGGGACAATCGCCAAGAAGGGCGCGGTCTTCTCGGCCTGGAACTCCGCGTCCTCCACGAGGCCGACGTAATGGGCCCGGTCACTCCACGGGTCGTGCGGCACAACCTCCGTGACAACCCCCGCGTCCGCAGCATAGTCCACGGCCATGCTGGCATACCTGGAGGCGAAGCCGTGCCGCTGGAGGGCCTGCTCGAAAGGTTCGCATTTCGTCTGGCGGCGGGTCGTCATCACGAAGGCCGCGTCCGGCCGCCAACCGCCTTTCTCCCAGCCTCGATCCATCAACATCGCGACATACAGGGGGTTGTCGGGCGGACAGTTGCCTTTCAGATCCATTGTCTCGTCAATGCGGATGGCCGGATCGTTCGCCAGCACACGTGCGGCAAGCTGGTAGTAGCCGCCGCTATCGAACTCGAACCGCACGCGGCCCTCAGTGAATATCGCCCCCTGCTCGGTGACCTCGCTCGCATAGCCGGTCACCTTCGGGGCGGCCGCAAGGGCCGCCTGCCCCGTCGCCGACTCCGGCACGCCGACGCGGTACTCTTCGCGGAACCGAACGGCCTCGATCGACTCGGTCGCGAAGTAGCTGCCGCCCACCCACTGGCCATCCGCCAGGCGGACACCCGCGATGGGTCCGAAGGCGAGGCCCGACTTCTCCAAGGTGTCGATGCTCCTCATTGCGATGGCGTGGTCGGGCGGGAACAGGAGCGGATTCCTGAACTCCTTCTTCCCTCCCGGCAACCGGATCGCGACACAGCCGCTGTCAAGCGTGAGGAATCCGCCGCCCGTCGACGCCTTAGGCGGCGTGCCAGCGGCAGGCTTCCCGGCCACGAGCTCGTACCGATACTGACCTCCCGCCGCGAGCGCGGCAAAGAACGACACGCGGGCGCTCTTCACCGAACCGTCGGGATGCTCCTCGATGCGCCAAAGCTGGCAGATCTGCTCCTGCCCCTGAGCGTCGACAAGACGCACGGCGTCGGGCCTGACCTGCGCGGGCTTGAAGTCGACCTTGTACGTGACCATCATCCGCGGCCATTCGCGCCCCGTGATCTCGCGGCACTCGAAGACGGCCAGCGGCTCGGCCCCAAGAGCGACGCCCGCCGCAGCCAGGGAGAACACCACAACCAGCAACGCTCCTGCAGTACGCACGGAGGTCTCCTTGCCGGGCGCTTCCCGGCCTTTGTTTCTGAACGGCCTAGCGCCCGGCAGGCGCGGCCGTGAACAGTCTGGCGGTTGCGTCTTCACCCGCCACCCCGATCTCCTGCTCGGACGGTGTGAACGTCAGGCCTTCCTTGGCGGCCGTCAGCCTGCGGCGACCATCCACCAGCGACGGGATCACGAACGTGCCGTCCTCCCCGGTCGCCGCCCAGTGCCAGCTTCCGCACTGGACCCGCACCCGGGCGACGCCCTTGCCTTCGGCGTCGACCACGCGCCCGCGAACAGCGTGCGTCCCCGGCCGAGTCTTCAGCACACGGGCGATCCACTCGCGCATCTCGCGCCGGATCGGCGAATCCTTCTCGAACCACAGGTCTGTGTGTTCCAGGCCAGCGATCTCACGCTCCACCACGGGGAACCCGAGCGCGCGCAGAACCGCGGCCCCCTTGGGACTCTCGTTCCTGCCGTCGTCGCTGGAACCGTAGCTCACGAACGTCGCACGCCCACGCGTCCGGGCCAGCCGTTCCCGCGCCCCGTTGGGTGTGAACCGGCCACCGTCGATGTGGCTGTGCGGCAAAAAGGCGAGCCAGATGTCGGCCATCGTCTCGTCGCGAAGGCCGAGGTAGCTGCATGCGATCGCGCCGCGCGAGAAACCCACAAGGAGGACGGAGTTGGGATCGCCGCCGTACTGCTCGCAGATTCGCCGCAGGTTCGCCACGCAGTAGTCGGCCGTGGCCTTTTCATCCCCCCACCACCAGACCACGTTCTCCTTTCTGACAGGATCGACGTAAGGCATGACCACCCAGATGAAGTCGCGGCCCGCGGACAGGTAGAACCCCATGCGGCAATCCTCGACCTTGCCGGTCAGTTTCGCGGGAGCCCATTGGTTGGGTGCGTACTCGACGATCACGGGGTACTGGCCGCCGGGCCGCCAGTTCGTCGGCAGGTACAGGGCGTGGAACACTCGCGTTTCCCGGTACTCGTCGGCCACCTGCTTCGCCCACTTCCCGGGGGCGGGGTCCCCTTCGGTCATCGGAGGGCGAACCGGCTCGTCACCGGACGTCGGAGCGGGCGCCGTCCTGTCTTCCTCTGCCATGGCTCGCGTCGCCTCCTCCAACAGAAGAGCCAGACCGACCACGAAGACGCCCAGCACGATGGCGGTTCGGAGTTGCTTCATGACCTCGCACCCTTCGCCACCAGATCGATCCGACCGTCCTGGCCGACGGACGCGGCGCGGCCGTTCAGAACGACCTTGGGCTGAGCCATACCCCGCACGCGCAGCGCTGTAGCCAGTCCGGCCGTAGTATCGCCGGGGCGGTGGGCCTGCTCCACGATGAGCTGGTTCTCGCACGGCCGCACAGTGACCCGGAGGAGGCCGACTTTGCCATCGGGCTCGACGGTGATGCCGCCGGGAACCTCCAGTTTCCACGCGGTCGGGTCGGGCAGCGGCGTGTAACCGACGAACATCCCGCTGATTGGCTCGAACTCAACGCACGCCATGCGCCCGGGTTCGACCGTCAGCACCGCGCCGCCCTTCTCGATTCGCCCGGTTCGGCCGATCTGCGACAGCGTCGTATCGCGCTCCACGTCTTTGGCCAGGTAAGGCCAGGCGCCGTTGACGCGGCGATGGACGAAGCACTGGTCAGTCGGCGGGTGCCGGTCCCAGTCGCCGGTGTAGCCGGGCGCGAAGCCAGCCTCGAGAGTGTCTTCACCGCTGCGATACGTGGCGTTGACGACCTTCGCGCCGGCGTCCCACTTCGTATCGAGTTTCGCCCCCGCGATGTGCCGCTGAAACGCCGCGAAGTCCTTGAACTCGGTGGCGTCGGCGATCTCCAGCGCAAATCCGCCCCAGGCTCCGTCGAGGTCGGCGCGGCCGCGGTCCAGCGGCGTGTCGGGGCGATGGTAGTTGTAGAGGTTCAGCACGAGCGACGTCTTGAGCCTGCCGCCGCCCTGCATTTCGGTGAGCTGGCCTTCGTCGGACAGGACGACTTCTGCGTCGCGGCCGAGGTCGGTCGCGCCGGGCAGGGGGATGATGGCGAGCATCGCGACGCCGTCCTTGATCGTGAACCGCTGGCCGAACTTGGCGCGGACGGGCCAACTCTCCGCTCGCCGGCCGTCCAGGTAGATCTCCCACGTCGGTTTTGGCTGGAGGTCAATGAGGGCGATGGAGGTCTGCACGCTCGTGATGTTCGCATCGAGCTTGCGGTCACCGGAGTACTGGAGCTTGGGATACGGCGAGGTGAAGGCCAGCAGCTTGCCCCGGTGTTGGAGCGAGGCGATAAAGCCGCCTTGTGTGCCGACACTGCCGTTGGGGTTCCGGTTCTTCTCGCCATGCCACACACTGTCGAGGAACTCGGTGCGGTTCACGCCGAACCGCGCGAGCAGCGTGCCGACCTGCTCGGTCGCGTCGGCGGGGCGGTCGTCGCGCCGCCACTGGGCCATGAGCGGGACGGTCTGATTGCCGACGGCGACGTCAATCGTGGCCAGGCCATAGTGACGGCCCAGGTAGCTGCGTTTCCACAGAGGCGTGGCGCTGTAGCCGCCCCATTGCTTGTAGCTGGCGGTCATCTCGAACGGCAAGGGTTTCTCGTCCACCACGTGGCTCACCCATTCGTCGGCCCAGGGTCCGTTGAGCATCTGTTGGGCAATGATACCTGGGTCCGCATCATGGCCGAGCATCGGCATGCCGCCGGGAGTGTCCTTGCGGCCCATGTCCGTGAGCGCGCCCTTCCGCGAGAGCGTGTGGACGATGTGCTTGGTGCCGTCCTGGATGGCCAGGAGATACGCGATGCCCGTCCGCCCGGACGACGAGATGAATCGCTTGAGCGATGGATGGTAGGCCGAGGCCAGTTCGCCGACGGACTTGGCCAGGATGTTGCGGCCCATCATGCGGTCGAACGGTGTCGGGCCGAAGTCGGCGAACCCCTTCTGGTCCTTGAGCGAGATGGAGAAGTAGTAGTGGTCGATGGATTCCTGCGTGCTGCCGTCGAACCAGCACCAGGTGCGCAAGGGGAACGTCTCCAGTCCGTGCCGGCCCTCGGCCATCATCTTCTCGGAGCCGATGATGGCGCCGCCGAGCAGCACGCCGTTGGCGGCCCAGTGGTTGAAGTTCATCGTGCCCATCGCGCGGCAATACGTGCGGTAGACGCTGGCGTTGCCGCGCCAGTCGCCGGTGCGCTGGATGTACTCCTGGGCCTCCTTGCCGCCGATGTAGCCCTGCACAAGGTCCTTACTGTCGCGGTCGGGCATGAGCCAGGCCCACCAATAGAGTTGCCAGTGCTCGCGCACCGGAGCGGGCCACGTCTGGCCGAAGAGGCAGTACTCCTGCGTCATCTCCGCGGCCTGGAAACCGTCCCAGGTGCGCGGCGGCTTGGCAAGCATGGCGTCGATCCACTTGGCATACGCCTCCAGAGTGGCGGGGTAATCCTGGATGTGACCGATTGCACGCAGTTCCTGGATGCGCTGCCACTGCCAGTCGCTCATCCACGCGGGGCGACGGAAGCCGTGCGTCGCGGCAAAGTCGCGCACCTGGTCGGCCGTCGGCATGACGGCGGTTGGCTGGCCGCGCCCGGCACTCGGCGGCTTCACCGCCAGGCTGCCCTCGACGCTGGGGGCGGGCGAAGCCGCCTTGAGGGTGATAACCAGTTTCGGCGCCCGGACGATGATGCCGCGCCCGCCCGTGGCGGTGGCCCACTCGTAGCCGCCGTACCAGTAGCTGAGGTCGTACGTCTCCCACTTGCGGACCAGGAGGCCGTTCGCCTCGAACGCACGGAGGCGGTCGGCCCATGTCGCGCCGAACGCCGCGTCGGTGAGCAGCGCCGTGATGTCAAGCCAGCCGTCGGGCGACTGGGCGGAGACTTCGGCGGGCCCGAACTGCCTGGAGAAGCGATCCTCACTCTCGTCTTGGGCGCCGAAGTGCTTCCAGTAGGCCAAGCCGTTGACGGAGGCGTTGAAGGTCGGCCCACGCTGGCCGTCGGCCGTCCACGGCTGGCGCAGCGCCCACGCCACTGCGTGCCAGCGTGGCGATTTCCCGGCCCAGGAGTCGCCGAGAAACGACATGCCCGGCGGCTCGGCATAGCCTTCGGCCCAAAGCTCGGTCGCGCGATACGACAACACCAGTTCCGCTTTCTCAACGGCGAAGCCTCTGCGAAGCGCGTCGGCAATCCGCTGCGCGCTGCCGGGAAAACGGACCAGCACCGACCGATGTACCGCATCGAACACGATGGCGCCGGGGTACGCGCCGCCCTCCCGCTTGGCCGGGGACCAGACGGCGTTGGGCCCGGTGCCGCCGGGCGTGTGCCGGGTCTCCACCAGCGGCCCGTCCTCTCCGAGCACAACCGGCGTGTCCCAGAACAGGCGGAAACCGGAGATCCCCGCGATCTCCGGCCGATCCAACACCATCCCCTCCTCCGCGGTCCAGGCCAGCGGCGTCAGCGCCAACAACACCAATGACACCGTGGTTGCACGCAGCGGAATCCCTGCCGTCCTCATTGCCTACCTCCTACCAGCTCCGCCGCAGGTTCATCGAATCATGCCAGCTTTCGGCGGTCACATGCAGACACGATGCCGGCCCCCTCCATTCTTCCCGCCTTCGCCTCCTGCCTCGACCAACCCCGCGCACTGTAAGGCATTTCCCGCTGGACCCCTACACGCGCGGAAGGACGCGACCGGCTTCACGCGGCCACAGGCACCGCTCATGCAGCATCCACTTGCCTAAGAACCGGTTTGCCATCCTGGAGCGTCGCCGTGTAGACGCTCCCGATGGCCCGCGCCTGCACCGTGACCGACCCCAGTTCAGGGATCTCCACTGTCGTCGGCCCTTCAACGCCATCCGAAGCCCAAGCGGTAATCAGCCACTTCGCCTCCTTGGGCATCTTGCGGACCAGCACCCGCACGTTCGCCTTGCCAGTCGGAAACTCGTAGGCCGGTTGGTCCGTGACCCTGGCATGCTTGTTGGGGCCGGGCAGCAGGTCGCCCTGGCGGAGGAATGCCTCCTGGTGCGAGAACAGCGCATGCACGCGCCCCAGAATGACCATCTGCACCAGGTATTGCGGCGGCTTGTCCGGCGAGAACGCGGCGTCAAATCCGCCCTTGGGATACGAGAAATAGCCGGCGACGCCGCCGATCATGCCTTCCGTGTACAGGCACTTGAGGAAGCCCTCGTACAGCCGCAGGTCGCCGAAGGCCGGGGCGCTACTGTCCATCGGCCGGGTCGCGTCCCACACCGGCGGGGCCGGGGCCTTGTCGTCCTGCTTGTAGCCGGGGCACACGTAGTCATAACTGTTATTCATGCCGAACTTCAGCTCGTAGCCCTTGGCGCCGAGGGCCTGGGTGAGCATGTCGTCCTTGCCGATCCAGCCCGAGTTGAAGTCGTGATAATAATACTCGTTGGTGGCGATGTCCGCGCAGACGCGCATGTCCGCGTAGTCCCACGCCCAGTCGTCGTGGAAGGTCTGGAGGGTGCCGTGGCGGTGCGTGTCGCCGCCGCAAGTGTAGAAGACATAGAGCAGCCGGTCGGGGGTCGCGGCGCGCACGGCGTCCGCCACGGCCTTCTGCTCGCGGGCCTTCTGGCGCGAGATATACCGGTACCAGCTCATCTCGCCCTTGGCGGCGACCACGCCGGGATCCTTCTCCCAGTACGTCTGGGCCCAGCCCGGGACGTTCAGCCCATACTCGCCGCCGTTCTGGATGATGGCGATCGGGCAGCGGGTACGGACCTTGGCCAGACCCACGGCGCTGAGCCGTCCGGCCTGCTTCAGGCAGTCTTCCGGCATCTCCGGACTCAGGCTTCTCTGGTTCGACTTGTCGAGGATGAAGTTGCCCTGGGCGTCGCGGAGGTACGCCTCCGGCGGCATGTCCTTGGGGAACTGGCGGTCCAGCAGGACGCCCAGCTTGTACTTCCGAGGGTTACCGGTGACCAGCGCCAGGCACTGGCCGTTGCGGCCGTTGGGATTCGCCAGCGCCTCATCAGCGACCTTCTCGCTCACGTAGCCGGCCAGCTCCACGGCATAGCCCCAGCGGTCTGCAAGCTCCTTGGCGACGTCGAAAAACATGGACCAGCCCCAGCGGGTCAGCGGCGGAAGACTGGAATCGGGAGCGAAGTTCGGGGCAGTCTGGGCCTTAAGCCAGTCGAGAGGCCTGACCGTGGCGCCCTGGGCCGGCGTCGGGGGCTGATCCGCAGCACGTGCGCCGCCGGTCAATGACTGGGGACAGGCGGCCAGGGCTATCACCAACAGGGCGAAAGTCCGCACGTGTGATCGCCTGCAACCGGGGTTCATCGGAAACCCTCCAGTGATAGAGACGCGGCAAATCCCTGAGGAGAGCCGGCAACACGGCGCTGTACGTCGTCAGCGTCAGGGGCGCCCTGTGGGCTTCGGCCCAAGTGAGGCTTTTGGGGTCCGGTCGGCCTCCTTCGGTCCGGGCATTCCGTGGTTTTGACGGCGGTGACGCGCCGGCGTCTTTCCGTTGAGTTCCTGCCGGCGGGTCAAGATGCGTTCCCGCCGGCCGCAGTGTACATCGTCCGGCGTCACGTTGCCAAGCCCTTCATGGTATCAGTCGCGTGGGAAAAAGCCCGCGATGACGTTCGTCGTTTCGCCAAACCGTACGAGTTGCCGTCTCTGGATCTCTGGAGCCTGGAGTTCCTCCTGGCCCGATGAGAGAAACCGATCTGATCAGGGTCGGCGAAACGCCATGCCAGCGACGAAGGTGAACCATATTGTCGCCCGCAGAGCGCCCACCGGCAGCGAAGAACGACCGGACCAGCGCGGCGGCAGCCCTCTGTCCGTCGTCGCTGATCAGGATCGCTTATCGTCGCGGGTTGCCTTCCCACAAGGCGGCCACTAACGCATACCCGGCCGAGTCATGGTCCTTAAACTCACAGCGAATAAACGGGTAGTGATCGTTGACCAGGAAATAACTTTCCATCAACTCGGCAAAGTATTCCCTCTCGCTACCCAAGGCGGGATGAGGCACGCGCTGGCCGTCAAAGCGAAGCACCGATTTATATCTGCCGTCCTTCTTGGCCTGCTCGTAGGCTGTCCGGATCTTCTTGCCCAGTTCGGAATCCTTCTCCGCGGCATGGCGGTCGTAATAGGCCAGCGCCAATTCATGAAGCACGTCGGACTGCTGGAGCAACGCCCATTTCATCATGCGATGCGGGTCGCGGATCTCCACGGCCCCACGCTTGTCGGGATTCACTCCCTCGCTGGCCAACTGCTCGCCGCTGCCGCAATACCGGAGGTACGGCCCCGTCTGGCCTGTCTCCAGCCAGATCGGCACCTCGTGCAACTGCTTGCGGCCCGGTTCGGCGATGAAGTGGTCAATCATGTGCAGCTTGTAGCTCAGAAGCGTCACCATGGTCGCGCTGAGCCCCGGCTGCTCCGCCAGTTGTGGGCTGACATAGACGGTCCAGCCGCCAATGTCGCGCCTATCGTATCGGGCGGTGGGGGTATGCTTCCCTGCGGCCCCGGAACCACTGGGTTGCGCCGGGCGGTCGGACCCTTGCCGCATCAACTGCTGGTAGGCCGCCAGGTCCCTCTCCTGCTGCGACACCTGCTCGGGGTCCACGCCCCAGTAGCGTTCAATGAATCGAGCCATTTGCGGATCGTGTTCCCGCAGTTCCGCCCGGACGAACGGATAGATGTCGTTGACGGCGAAGTAGGCTTCCGTGCTTTCGGCCCAGTATTCCATGCGATTGGTGCGGCCGTAGTGGGAACCGGTCCCGCCGTCCCATATCTTGACCTTTTCGTACTTTCCCTCTTTCATCATGCGCTCATAGTTGGCCTGGCATTCCGCGTTGCCGTAGTCGCGGCCCTTGCCGATGAAGTGATAGTCATAGCCGTGGGCCAATTCGTGAAATACCACAAAGGGATGGCGATAGCTGTCTCCCACGTGGGTCTTGACGCTGAGCGACATGAACGATTCGGGGTCCCTTGGGATCGTGTACCCCTGGCCGATCAGCCATTTCCGGTCCGGGTGGTACGACAGGTCCACCTTCTCCTTATACTCGATCCAGATGGCGTTGTTTTCCTGCATGTTGCTCACCGCCAAGACTGGAGCGGCCAGCTTGATCTGGTAGAGTTCCCACCGCAGGTGCTCCAACGTCTTAGCCATCTGCTCGGGGTATTGCCTGGGCACGTCGCGATTGATGTAAACGGTCCAGCCTTCCAGGTTGCGGATCTCAAAGCGGTCTTCCGTGCTCGGCCTAGTGGCCGGAAGATCCTGGGCCGCGGCCTGCGAGCCAAGCAAGCAGGCAATCAGGCATAGATGGCGAATCATCACCACAGCCGATTCTCCTTAAGACATTCATGGAACGGACGTCGTGCGACTATTGTTTCACGCTTTGGACGCTTCCTTTGAAGCTGGTCGGGTTTCCAGAACCCTTGGGCGCGGCCGTACCTTGTCTGCCATGCGATTCGCCGCTACGATTGACTACAAGCCGCCCTGTGCTATGTGAACGCATCTACAATGAGCGTGGACCCACGTTGGCACGGACGATGCTACAACTCCAGCAAATACGCAACCTTACAGATCACGGATGAATTTGCGGATAGTACGGGCTACTTCAGGTCCGACATCTTCAGGCCCTCGATGAA
>Ga0315273_10004297_pt1 | contig 17441 bp, 24 predicted proteins | sample YL17G02_0_MG_FD_205753 | JGI IMG/M metagenome (GOLD analysis project Ga0315273, IMG submission 205753) | Sediment microbial communities from Yellowstone Lake, YNP, Wyoming, USA - YL17G02_0 | ecosystem: Environmental > Aquatic > Freshwater > Lake > Sediment | place: USA: Wyoming | collected...
TACACAACCTCTATAGTCCCATTATCTAAAACTCCTGTCACTATGGAATAGATAGGTTCTGTGTGACCATCTCTTTCGTAACAACCAATTGCAGTGTCACCGATTTGGAATTTACTCATGCTTATTATATAGAGATTATGTGAGGATTGTCATACCAAAAAAATAAGGACTCCAAGATGGAGTCCTTATTGGAGAGAGATGGTTACAACAACGATTATACGATGTGGTATTCATCTGGATTGATAAGAATTCCATCATCTATCATTCGACCAGTAGACCTATCTACATTACCTGGAACTTTCAGATTCTTTGGGAATACTCCACAACCTGATGCCTTAAAGAGTTTGTTGGAGTTCTTATACCTAGCTGTGTAATTCCAACAAATAGGAATGTCGTTTTCAAAAGCTCCAATGTCGAAAGTTCCAAATTGAGGTCTAGCGGTACCTATAATATCTGTTGTAACACCTTCAGAGGTAAGATTGGCTCCATGATCCAAAAGTTTGTTGGCAGCAGATACTACCAGATGGAAATCTTCTGAACCAAGAGTCACATTCTTGAAATTTGCTGTGGTATAGAGAACACTGCGAAGGTTAGAAGTAACTGCCTCTGTATTGCTGGTAGCATCATTAGTACCTTTTGTGATAGTTCCCAAGTAGCTGGTGCCAGCCGAGATGTAGTTGTTTTGTGAAATTACCGTTCCTGCATATCTAGCAATGCCGTAGTAGGCAACTTTCATCATAATTGTGCAGTTGTATATCTTTGTATTGCTTGCGCGAGTATAATTAAGTCCAATTGCGACTATGTAACTATTACTACCTGATCCTGTACCTGTATCATACAGAATACAATTTTTAATTACATTGTAGTCACCTACAGACAAGACTGCATCAAGATCAACTAATGCAAAATAGCTACCTGCACTCTGTGCTACTGCTCGACGGATAATGCATCCCTCCAATGTCATTGGACCTACTGTAGCACTATTTCGGAATATAATTCCTGCAGGATTTCCAGAAGCTACCGTTTCTAGGGACAATCCAGGACCAATATGTGTATAGCCAAGGTCAAATCTGATACACGATTGATATCCAACCGTAGCTTGGACATAGGCCTTTGACGCATTAAATACACCTGTATGTCCTTCTCCAGTAGCTGCACGTAGCCATATATAGTGAGTACTGTTAGTTACCCATCCATTGGATGATTCAGAGTCAACTGGACCTACATTACCACCACTATAAATTTCTGCTACCTCTACGGTACCACTAGGATCACCACCAGTTCCAGGATAGGCACTATCTCTTGTAACTAGATTGCCACGACGTCCAATATTCCAAGCTGACAGAGTTGTATAATCCCCCAGACCAGATGGCTTAATTGCTTTGACAATTGTTGTAACCATATAATTATCCTCTCATTCTCTCCAAGAAACTCAATACAAATGGTACTTCCATAGAGAAGAGATAAAACCGATAGAAATTAGTACATAAATAAAAAAAGACCCATCACTAGGATGGGTCTTATCTATGGACGATTAAGGAGGTGAGAACTGCCTTAGGAAACCAAGTCTCCGTATGCAGTATAACCGAAAAGTATCTCATTTACTGTGCCATGTTGATAATCATCAGTAGTATCTAATCCAGTTCCATCTACCTTATAGGGCTGAACTCTTACAACCTGCCCTAAGTAACTGGCGAACTGAATCAACATATGATCTCGCTCAACAGCAAGAAGCCGATGGGCAAGAAGTTTATCTTCTATCTCAATCCTGGAAGAGAGTGGCATTGGTCTTCCATCTACTGGAAGAGCACCATTCTCATAAACTTGTGCTACTGGAATATCTAGGATTGTATCTGCATTCCCACCTGCAGCGCCTGCAGGGGAAAGTGGAAATACATTACGATGAACATTGGGTCCATCTGGCATGAAAGGATCCATACCTGGAGCTAACCACATTACACCAACTCTTACTGGCTGAATGGTAATAACAGGTGGATATATAAAAGCAGTAACGAAGTTAATCCGTATAATACCAGCATTTATATTAGTTGGGTCCTGAATAACAGATGCTGTGTTAAACGCACCTGGCAGAACCACACCTGTACCTAGGCTGGTGCTAGATAACTGAACTGTAGCGTAACCTTTGACTCCAACCATTGGATAGGACCTCCATTGTAAAGTGTGCTTCCTACCCCAGACTAAATCAATCGATACTTTCCCTCTCATAAATATTAAAACTATAAGGATAAACATGCTTCTCGTCAGATGGATGTGGATCACTCTTTACTAACTTCAGGTCTTTTATGCTGATAGGGAAAGTTGTATCTCCCTCAACATTTGCATGTACTATCGTAAGATTCCACTCCATTATGTATGGTTCTGCTTTTTTGTAAGTCCAGGCACCACCAGATATAAACACTTTCTGGGCACCTTCATAAAAAGCAGTTTCCAAGGCATCCTCTACTGAACCTACCTGAATCACTCTATCGTCGTCAAGTGGTTGTTCTGTTATAATCACATTGACACGATTAGGAAAGGGTTTCCCAAGAAACTTATAGGTCATATATCCCATCACAACCCAATGACCTTGTGTCTCTTCTTTAAAATGTTTTAGATCATTTGGAAGACGCCACGGAAGATGCCCATTCTTACCTATTGTTCCGTTTTCAGCAACGGCAGCTATTCCTATAATTTTCATATAGACACCGCAGCTCTAATATGTGGATGTGGATCATAATTAGTTAAATTAAAATCTTCATACTTATAATCAAATATAGATGCTGCTTTGTTAATAATCATCTTAGGCAAAGGTCGTGGCTCTCTTGTGAGTTGCAATTTTGCTTGCTCAATATGGTTCTTGTAGAGATGTGTATCTCCCAAGGCATAAACAAATTCGTGTATATCCAAATTGCATTGTTGAGCCACCATCATTGTTAAAAGACTATACGAAGGGATGTTAAAAGCAGAACCTAAGAAAAAATCTGCACTTCTTTGGTACAATTGGCAGGATAATTTTCCATTTGTAACATAGAACTGGAACAAACAATGGCAGGGAGATAGAGCCATAGACGGCAAATCCATTGGATTCCAAGCAGACACTACTAATCTACGAGAATCTGGATTCCTTTTGATTTCGTTGATAACCCACTCAATTTGATCAACACCTTCTAGTCCATGTCCTGGATTCTTACCAAATGCACGCCACTGCAATCCGTAGACGGGCCCAAGATCGCCATTCTCGTCAGCCCATTCATCCCAAATCTTTACACCATTATCATTTAGATACTTGATGTTTGTATCACCTTTTAGAAACCACAATAGTTCGTGGATTATTGACTTGGTATGAAGCTTTTTCGTGGTGAGTAGTGGAAATCCATCTTGTAGATTAAATCTTAATTGTCTCCCAAATAAGCTGTAAGTTCCTACTCCTGTTCTATCTTTTTTCTCAACTCCGTTACTTAAAATATCTTGCAACAAATCTAGGTACTGCTTCATTATTCTTCGTCTTCTCTTTCTTCTTGCTCTGGCTCTTCTGGTTGTCTACCTTTGTTTTGTGGAAGCCTTTGATCTCTTTTTAAACCTTCCAAAACCTCTTTGTCAAATCCAACTTCTGTAGCATATTTTACAAGTGATTTATATTCAGCTAATCCAGTTCTAAAAGTCTTTCTTATAATCTCTACCAAACCATCTTGTTCTGGACTTAAATCTATTGGCTTTGACTCTTCTAATGCCTTTAAAATGCTTTGTATTGTATCCTTGTTACGAAGCAAGGTGCTTATTACATATTCTGCTTGTTTTGATAGTCTTCCTTTTTCCTCCTTGTCTCCTTTTGTCCATCTTTCTATGATTTCATGCTCTCGCTGAAGATGCTGTAATCGCTCAACTGCCTGACCGAACATTCTAAAAAGTAAATGATTAAATATCATTCTCATATTAATCACCAAGTAAAAAGTGGCAGCATTCCGTGCTGTTTTCTGAACCTCCAAAAACGACTCAACTTACCATGTCGTGATGGGGTTGGTTTTATATTGTGTCTTTTCAGAAACTCAACAATTTGTGGATAAACAATCTCTGGTTCATGTGTTTCTACTTCTAGCTCAAAATCGTGTGTATCACTAGAATAAGAAACTTTATCTAGCTCAATTACAAATCCACAATAATTAAACTTTGTACGACAAATCTTAATGCTACCAATAACATACAAATATGGATGTCCATCGGCCATGTGTGCTATTTTCTTCCATGGTTCTGTATGGTGTCTGTCAGGCAGTAAAAGAGTATAATGAAGGAAAAAATCGTCTTTTGTGAGAGGGGCAGTTAAATATTGTTCTACTTCTTCACATGTATGTAATCCATGGTCTGTCTTATGTTTCGATCCCTTAAAAGTCATTTTGGGCTTACAAAATCCGCCTTTCCCATCCTCTATCAGAGACATACGATAAGTATAACCATGGCTATGTAAATCACCATGTGGATCATCGTAATAAATATTCCAATATACTTCTTCTGATGATTCTAGTTGTTCTTTATTGGCTCTCACCTCTTCATATTGTTCTTGTGTCAGAGCAAACTTAAACTCTCTTTCATATCCCATTATAGGTCCTTGTTCTCCAAAATCACAATCCGTTCTTTTTATATCTTTGTTGCAATTGTAGGCCTTATTCTACAACCTGTTTAATCAGCAATCTATGTCGTATATTCTCACCGCGTCTATGATAATGTAGTACTTCCTCTTCACCTAGCATCCAGCATAACATTACTCGCTCACCATCAACCTTTGATGGAAAATCAATAATACCTCTATCTATGTCTTCTAGAAAACACCCAAGTTCTTCTATCTCGTCTAACCTACGACAAATAGTTTTGATAGATTTTTGAAGCATTGTATAGTCACCAGTACCAAGATTCTTATCAACAGTAGTCCATTTTTCTTTGAGATCCAAGACTATTGGGGTTATGAGACGCAACATCTTATTCGCTGTCTCTACTGAAATCGTATTATTTGGCTCCATCGATCTTCTCCACTATAGTTTTTAGACGCGGTTCCGTACTAGAAAATTGTTTGAGACATTCAGTTCCTTTTTCTGTTATCTTATCTGGTATTTGTATCCCAACTTCTATTATAATGTCGCCTCTCTTTTTAACACCCTGAATACCCTGCCCCTTGATTCGAAGTCGTGTTCCAGGTAAAGTGTGAGGTGGCACATCGAACTTTATATTATTTGATAGAGTAGGTATTTCGATACTCCCTCCCAAAATAGCATCAACAAAATCGATACTAACTTTGCATAATATGTCAAGTTTATCACGAACGAAAATTTCATGTGGTTTTATATGAACCACAACATGCAAGTCACCATTGGGACCGCCGTTAGTACCGGGGACTCCTAACCCACTCAAACCTATAATGTGTCCTGACTCAATCCCTACTGGTATTATGATGTCAAGGTCCTCTGTTGTGACTACTTGTCCTGTTCCATGACATTCTGTACAAAGTTTTTCAGGTTTTTGACCTTGTCCATGACATGTCTGACATGTCTGCTGAATGTGAACAAACTGATTTGGAGAATGAGAAGACATACCGCTTCCATGGCAAGTAGAACATTTTATAGTACCAGTACCTGGTTCTCGAGCATTTCCCTTACATCTAGAACACACTACTGGTCTTTGGAGATGTAATGTAGTTTTGTGGTCGGTGATAGCGATGTCTTTGAGATCAATTAGGATGTTGATTCGCAAATCTGAACCGCGTTGTGGCATCTGGGAACGCTTTTGTTTGCTGGAAGTACCAAATGGATTGTCGTAAGGACCACTAAATGGATTATTACCGAATGGATTCCATCTACCTAGGATGTCTTCCATACGAAACCCCTGACGGGGATTATCATAGCCTGCTCTTTTCTGTGGGTCAGAAAGAACTTCATACGCAGCAGAAGCTTCTTTAAATTTCTGTTCTGACTCTGGATTATCGGGATTCTTATCGGGATGGTATTTGAGGGCAAGCTTTTTGTAAGCTTTGTTTATCTCATCAGAAGTTGCATCCTTTGAGACTCCCAGCGTCTCGTAGTGGTCCATAACTTGCTTGCTTGCTTTACTTATCTAACGAGCCTTGGACCTTTGGGAGTTGGAATGTCAAACTCTGGAAGAGCATTTCCCCCTGCTATCTCGATCCTGTGGATTGTACTAGCAACCACATTCTTCCAATTTTCTGTCTCTTGTAGAGGAGCCCACCACATGATATTAGAGGGGTTCAGATAGAAGAAATTGTCTTGGATGTCTGGCATTGAGTCTGTAAGAGACAAGGCACCAAGCATGATATTTCCAGTTTGTGGGTCTTTTTGAGCCCGAAAGACAATGGGGTCAAAAAGTTTAATAGGTAGGTTGTCGGTGATTGCTTGATTTAGACTTACAGTGAGGTCATTAAGGTGGGTGTTCTTTGAGAAACTTTCCTTGTTGATGCGACCCTGTAGGGTTCCAAGTTGTGGATCTGCTCCAGGAAGTCCAATTTTAATCCAAATTTCATCTTTCATTACTTTCTCCTTACATTACTTACCCTAAAAGACTTTTTATGCTTTGACTTAATTCATTTATATCATTCTGTGTTTGCTTTGCTGCGTCACTTAAAGTTTTTGTTTGTTTTAGCCCCTCGTCAGTCATTGTCTTTGTATCTTTCTTCATTTTGTCTATATTAGCTGTATCTTTGGGTGTTGTAGGTGTAGTTGGAGTTGTTGGAGTAGTGGTAGTGCCTGGCTTTGGAGCAGTAGGTGTCGTGGGTGTAGTTACTTTACTCTCTTCTGCTGTTTGCTCCTCCGCTGTCCATTGACCTGCCATCTCATGCTCTTTTTCTGTCGTTCGTAAAGACCTATCAATTGTCTTTACTTTATCGTCTATGTTCTTTGTGAGTTGCTCAATGGACGCTCCTGGCTTTGTTCCAGCAGGTCCAACAACGAGTGCCTGACCAGGTTTTGATGGCACTGCTGCTTTCTTGTCGGTCATTTTCTCAACTAACTTCTTACGAAGTTCTCGCCGCTTCTTTGCTTCCTCTTCTTCTTTTCGTTGCTGGTTTAACATCATTGCTTTGTCGGTATAACCACTTGTTGGAGTACTGGGGTTTGTTGGGTCCAGTTGTCCAAGACCTGTACCAGGAGAACCTTCGCTATTAGGAACACTATAATTTGTCTGTCCTGGATTATAGTACCCAAACCCGAAACCTTGGGCTTTCTTAATAAACCCCTTGACTCTCCCAATCTTAAACATCACATCATCAACATAGGCCATCAGCTCGGGAATCTCTGGATACATTTCCCGCAGAGAGTCTTTGATTTCTTGTGCAGTCATTCCAGACTCAAACATTTCCTCAATAGTAGCTTGCCACAATGATTTCATTTAATCTCTCCAAATGTCTTTGTCACTTGGTTCTGGTCTTCCTGGGATAAGAGTGGTGGGTTTATAATTTTTCAACACTGACAATATTGCATTATATTCTGAAGATCCTCGTCCCATTTTGTATTGACTAAGAAAGTTGCTAACAAACCCTTCTTGCTGCTCGGGAGGTATTGTCATAAGCCTTTCATCAAGCTTCTTAGACATAAATTGTATGCGTTCATCCTTGCTGGCAGGCTGAACACTTAAAGACTTTGGAGAGGTCTGTTTTAGTGGCGTTTTTGATAACCATCTATCTAGTGCAGGAAGACTTTCTTCTTTCTTCTTGAACATATCGAAAATACCTGCAAGTTTGGTAAATCTTTTGATTCTCATGCTACCCTCTTTTTCTGGCCAATGGTACTGAATCGACCCCTCAAAATCTTGTTGCACATCTTCCACATCTTCAGCAAGAATTATATCTAATCCTGCCTCTGATAGAAGTTGTCGCATTTTAGCCCAATGTTGTGGGTCGTCTATTGCCTTACGCAACTCTCTTCTTATTCTTCTGTTGCTAATATCTCCTCCATGGTCTCGTGGCGTAATTCGTTCAGCATTTGCTTTCATAGCATCCATCATTTTAGGACCCAACTTAAATCCCAAAGTAGCAGCAAAGCGAAGAGCACGAAGAATATCGTTTCCATGTATCTTAAACTTGATAAATGGATCAATAACGGTATTTATGATACCTTCTTGTAAGTCTTTTAATCCTTTTCCTGTTGGGTCAACCAATTTATCTTCATCTATGTCATACATCAAAGTATTTATTGTAAGGTCGCGTCTGTAAGCATCATCAAAGCTAGTTGTGAATTCTTCTTCACCCTCTAGTGAATCATCTTTCTTTAGAGGTGTGAACAACTTCTCGGCATTGATGAAATCTACCGCCTGTTCGCCCAAGGTGACCATCATTGCTTGACTTCTATCATACTGAACTGGGTCAGAAGTTCCATACTTCTTTGCAAGATGGGCTACTAGTTCTTCTGCTCTATCTTCGCACATGAAATCCATGTCGGAATTTTCTTTGCCAAGCAGTTTATCTCGAACTGCTCCGCCAACCAAGTAGGTTTTTATTCCAAGTTCTTTTGATGCTTCTTTTACAGCGTTGATTACCTGTTGCTCTTCTTTACCAAAAGTGAGATTTGGTTCTACTTGGGCTTTCTTGCTCTTCTTCTTTGGTTTTTTTGCTTTTCTTTTCTTTTTAAACTCTTCTATAGATACTGACTTCATTTTCTCTAGTGTTCGTTTGCCTTCTGGGCAGTTCGCCTTAAAGTCATTTTGTACATATTCAGTATGAGTCATATAACGAGTTTTGCCACTCTCGGGACACTTACCTTTAAATGGTTGTGAAGTTGTTTGAGCTTCTGTTTTCTTGGATGATGTTGTTGGGTCATCTTTTGTCAGGCTGTCAATAACTTTTTCTATTAACCTTTTGGTCTCTTCTTCGGTTTTTTCTTTTACTGGAAGAGATATATCTGCGCCTAACTCTTGGCGTTGCTTCTTTGTTCGTTCCAGCAACTTCTTTTCTTCTGGTGTAAGTGCTGCCTGTTTTGTAAGAGTGTGAACAAGATTATGAAGAGCAAAGTGGGACAACTCTTCTGAGAACTCTTCTACTTGGTCCAAAGAGGTGAGCAGAAGGTTATGTTCAGCAAACAATGAGATAACGAATGGATCTTGTTTTAATTGATTGAGAATCCCTGCTTTTTTAGATGCTTTAAGAGTTTTATATGCTTCATGAGTAGCTTTTAACCTTCGCATCTTATCATCCAAAATACGCTTCAAATACACCGCCTTTGACTGACTTTCTGGAGTATCAATCTTCATTAGATTACGAATCTCTTTTATCAATTGTTCTGGTGTAAAGTCATCAATTGTTTTCATTACAAACTCACTCTTATAGCGTCCTGGGTTGGTACTATCACCTGACCATGGTCCCTGTGCTAGATTCCCAGAATGACCTTGATGTCCCGGGGGCAAATTTGTCTGGTTTCCTAACCCCTCTGTAGCTCCGGAGTAACCAAATCCTAGACTTGTATCAGTTGAGAAGAGCCCAGTACCTCCATCAGACCAACTTGCATCTGCTTTCTTACGAAATCCTTTAATTTTCATAGGTGTTATCAACTCTTTGTCACTTGTAAGTTTATAGGATAGATAAATACTCCTATTTAGGTAGGAAAAATCGATAGTTTTATCAAAATCAATAAAAAGGCCCCCAACGATTGGGGGCCATGGGTTTGGGCTTTATTATGCTTCAGTGGGAAGCAGTTAGATTATTTACCTCCACCACCTAATACAAATCCATTTGCCCATAGGGCAATTATAGTTAAAATCGCGTTTGTGATTGAGAAGAAAGCAATGCCACCGAATAACCACCACATCTTCCAAGAACTACCTAAAAGTTCCTTGACTCCTTCGTCAACAGAACCAACTGTGTCTCGTGTTTCTTTTACTAACTCTATAGTGTGGTTGTCGTGTCCTGCGATACCTACAGTAAACACTTCTGAACAGGACTTACAACGATCAACTGCATTCTCTTCTGTCTTTTCCAATTTTGCTTTTATTTCCCCTAAGGTTTCTTTAACATCTCGGATTTCTTGTGTAGTATGATTTTTAAGCTCTGAGCGAAATCCGTTTGAGAAATGTGTATCTATTTCTTTTAGCTTTTCTTGACAGAACGCAATTTGCTCAATCAGTTCATTCTGCTGTTGAGAGACTAGGATTTGAAGCTCTATGGTTTTAGCATGTGCTTCTAGAGTCTTCTCGAGGTCCTGCTTTGTTAGGTCGTTGTCATTATTAGACCTTACCATCATTAATCCTTTTTCAGAAATTGTCGAGCTTTTGCAATTTGAATTACCAATGCGTCGTTTAGATCAGCGAACGCTTGATTGCTTGGAGAAGAATAAGTCGATGACGCTAAAATCTTACTGCTGTCACTCTCAAATTCTGCTAACATTTCCTCAATAACATACCTCATCTTCAAGAGAGATGGGTGAGTTGTACGAATATCATTATCGAGCAGTTGGTCGCATATTTCTGATAGACTACAGACAAACTTCTCTGCAGAATTGTCTTCCACATCAAGTCCTTTCAGGCACTTACGAAGTTCATCTTTGTTGAGCATAAAGGTCTCCTATATTTTAACCAAGATTATATTTTTTACTTCCGAGTAATGACGCTGAACCTTTTTAAGCAATCCAGACCGGATGCTATTTTCCTTTCAACCGATGCACATTCTTTTGTCAACATTTATATAAAGAATGTTGCCCTCTAACTTATTAAAGGACATCTTGATTCCGTTTCGCTCGTATGCCGTAAATACCGGTTTAAGAAACTCCTCAATCGGTGGCACTACAGGCTTTGGTGTGTTTGGATTCATACTATCTTATATTTATCTGGGCTGATGAAAATACCATCATCAACCATCTTGCCTGTACTTGTATCAACATTTGATGGAACCTGTAGAGATTTGGGGAAATTTCCACAACCTGAAGCCTTAAAGAGCTTATTGGAATTCTTATACCTGGCAGTATAGTTCCAGCAAATAGGAATATCGTTTTCAAATGCACCAATATCGAAGCCTCCAAACAATGGGCGAGCCGTACCAATAATGTCAGTGGTTACGCCAGAACCTGTTAAGTTGGCCCCATTATCAAGAAGTTTATTGGAACCGGAAACAACTGGACGTAGGTTTTCAGAATCTACTGTTATATTTTGGAAAGTCGCTGTGGAATAAGGAATATTACGAAGATTTGCTGTTACGGCTTCTGTATTAGAAGTAGCGGTATGTGTCCCCTTCACAACTTGTGAACTAGGACCAAAGTAGCCGTATACACTAGGCCATGTAGAAACTGAATTCACATTATAGTAATTATTTTCTTCAGTTACCAAACACCCAGTCGAATTTATGGGCCAATAGGGTGTGGACCACGAGGAACCTACTGCAGGATTTACAGAAAAGGTACAATTATATATACGATGATTGCCCTGGCGTAGAGTGGTATTGGTTAGCAACCGTTTCCCATGATTTATTAGGAGAATGCTATTTCTGATAGTGCAATCACCACTCCACCATTCGCTGCCCAATGTAAGACCGCGTGAATAGTCACCACTAGGATTATCTTGTATAAAAATACACCTATCCACATCCACATGGGCTGCCCATGCGGATGTACCTTGACTAAGAAAGAATTGGGCACCATCATCATCCCACTTAAATTGCATTTTACCTAGTCGTAAATCTTTATTGTTTGAGAATATCAACCCACTGGCCGCATAAGCATAGGCTTTGCTTGTGCTCCATACTCCAGTATGTTCGTGACCTGTAGCTGCATGAATTTCAACATAGTGTGTGGTGTCTGTGGTCCAACCAGTACTTATTACAAGGGAGCCAGTTATACTGTTGTTACCAGAATAGACTTCTGCTATATTAATTCTGTTTTGAGTTACAAGATTTGATCTTGTACCAGACTCCCAGTTATTAAGAGTTGTGTAGTCACAATCACCTGGTGGTGCCCCACCTGGTTTGATTGTATAAATATATTGATCTGGTGATCCGCCGCTACCTAGAATTATTGTAACCATTATGTCACCTCGTATTCGTCTGGGTTGATTAGAATACCATCGTCTACCATTCTACCTGTGAAGATGTCAACATTACTCTCTATACATAGAGCATTATCAATTATTAAGAGGAATAATCGATAGACATCACAATAATTCTGGACATAAAGAAAGCCCGTATAAAACGGGCTTTCAGAATAGGTTACAATAACGATTAGAGATTGGGGGTTTGTTCTTCTGGCTTCTTTTGCATGTAAGACTTGATGCCAGCGAGACCCTTCGGGCCGACTTTAATGCCCAACTTACTAAGAATGTACATAATGATCAAGGCGATTATATTCTTTATACCGTCATCTTTGGTGGCGACATTCTTCAAACGCTCGGTAAGGTCCTTATCCTTTTCGGCGAGGACACCCTGAACATTGTCTGTGATTTCTTTGATTTGAGATGCTGTGGCCACACCCTTCAACTTCTCTTGGAGACGGGCATCCAACTTTTGGTCAGACTGCTCCTGGGTAGTTTTCACAACAGTATCAACAATAATCTTAATTTGATCAGATGTAGCAACATCCTTCAGACTTTCAGTAACTTTCTTGTTGATTTGTGCTGTGGTATCATTCTTCACAACATCAATAACACTTTGAGTAACACCCTTGAGTTGAGCTGAAATAGCTGTCTTTAGCTCATCACTTTGGAAAACACCATCATTGTTAGAGTCAATCTTTTGACCCAACTTCTTCTCAACCTCGGCAATCTTTGGCTCAATATAATTCTTATTGACCTTCTCGATTTGAGAATCAGCTGCTTGGATAGCAATATCTTTTGCAGTACTAATTACCCATTCCTTGGTAACTTGGCAGCCAGAAAGCACAGTTAAACACGCAAACGCTAAAATTAATTTCCTCATTTCTTTACTCCTTACTAAAACTTACCATACATTATATATAGGGTTTCTTTCTTTTAGACACCCAAAATCTTTAAACACTTTGCAACACGCTCTTCTGGTGTTCCCGAAATATCATAGTGTAGTATATTATGAAAGACCAAAAATGCTTTCATTTGTTCTCCAATTTTTCGTGCTCTTTCTTCATTTTGAGCACGAAGTCCATCGCTCTTGAATTCTATGTCTCCTGGTGGAATGTAAAACAAATACTTATAACGATCTTTCATTTCCAGGATTCGTTGGTAGTGTCTATGATAGAATGTGACTTGATTATAGTCTGTAAAATCAGTGAGAGTATAAGTATATACCATTCCCATAATAATAGGTGAGTCGGAAACTACATACTCGACTGATTGTGGAACAGCATCTTCCCATTCCAATTGGTTCTCTAAAATATTATGTTGATGAAGAAGGTTTCTAGAGTTGTTAGTTGGATACTGCTTACATCTTGCAATGTGAAGACGAGCATACTCCTGTACATAGTCAGCATTTTTACCTGCAAGACAAAGTGCATTCGTTAGGGCACGGCCACAGGTCGTCTTGCCGCTACACGGACCACCACAAAATCCAATTAGGATTGACATTCCTCTTCTCCTAAATCTTCTCCTGTAAGCATGTCATAATGGCCTATCCTAATTCTCCCTTTTAACTCACCTTCTATAAATCCACGAACTCTATCATAACAATCTTCGCAGAGATCACAACGATGTCGTTGCTGGTCTTTATTGGAAAAGTATCCCCAAGTTGCTTTTATTGTGGCGTACTCATAGCCCTCATCATTACCATTTTCGTCTTTAGCTTTTGCACAAGTTAAGCCACAAGCATCGCAAATGAAGCCTACAACCTTGTCTATCTCAATTTTTTTCGTTATCTTCATCAATACCCTTCTTTGGCTTGTGGGTACCAATAGCTCGTTATAACCTTCACACCCTCATCGACTGTAGATACCCATTGCGAGACAAACTGGTGCATAAAGGGATGCTTAAAATAATCTGGCTGTGTGGTTTTTTCATCTACCACACAAATTACTGGCTTACGAAGTTGATAAGCCCATGCAAGTTCTGACAATGTTCCAATCGCTGGTCTCTCATCTTTTGTGCCTGTCAGATTAACTAACATCACATCACAATCCTCAACATCTTTTAGATCGCGAGATACCAACATATTTCCCAATCTATTACTGATAGGTGCAGTAGAAATAGTATAATGATACTTATCTACCTTCATAATTTTACTTGCATCTCTTCCACGATAGGGAGAACGAGTTGCAATCCCAAACTCATTGAACTTTGTTATTGCCTCTCCTCTCCAGGTTCTATGGTCAGGATGGTCCTCGATCATAGCCCCAGAAAGATAAACAACGAATGATTCCCTGATTCTAGTATCTTCTGTCTCGGTCATTTTCCCTCCAAGTCGCTTCCAAATCCTTTATGTCACCACGAAGATTTTTAATCTCTTCAAGAGTATCTCGTTGTACATCTGTCAATCGCTCCAGTGCAGAAAGTAGTTGATCAAATCTGTTATCATAAACAAAGCTTGAGTTATTTTCTCCGAAGACGAATCCATCACTCATTATCAACTCCTTGTTTTATGTTGTCACTTTTATAAACACAAATTGCTCTACTTTCTCCACTATACATGCTGTGAAGTAAAATATCCTTTTGTATCTTTCGTATTCCAAAACCAGGTGCTGGGTCATTGATTATAAAATTGTCTTCATCATATCCTGTAATTACTGCAAAATGCAACAACCCTTTTTTCTTATCGTCTCTGGAACCATAAAAAGCAAACGAAGATACAACAACTACCCAAGGATTTCCCTTATCTAGTTCTTTTTCTATTTGAGAACGAGTCACAATACTCAAATCAATTTGTCCACTCTCAACAACTTCCGATAGCTCTGTGAAACCCTTTTTATTGATATTGTTTCGTGAATGTCCTCCACGACGACGAAGAGTAGTTGCTAATTGACAGGATGGCATACCGACATAAGCACCTTTGATTATATCACCATCAGGTGCAACAAACAACCTTGAGTCTATTCCAAATTTCTTTAGTCCCAATACTATTCCAGTTTCCAAAGTTCCATGAGAGCAATAATTACAAGCACTTTTTATTTCTTCTATTGCTTTCTCAATTCCTAAATAACTCATGACCATCTTCATACAAAATGGTCCGCAAGTTACAAGATTATGTTGTGTAAATACAGGAATAGTTAAATTAATCATCTTACAAACTTCTTTATCCATTCTATTGCTTCGTCAAGAGTATAAACAATTTTAGTAGAGTGATAAATATGCCATGGACTCAACTTCACACCTGGATTGGCAATCGCCACTACCACCTTTTGTTTCTCCCAAGCATAAATCATTTCCATTGCCGTTCCAGCACTATGCTTTGTGATGTTGGCAATGACGATGTTGCTCAAGTCAATGTCTCGCTTATCCAACTCCACAATTTCTGGAGCCATATCTGTAAGAGTATACTGCTCACGGTAATCCCTATCCATAGGATTACGGAACTTGTAATTTTCACCTAGCTGCCTAACGACATAATCACGCCAATCATTACACTCATCATTCGAGCAATTATTAATAGGACCTGCTAGATAAATTACCAGTTCATCCATTGTTTTTCTCCTTCAGCCAATCTCGATACTCCTTTATTGCTTGGTTGGTTGGAACATCTTGTACTGAAGACATTGCTGGCCTTACATTCTCACATGGAATAATGTCCCAGAATTGACCGATTGGATTCCACACAACAAATCTGATTTTATCATTCACAACTTCTGTGTGATAGATACCTGTAATATAGGGGATTTCTCTCCCATACTCTTGATTTGGAACGTAACCATGAACAATTATTGCTGACATAAATTTCCTCCTTGTTGCCTTTTCTATCACTGAATGAAGAATGTTGTCACAAAATAAAAGGAGCACCTATGACAAAGGTGCTCCTCACTTTTTTTAACAGGCCATTCTAATGAAGGCCATTGGACGCATAAATGCGCCTCATTAATTTAAAACCTCGCATTCAGTCCCCAGCCATGTGCTGCTGGATCATCCTCGAACGCTACGAACGACTATTTATCCTCATAGAGACTTTCATATCTTACGTCACTTGGAAGTTTTACTTTATAACCCTTAATTATTCTACAAACCAAGGCATGACGCTGAATGTCGGCCATACCCAAGTGGGCAACTGCAATTTCATTTTCTTCAGCAAACCGAAGAACAGCATCTTCTAGACCACTGCGTTTACTATTGCGGTCGATGTCGCTTTGCTCAAGGTCACCAGTGGCAACCAACTTGGAGTACTTGCCAAGACGAGTTAATAACATCTTAAATTGTTCAGTAGAGGCGTTTTGAGCTTCATCAATAATTATAAAAGAATTTTCCAAACTCATACCACGCATATAGGCGAGTGGAATAATTTCAATAATACCCATGTTAACCAATCGCTCGGTTTCTACTTTTCCAAAAATCTTTTCCATAGAATCATAAAGAGGACGAAGATAGGGGAATATCTTCTCTTGCTCATTTCCTGGTAGCGCTCCTAATTTCTCTCCTGCCGCCTCAATTGCTGGACGTGTGAGAACTATCTTACTATATTTTCCTTCTATCAATGCTTTAACAGCCGACACTACCGCAAGGAAGGTCTTGCCCGTACCTGCTGGGCCAATCACCAATGTGATAGGATGACTTTCCATGAGTTTCAGATACTCCATCTGTCCTGGTGTTTTCGGCTCAAATCTACTTAGTGCATCTTTATTAACCTTTGTTCTTGCTGGATGCTTTGATTGCACTTCTCGAACTTCCCGAGCTTCATTTCTGGATCTTCTTTGACTCATAGTAATTTTGTCCTCCTAGTTGGGGAAACAAAAAGACTCCCGCGGACTTAATCCGTTGGAGTCTTTGTAATGAGCGAAATTGTGAACATGTATTATTTATACTATATTATCTCATACTTGTCAGGACTAATAAACACACCATCGTCAATCATTTTACCTGTAGAGGTGTCAATATTTGATGGAACCTGTAACGTCTTTGGGAATGGTCCACATCCTGAAGCTTTGAAGAGTTTGTTGGAATTCTTATAACGGGCTGTATAGTTCCAACAAATTGGAATATCGTTTTCAAAGGCACCGATGTCATAAGCACCAGCCTGAGGGCGAGCTGTGCCGATTATGTCAACCGTGACTCCTTGACCCGATAGATTGGCTCCATTGTTTATGAGCTTATTACCAGCAGATACTGTTAGGTGTAGATTTTCAGAGCCAGGAGTTACATTTAAGAAAGTGGCAGTGGAATAGGGAATACTACGCAGGTTAGCTGTTACTGCTTCTGCATTATAGGTAGCATCGTTGGTACCTTTTGTTACATATGATGGGGCCGAATAACAATCAGAACCATCAATGTGGTAAATGTAGTTATTTTGAGAGGTACAAGATCCAGCCCAACCACCGACCATCCAATAGCCACCGTGTCCTAAACCAATAATAGTGCAATTATACACA
>Ga0315273_10004298_pt1 | contig 17439 bp, 12 predicted proteins | sample YL17G02_0_MG_FD_205753 | JGI IMG/M metagenome (GOLD analysis project Ga0315273, IMG submission 205753) | Sediment microbial communities from Yellowstone Lake, YNP, Wyoming, USA - YL17G02_0 | ecosystem: Environmental > Aquatic > Freshwater > Lake > Sediment | place: USA: Wyoming | collected...
CCTCTGGCCGGCCCGGGCACGAGAGTCGCCGTCAGACGCACGGATCCCGACATTGGGACGCCGGCCGGTTCGCGGCGGTGCACCCGGGTGCGCGGTCGTGCGTTCCACACAGGGATCGGCCGCGGGCGGAAGCGGCGGCCGGGGAGCGAGCCGCAGGCGGCCGCCCAGTCTCCCCCGGCCCTGGAAGACCACTTGCCCGCCCGCGGACGGCCGCGGCTGCCCACGCGGATCGAACATCCGATCGGTTTGATCAGCGCGCCGTATACTCGCGGTCCCGTGGCCCGCCGATCTGCTCCGTCCACCGGTCCCGCCGCGACCGCGCCCGCCGAGGACCCGCTCGCGCGGTTTGCGCTCCCCGTCGCGGCGTGGTTCCGCGACGCCTTCGCGGCACCCACCCGTGCCCAGGTCGACGGCTGGGCGGCGATCGCCGGCGGCGGCCACGTCCTCCTGCACGCCCCGACGGGGAGCGGCAAGACGCTGGCGGCCTTCCTGTGGGGCCTGGACCGCCTGGTCCGTTCGCCGGCGCCGCCCCGCGCTGTGGCCGCAGGGGCCTCGGTGCGGATCCTCTACGTCAGCCCCCTCAAGGCCCTGACCTACGACGTGGAACGGAACCTGCGGGCCCCACTGGCCGGGATCGCACTGGCCGGGAAGCGCCTCGGGACGCCGGTGCGGCCACTCTCCATCGCCTCGCGCACGGGCGACACGCCGTCGGAGGAGCGGCGGGCGCTGGCGAAGAGCCCGCCCGAGATCCTGATCACGACCCCCGAGTCGCTCTACCTCCTGCTGACCTCCGGGGCCCGCGACAGCCTGCGCGGCGTGGAGGCGGTCATCGTCGACGAGGTGCACGCCGTCGCCGGCTCGAAGCGCGGCGCGCACCTGGCGCTCTCGCTCGAGCGGCTGGAGCACCTGCGCGGCCCGGACGCGCCGCCGCTCCAGCGGATCGGCCTCTCGGCCACCCAGCGACCGCTCGAGACGATCGGGCGGTTCCTCGCCGGCGCCGGGCCGGATCGGGCCGTGACGATCGTCGACGCCGGGGCGAAGAAGCGCCTCGACCTCCGGGTCATCGTTCCGGTGGAGGACATGAGCCGCCTCGGCGAGGCGCTGCCCCTCGACGAGCAGCCCGGCGGCCCCGTTGCCAGGGGCGAGATGCGGGTCAGCATCTGGCCGGCGATCCATCCCCGGATCCTGGAGCTCATCAGGAGCCACCGCAGCACGCTGGTCTTCTGCAACAGCCGGCGCCTCGCGGAGCGCCTCGCCCAGCGCCTCAACGAGCTGGCGGGCGAAGACCTGGTGCGGGCCCACCACGGGTCGATCGCCCGCGAGCAGCGGGTCGCCATCGAGGAGGCGCTCAAGGAGGGCCGGCTCCCGGCGCTCGTCGCGACGAGCTCACTGGAGCTGGGGATCGACATGGGCGCCATCGACCTGGTGATCCAGGTCGGGTCGCCCACCTCGGTCGCCCGCGGACTCCAGCGGATCGGCCGCGCCGGGCACCAGGTCGACGAGGTGAGCAGCGGCGTCATCTTCCCGAAGTACCGTGGCGACCTCCTGGAGTGCGCGGTCGTCGCGGAGCGGATGCGCGAGGGGGCCATCGAGGCGACGGCGATCCCTCGCACGCCGCTCGACGTCCTGGCCCAGCAGATCGTGGCCATGACGGTCATGGATCGCTGGTCCGTGACGGACCTGCACGCCGTCGTCGCCCGGGCCATGCCGTTCGAGACGATCACCCGCGAGGCGCTCGAGGGCGTCCTCGCCATGCTGGCCGGCGCCTACCCGTCCGACGAGTTCGCCGAGCTCAAGCCGCGCCTCGCCTGGGACCGGGTGGCCGACACGCTCGAGGGTCGTCGCGACGCGCGGGTTGTCGCGGTCACGTCGGGCGGCACGATCCCCGATCGCGGCCTCTACGGCGTCTTCGTGGCCGGCGAGGCCGGGACGCCCGGCCGGCGGGTGGGCGAGCTGGACGAGGAGATGGTCTACGAGCTGCGCGCCGGGATGCACGGCGACGTCATCGTGCTGGGGGCCAGCAGCTGGCGGGTGGCCGAGATCACCCCGGACCGCGTCATCGTGGAGCCCGCCCCGGGCCAGCCGGGCAAGCTCCCGTTCTGGAAGGGCGACGCGGTCGGGCGGCCGATCGAGCTGGGCCGCGCGATGGGGGCGTTCGTACGAGAGGTGGAGGGCGACCTCGCGCGCGGGGCGAAGGGTCGCGCGACGGCGCTGGCCCGGCTCGCCGAGCGCCATCACCTCGACGCGCTGGCGGCCGAGAACCTGGTCGCCTATCTCGAGGACGAGCGCAAGGCGGCGGGCGCCCTGCCGACCGACCGCCGGGTCGTGGTGGAGCGGTTCCGCGACGAGCTGGGCGACTGGCGGCTGGTCCTGCTCACGCCGTTCGGCGGTCGCGTCCACGCCCCCTGGGCGATGGCGATCGAGGCCCGCCTGCGCGAGCGCCTGGGCGCGGAGGTGGCCAGCATCTGGTCCGACGACGGGATCGCGATCCGCCTGCCCGACGGGGACCTCGAGGGAGTGGAGGACGACCTGTTCCCCGGGGCCGATGGGGTGGAGGACCTGGTCGTGGCTGCCCTCGGCGCGACCGCTCTCTTCGCCGCACGCTTCCGGGAGAACGCCGCCCGGGCCCTCCTCCTGCCGCGCCGCCGCCCCGGCACCCGGACGCCGCTCTGGCAGCAGCGCCAGCGGGCGGCGAACCTTCTCGCGGTCGCGAGCCGCCACGGGAGCTTCCCGATCCTCGTCGAGACGTACCGCGAGTGCATCGCCGACGTCTTCGACCTTCCGGCCCTGCGCGATGTGCTGCGCGGCGTGGAGCGGCGCGAGGTGGCGGTCCACCGGGTCGAGACTCCGCGGGCGACGCCGTTCGCCTCGTCGCTCCTCTTCGACTACGTCGCCGCCTACATGTACGAGGGCGACGCCCCCCTCGCCGAGCGGCGGGCCCAGGCACTCGCCCTCGACCGCGACCTCCTCCGCGAGCTGCTCGGCCAGGAGGAGCTGCGCGAGCTGCTGGATCCAGCCGCGCTCGAGGAGACGGAGCTCGAGCGGCAGGCCCTGGTCGACGACCGCAGGGCCGGGTCGCTGGACCAGGTGGCGGACCTCCTGCGCCGCATCGGGGACCTGGCCGCCGACGAGGTCGCCGTGCGCACCCGGGGCGGGCCCGCGGCCGCCGGGGAGTGGCTGGAGACGCTCGCGGCGACCCGCCGCGCGGTCGTCGTCCGGATCGGCGGCGCGGCGCGCTGGATCGCCGTGGAGGACGCGGGACGGTACCGCGACGCGACGGGCGCCCAGCCGCCGCCGGGGACGCCCGCCGCCTTCCTCGGCGAGACGCACGACGCCCTGGGCGGGCTCCTCGCCCGCTGGGCGCGGACCCACGCGCCGTTCCTGGCGGCCGAGCCGGCGCGCCGCTGGGCGCTCCCCGTCGGGATCGTCGAGGAGGCGCTCGCCCGGCTCGTGCAGGCGGGAGCGCTCCTGAGCGGGGAGTTCCGGCCGGGCGGCGCCGAGCGCGAATGGTGCGACCCGGACGTGCTGCGGCTGCTGCGCCGCCGCTCGCTGGCGCGGCTGCGTCGCGAGGTGGAGCCGGTGGAGAGGTCGGCGCTGGCCCGGTTCCTGCCGACCTGGCAGGGGGTGGCCGCTGCGCCGGTTCGGCGCACCTTCGGGGCCGACGTCGCGCCGCCGCTGCGCGGCCAGGCCGCGTTGGAGCGCCTCGCCGAGGTGGTCGACCAGCTGGCCGGGGTTCCCATCCCGGCGTCGGTCCTCGAGCGCGACGTCCTCCCGGCCCGGGTCCCGGGCTACCAGCCGCGCCTCCTCGACGAGCTCGGTGCCCTGGGCGAGGTCGCCTGGGTCGGCTGCGGGCCGCTCGGTCGCGACGACGGGCGCCTCGCGCTCTTCCGGCCGGGTCGGGGCGACCTCCTGCGGGCGGCGCTCGTGGCGGCCCAGCGCGCGGATGGGGAGCGGCCGGAGGGGCCGCGCCACGCGGCGATTCGAGACTGGCTGGCCCGGCGCGGTGCGTCGTTCTACCGGGAGCTGTTCGGGGCTGCCGGCGGCGGCCCGGACCGCGAGGTCCTCGACGCCCTGTGGGACCTCGTCTGGGCCGGCGAGGTCACGAACGACACCTTCGCCCCGCTGCGGGCACTGCGCTGGAAGCGCCCGGGCGGCGACCGGCGACCGCGGCCGGGTCGCCTCGCGACGCTGGGGCCGCCGGAGGCCGCCGGCCGCTGGTCGCGGGTGGAGGGCCGGGAGATGCCCGGGACGGCGGGGGCCACGGAGAGCCTCCATGCGCTGGCGCTGGCCCTCCTCGACCGTCACGGCGTTCTGACCCGCGAGGCGGTCATGGGCGAGAACGTGGAGGGTGGCTTCGCCGCCGTCTACCCGGTCCTGCGCGCGCTGGAGGAGGCCGGCCGCATCCGGCGTGGCTACTTCGTCGACGGTCTCGGCGCCGCCCAGTTCGCCCTGGCCGGCGCGATCGACCGCCTCCGCGCGGCGCGCGAGCCGGACGCCGAGCGGCCGCGGGTCGACCTCCTCGCGGCTGCCGACCCCGCCCAGCCCTACGGCTCCGCGCTGCCGTGGCCGCGCCGCGGCGACGACGACCGGCGTCCGTTCCAGCGCGCCGCCGGCGCCTACGTGGCGCTCGTGGACGGATCGGCGGTCCTCTACGTGGAGCGGGGCGGCAAGGGGCTGGCGACGTTCCCGGCAGCCGACGATCCGGAACGGGCGGGCCTCGCCCTCGCGGCACTCGGCGGGCTGCTCGGCGACGGGCGGCTCCGCGAGCTGGTCCTCTCTCGCGTCGACGGCGCGGCCCTCGGCCCGGAGCATCCGTGGCGGGCACGGCTCGTCGAGGCTGGATTCGTGCCCGCCTACCGGGGCATGGCCCTGCGACCGGCGAGCCGTCTCGGCCTCGCGGTGGCTCCGGCCAGCCGCTTCTGAGCAGCCGATGCCCGACGGCGACAGGCTCGTGGACATCCGCTGCGGCCGCGAGGGCGACCGCTGGCTGTGCCTCGTTCGCGTCCGTGAGGGCGCGTTCGCGACGGAGCATCGGGTGACCGTGGCCGCGGCCGATCTCGTCCGGCTGGACCCGACCGCCGCCGACCCGGAGCGCCTGGTGCGCGCCGCGTTCGCCTTCCTGCTCGAGCGCGAGCCTGCGTCGTCGATCCTGCGGTCGTTCGACCTGCCCGTGATCGGGCGCTACTTCCCGGGCTGGGAGACCGACGTCCGCGCCCGGCTCGCCGGGTAGGCTGCGCGCGGTCTCGGGAGGCTCGGCGCGCCGTCCGGCCGGCTGCGGTGCCCCGGTATCATCGCGGTCATGTGCGAGCTGCTGGCGGTCCGGTCCGACGAGCCGTTCGAGCTGGCGGAGGTCTGGCCGCTGGCCGAGGGGCTGGAGCGCTACGGCCTGGCCGGCTACGCCTGGGGTGCCGCCTGGGTCCGTCCCGATGGGTCCCTCGACGCGTACCGGGCCACGACCGCGTTCCGGGACGACCCCCGCCGGGCCGAGATCGGGCGGACGGAGACGACGGCCGCGCTCGTCCACCTGCGGCGGCCGTCCCGCTTCTCCTGGCTCGGGATGGCCGACACGCAGCCCTTCCTCGAGGGCGCCGGGCGCTTCGCCTTCGGCCACAACGGCGAGCTGGCCCACCACCGCCGGTTCCGCGACGCCTACCGGGCCGCCGGTCGGATCCACGGCCGGGCCGACTCGGAGGTCGGGATGCGCTGGCTGGAGGATGCGTGGGCTCTCGCGCGGCCGGCGGAGGACCTCCTCGCGGCCCTCCACGAGGCGATGGGCGGCTCGGCGAACCTCGCGGTCCTGGAGCCCTGGGGCCGGGCCACGTTCCACGCCGGCAACGGCGAGAACCCGGTCTTCGGTTTCCGCCTGGGCGGGCTGCAACTCCTTTCCACCGGCGTCTACTCGCTCGACCGGTCGCTCTTCCGGCTCGTCGCCCCCGGTGCGCGGGACCGGCGCCTCGTCGCGCCGGGGCGCTGCGCGAGCCTCTGAGGGCACCGGCCGCGCGGAAGCAGATCCGATTCCCCGTGCACGGACCGGCCCCGGCCGGGTGGCCGCAGCGTCTATGTCGGCGTGAGCCCGAAGGCACGCCGGAAGCGGGTCACCAGCCCGCGGGGCCGCCGCACGTCGACGAGCCAGGCGCGCCCCCAGCCGACCCAGGTAGACGCCCGGAGGTAGCGGAGCGGATCCGGGTCCCGCCAGAGCCACGGGACGAGGCACCACAGGAAGACCAGGTAGTCGAGGCGGGCCGGGCGTGGAAGGGCGAAGAGAACCTGCAGTTGGACGAGCGTGGCGTCGAGCGTGAGCAGCGACAGGACGCCCGCGATCGCGAGGAACACCACGCCCCAGGCCCGGCCGCGCGCGGCCAGCAGCGGCAGGAACACGAGGGGAAGCCACTTGAGCGCCGTCGCCACGGCCCACAGGAAGCCGGCAGTCCGCGGCGTGCTGAACTGGGCGGCCCAGATCATGAAGACGAGGAGGAGGTTGATGTTCCCGGTGTCCAGGTTGGCGGTGAAGGGGAAGAAGAGGAAGAGGACCGTGATCCCGGTCGCCAGCGGGCGAAGCCGGTAGGCCCACCCGATCGTCCACAGCAGGAGGACGACGTTTGCCGCCCGCCAGGTGAACCAGGCGACGTCCCACGGGAGGAGAGCCCAGGGCACGAACCCGGGGAGGAGCCACGGCGCGTAGACGTAGGGCATGAACGGCCCGACCGGGTGGTACGGGTCGCCGGCGTTGAGCCAGATCCGGACGGCCGCCCAGTAGGCGCGCGCGTCGGCGCCGGCCAGCTCCCCGCGGGCGAAGAGCGAGGCGATCCCGAGCCCGCCGGCGACCCCGAGCATCAGGATGGCGGCGACGTGATGGGGCTGCCGGAGGCGGGTCACCTCGCGCCGCAGTGCACGCCGCAGGACGCCGGCGTGCGCCCGCGGGGCCGAGGAGTCCTGGACCGCCGCCGAATGGGACATGGCCGGCCGAGTATCGCACGGGCGCTCCGGGCGCCGGTATACTCCGCGGACCCATGCGTACCGGCCATCTGATCGTGATCGGCGGCGCGGAGGACAAGATCCGCGACCGGGTCATCCTCAGCCGGTTCGTCGCGCTTGCCGGCGGCAGCGAGGCGCGGATCGCCGTCGTGGCGACCGCCTCGTCGTTCGCGGCCGAGGTGGGAGAGCGATACCGGGAGGTCTTTACCGATCTCGGTGCGGCGCGGGTGGACCCCATCCTGGCCCAGGACCGCCCGGCGGCCAACGACGACACCCTCGCCGCTCTCGTCGACGGGGCGACCGGCGTCTTCCTGACCGGTGGGAACCAGCTCCGCCTCTCCTCGACGATCGGCGGCACGCGGCTCTCTGGGGCCATCGAGGAGCGGTATCACGCGGGCGCGGTCGTGGCCGGCACGAGCGCGGGCGCCTCCGCCCTCTCGACTCACATGATCGCGTTCGGCGCCTCGGGGCTGACACCGAAGCAGCGGATGGCCCAGATCAGCGCCGGCCTGGGACTTCTCCCCGGCGTGATCATCGACCAGCACTTCCAGCAGCGGAACCGCCTCGGCCGGCTCCTCGCCCTCGTGGCCCAGAACCCGAGCCTGCTCGGGATCGGCATCGACGAGGACACCGCGGGGGTGGTCACGCCCGACCACGTCTTCGAGGTGATCGGCCGTGGGAGCGTGACCATCGTGGACGGGACGGCCGCCGAGACCGACGCCTGGGAGGTGTCCGGCCACCGGCCGCTCATGATCAGCAACGTCGTGATGCACTCGCTGCCCGCGGGATACCGGTTCGACCTCCGGCGTCGCGTCAGGATCGCGACTCCGGCGCTCCGGTCGCTCGCGGCCGGCGAAGCGGCCTCCGAGTAGTCGGCGGGCGATCGACCCGGCGCAGCGCGACGAAGGGAGAGGGAACCGTGGCCCGGACCAGCCGCAGGCGGGACGCGCAGGAGGCGGCGGCCGCGCCCCCCCCGGGGCAGACCGGCGGCGAGCGGGCCCGGCCCACGCTCCGAATCATCGAGAGCCGCGTCCTTCGCGGCCCCAACTACTGGTCGCCGAAGCCCGTGATCCGGATGCTCGTGGACCTCGGGGACCTCGAACGCTGGCCGTCGAACCAGATCCCGCACTTCGCCGACGCCCTCGTCGGGATGATGCCGACGCTCGACGACCATGCCTGCTCGCTCGGCCGGCGCGGGGGGTTCGTGAGTCGGCTCCGCGACGGGACGTGGCTGGGCCACGTCGCCGAGCACGTGGCGCTGGAGCTCCAGAACCTTGCCGGGACCGAGGCCCGCCACGGCAAGACCCGCTCGGCAGGCGCCGAAGGGCGCTACCACGTCATCTTCGAATACCGCGAGGAACACGTGGGCCTGGAGGCCGGCCGGATGGCCGTCCGCCTTGTCAACCACCTCGTCGACCCCGACGACCCCGAGTTCTCGTTCGACCTCGAGGCCGAGATGGACGGCCTCATCCGGCTCGCCGAGCGGCTCGCCTTCGGGCCGTCGACCCAGGCCCTCGTCGACGAGGCGATCGCCCGCGACATCCCGGTCCTGCGCCTCGACCGCTACTCCCTGGTCCAGCTGGGGCAGGGGGTTCACCAGCAGCGGATCCGGGCGACGATGACGAGCAAGACCTCGGGCATCGCCGTCGACATCGCGTCGGACAAGAGCCTCACGAACCAGCTCCTCTCGGCGGCCGGCCTCCCCGTGCCGCGGGCAGAGGTCGTCGAGACCGACGACGAGGCGGTCGCGGCGGCCGAGCGCCTGGGCTACCCGGTGGTGGTCAAGCCGCTCGACGGCAACCACGGGCGCGGGGTCGGGCTCAACCTGCGCGACGCCGACGCAGTGCGCGGCCACTTTCCGGAGGCGAAGCGCCAGAGCCGGGGCGGCGACGTGGTCGTGGAGTCGTTCATCAACGGCCACGACTACCGCGTCCTCATCGTCGGCGGCAAGCTGGCGGCGGTGGCCCAGCGGGTCCCCGCCTCGGTGACCGGCGACGGCGAGCACAGCATCCGCCAGCTCGTCGAGATCGCCAACGGCGACCCCCGGCGCGGGATCGGCCACGAGAAGGTCCTGACCCGGATCACGATGGACGCCGCGGCCGAGGCGATCGTCGCCGAGCAGGGCTTCGGCCTCGACGACGTTGCCCCGGCGGGCACGTGGGTCAAGCTGGCCCTCACCGGCAACCTCTCGACCGGCGGGACGTCGATCGACCGGACCATGGAGGCCCACCCGGACAACGTCGAGATCGCCGAGACGGCGGCCATGGTCGTCGGCCTCGACATCGCCGGGATCGACTTCATCTGCCCCGACATCACCGAGCCCGTCCGCGAGACCGGCGGCGGGATCGTGGAGGTCAACGCGGCGCCGGGCTTCCGGATGCACACCCACCCGACCGAGGGCGAGCCGCAGTACGTGGCGAAGCCGGTCCTCGACCTCCTCTTCCCGCCGGGCGCCCCGTCACGGATCCCGATCGTGGCCGTCACCGGCACGAACGGCAAGACGACCACGGTGCGCATGATCGCCCACGTCTTCAAGCTGATGGGCCGGCGCGTCGGGATGACCTCGACCGACGGCATCGTCATCGACGGCCGCCTCACCAAGAAGGGCGACATGTCGGGCCCGAAGTCGGCCCAGATGGTCCTCCAGAACCCGACCGTCGACATGGCCGTCTTCGAGGTGGCTCGCGGCGGGATCGTCCGGGAGGGCCTGGGCTACGACCGCAACGACGTGGCGGTGGTCACGAACGTCACCGGCGATCACCTCGGCGTAGCCGGGATCGACACGATCCGCCAGCTGGCGTCGGTCAAGAGCGTGCTGGTGGACGCCGTGCCCAAGACGGGGACCGCCGTCCTCAACGCCGACGACCCGCTCGTCGCGCGCATGGCCCGCGGGGCCGGGGGCCGGGTCGTCTACTTCAGCATGGCGACCGAGAAGGGGAGCGAGGGCTGGGACCGGGTGGACGGCCACTGCGGGCGGGGCGGCGCCGCCTTCGTGATCCAGCCGGGCCCGGAGGGCGAGATGATGGTCCTCCGCCTCGGCCCCCGCACGATGCCGGTGGTCTACACGCACCTCATCCCGGCGACGTTCGGCGGCAAGGCCCGCATGAACGTGGCCAACGCCCTCGCGGCCGCGGCCGCGGCGTGGTCTGCCGGCGCCCACCTCCACGACATCCGGCAGGGCCTGCGGACGTTCACCACATCCTTCTTCCAGGCACCCGGCCGGCTCAACCTCGTGGAGCAGGGTGGGATCCGCTTCATCATCGACTACAGCCACAACGTCGACGGGATGCGCCAGCTGGCCGACTTCGTGCGGCGGATGGTCGAGCCGACGCCGACCAAGGGCGGCGCACCGGCCCACCGCGGGCGGGCGATCGGGGTGATCGGGATCCCGGGCGATCGGCGCAACGCAGACCAGCACGACTACGGGTACCTCGCCGCCGGGGCGTTCGACGAGATCTACGTTCGCGAGGATCGCAAGCTGCGCGGCCGCGCGCCCGGCGAATCGGCGGAGAACGTCGTGGCCGGGATCCGGGCCGCCCGGGCCAAGGGCGCGGCGCTCACGACAAAGGTCGACAAGATCCTCGACGAGACGGCGGCCGTGCGGGCCGCGATCCGGCGGGCGGCGCCGGGGGACCTCGTGGTCTGCTGCGTGGACGACGCGGTGGGCGTCTACAAGCTCGCCAACGAGCTCCTCGGCGTGCCCGGCGGCGCCACGGCCATCAGCGACCCGGGCGAGCTCGACGCCCCGGCCGGGTAACGGCGCGGCGACCGGCGCTGCGAGGTGACGGCGTGGCGCGGCGGCGGCGCGGCGTCGTGGCGCCGGGCGGCGGTGCGGCGTTGTAGCGCGCGATTCGGGCCCGCGCCGTGGCTCGAGACCCGCCTGCGTGTCGCACCATCAATCCAGTGATTACCGGGCGTGGTCGATCGCGATCAAGGGCGGTGCCGGGACCATGCCTGGCCGGTGCGGAGCCCGGATGTGCCCTTCAGCCGGCCTGACACGGGCACTTGAGTTCACGGATAGGCTCGCCGGGCCCCTCGGCGAGCCTGATCGAGGCCCGCCGGACCATCGCGCGAGGCAAACCCGGTTCGCTAATCGTGCGGTTGATGCGCCGACACGGCCGGTTGGGTGCCGACGCCCCCGTTCGTGGCGGCCGCCCCGCCCGCCGGCGCAGCGCAGTGGCGCGGCCCGACCGCGCGCCGCGCCCGACCGTCCTACCCGCGGTGTGGGCGCGACGTGAGCCGGGGGACCAGCGCGCGGAGCTCCGCCGGCGTGTCGACCGGCCGGGCGCCGAGGTCGGCGAGGAGGCGGAAGATGTCGTCGCGCTCGGCGTGGCACATCAGGGCGATCACCGCGGGCTGGTCGGGTCGGCCGTTGGCGTCGGGTCCGCCGGCAAGGACCAGCTCAACGCGCAGGGCCTCCACCTCCGTCTCGTAGACGGGGACCGCCGCCGGGTCGAGCGCGCCCGGGCGACCGGCCGCGGCGACCTCGGCCGCGCCCTCGGCGATCCCGGCCCGCAGCACGTCGATCATCTCGCGGCGATCCCGGCCGCGCAGGTAGCCCGGCGTCTCCTTGATGACGACCCGCTGGGTCCGCCGCGCCGCGATGCGCCCGATTCCCCGGATCGTGTCGTCGGGCCGGTCGCCGGCGGTCCCGACGATGATGGTCACCGGCCAGGTCCGGGCCGCGCCCCCCGCGGCGATGCCGTCGGTCACGTCGAGCAGTGCGTCCAGCCCCGCCTCGTTGTGGGCGAAGTCGACGATCACCACCCGGTTCCCGTGCCGGAAGATGTTGAGGCGGCCGGGCGATCGATCCGCCGAAGGCCGGAAGTCGCGCAGGCCGTCCGCGACCTGCTCGAGGGTCGCTCCCAGCGCCCGGGCGCCGCCGGCCGCGGCCAGCGCGTTCGCCACGTTGTGGCGGGCGAGCCCGCTCAACGTCACCGGGACGTCGTCGACGGCGACGATCGGCCGGGTCTCGCCGGCCTCGACCTCGACCAGCGTCCCGCGCCGCACGAGGTAGGCCCGACCGCCACCCTCGACGTGCGCCCGCAGGGCCGGCGGCGGCTGGGCCCCCGGCGAGAAGAAGGCGACGCGTGCGGTGACGAGGCCCGCGACGGCGGCCACGTGCGGGTCGTCGGCGTTGAGCACCACCCAGCCCTCGGGCTTCGTGATCCGGCAGATCGTGGCCTTCGCCGCCGTCAGCTCCTGGAGCGTGTGGATCCCCTGCAGGTCGAGGTGGTCGGAGCTGACGTTCGTCAGGACGCTCGCCTCGTTGCTCTCGTAGCCGACACCGCGCAGGAGGATCCCGCCGCGGGCCGTCTCCAGCACCGCCACGTCGACGTCGCCGCGACCAAGGATCGCCGCCGCCCCGCCGGGGCCCGTCCAGTCGCCCGGCTCCACCATCCGCCCTTCGACGACGATCCCGTCCGACGTCGTGAGGCCGACCCGGCGTCCGGCGCGGCCCAGGACGTGGGCGATCATCCGGGCGACCGTGCTCTTGCCGTTCGTGCCCGAGATGGAGACGACCGGGATGTGGCGATCGACGTCCCGGATCATGGTCGGGCCCTGGGCGGTGGCCCCCGAGATCCGCCAGGCGGCGGCCACCACGTCGGGGTGGTCGGAGTGGACGCCCTCGGGGTCGAGGCGCTCCGCGCCGGCAAGCTGCCAGGCGGCCTCCGCAAGGGTCCGGGCCCGCTCGGCGCCGCGCCACGGAAACGAGACGATCCAGTGGCCGGGATCCGCCCCGCGATGGACGTGGACCTCGGTGGACGGTCCCTTCCCGGCCTCGACGCGCAGCCGCCCGCACCAGCCGGCCAGGCGGGCGACCTCCGCCGGGCGGCGGCTCGGCGGGACGTTCGCCCACAGGCGCGCCGCGACTCCCTCGGCCGCGTCGCGCTCGCCGTGCCAGGCTTCTTCGGCGCCCACGGCAACTTCGACCTTCACCGCCGGTTCGAGGCGGTAGAGGTTCGGCCCTTCCAGGAGGCGGATCTCGACGAGGCGCACGGTGCGCGGAGGATACCGAACGCCGGACTGCTCGCGCGGGGACGGCGGCCCCCCGGGGATCCGCGGGCCGACGGTCGCCGATAGACTGACTGCCAATGCCGACCTCGTCGACCGACCACCTCACCCCTGCCGAGCTGGCTGCCCTCCGCGCGGGCATCGAGGCCGCCGAGCCGGCCTTCCTCGCCGACCTCGAGCGCCTCGTCAACCTGGACTGCGGGAGCTACACCCGCAAGGGCGTGAACGAGGTGGCCACCTGGACGGCGGCCTTCCTGGAGCGCCTCGGCGGCGAGGTGGCCCGCCACCCCGACCCGGGCGGCGTCCTGGGCGACACCGTGGAGGCGGTCTTCCGCGGTGCGCCGGGCGGCCCGCGCGCGCTGCTCATCGGCCACACGGACACGGTGTTCCCGGAGGGGACGGCCGCCGCGCGTCCGTTCGCCATCCGCGACGGCATCGCGAAAGGCCCCGGCGTCACCGACATGAAGTCGGGCCTGCTCACCCTCCTGTACGGCCTGGAGGCCGCCCTTGCGGCCGGCCCGCTCCCCTTCGAGCGCCTGACCGTCATCGCCAACCCCGACGAGGAGATCGGCTCGCCGTCCTCGACTCTCCACATCGAACGAGTCGCCCGCGCCAGCGACGTCGCGTTCAGCCTGGAGTGCGCCCGGGCGAACGGCGACATCGTCTCCTCGCGCAAGGGGACCGGCGACTACGTGATCACCATGAACGGCCGGGCGGCGCACGCCGGCGTGGAGCCGGAGAAAGGTCGCAGCGCGATCCTTGCCGCCGCCCACATCGTGATCGGCCTCCACGGGCTCAACGGGCGCTGGCCGGGCGTCACCTGCAACGTCGGGGTGATCGAGGGCGGCATCCGTCCCAACGTGGTGGCCGAGCGGACGGTCCTCCAGGTCGACCTGCGGGCGGCCGACCGGACCTCGATGGAGGCGGCCGACGCGGCCATCCGGGCGCTGGCGGCGGGCCCGGCCGTCCCGGACGTGACGATCGAGGTGGAGCTGCGCCATCGGCACTGGCCGATGGAGAAGCTGCCGCGCTCCGCTCGGCTGGTCGAGCTGACCCAGGGGCTGGCGGTCGGCCTCGGCTTCGACGTGCGCGACGCGGCGACCGGCGGGGCCTCCGACGCGAACACGACGGCGGGACTGGGCGTCCCGTCGCTCGACGGCCTGGGCCCGATCGGCGGCATGGACCACTCGCCGCAGGAATGGCTGGACGTCTCCAGCATCGTGCCCCGAACGACGCTCTTCGCCGCGCTGCTGCTGGCGACGGGACGCGATCCCGAGGTGCGGTCGTGGCGGGCGGGCGCCCCAGAGTGAGCGACGCCGAGGGGGTGATCCGGGCGCGGGTCGGCCCCGACGGGCGGACGCGCATCTCGTCGGGCGGGCCCTGGGAGGAGCGCTACGGCTACGCCCGGGCGCTCGTGGCGGGCGACGCCTGCTTCGTGTCCGGCACGACCGACGCCGGCCCCGACGGCCGAGCCCGCCATTCCGGGGCCGGCGAGCAGGCCGCCGCGATCTTCGTGGTGATCCGGGAGGCGCTCGGGGCGGCCGGCTTCGCCGTCGGCGACGTCGTCCGGACCCGGATGTACGTCGTGAACGAGTCCGACATCCCCGCCGTGGCGGAGGAGCACGGGCGGTGGTTCCGCGAGATCCGGCCGGCGGCAACGCTGGTCCTCGTGCGGGGCCTGATCGATCCGACGCTGCTCGTCGAGATCGAGGCCGAGGCGCGCCGTCCGTAGCGGGAGTCCCGCCCGGGGCTGAGCGGCGGCGCGCGCTACGCGACCCCGGCCGCCCGCAGCCCGGCGACGAGGGCGACCGCGACGAGCAGTCCGAGGGCCAGGTTGCGGCGCCAGGCGACGATCCCGGCGCAGGCCAGGACGGCGGCCGCCTCCCAGCCCACGTCGAGGGCGGGCCGCCCGTCGGGGCCCACCACGACGAGCACCTCCACCGCGGCGATCGCGCCGAGGACCGCGGGGCCGACGAGGCGCAGGTACTCGCGGGCGAGCGGCGGCAGGCGCTCGAAGCGCGGCACCAGGAGCGGGATCGCCCGGGACGGGTAGGTCACGGCGAACATGAGGACGGCGAGGCCGACCAGCTCCACGCTCACGGCAGCATCCCGTCCTCGCTCCGGTCGGGCCGGGCGAAGGCGTCCGGGTCGGCGGGCAGCTCGTCGGGCTCCGGGACGTTCCGGTCGCGGCGGGGGACGGCGAGCCCGACGGCCGGGCCCAGCAGCCCGCCCACGACCACGCCGACCCGGGGATCGACCGCCAGGCCGGCGGCGAGGGCGATGACCACGCCGGCGCCGAGGGCCACGGCCCCACGGCGACCCGTGACCAGGCCGACGGACAGGCCGGCCATCGCGGCCGGGAAGACGATGTCGAGGCCGAGCAGCCGCGGGTCGGGCACGGCCTGGGCGCCGAGGTATCCCGCCATCGTCGCCAGGTTCCAGGGGACGAAGACTCCGCCGATCGCGGCGAGCCAGTAGCCGCGCCGGTCCGCGAACCCGAGCCGCCGGAAGTGGACGAGCGAGAGCGCGAACGCCTCGTCGGTGAGGACGTGCGCCATCAGCGCCCGCTCGGGGCGCGGGCGCGCGCGCAGCCACGGGGCAAGGGCCGCCGCGTAGAGGGCGTGCCGTGCGTTGACGAGGCCCGTGAGGAGGACGATGGCCGGCCAGCCGAAGCCCGCCGCCACCATGCCGACCGCGGCGAACTGCGACGCCCCGGCGAAGACGATCACCGAGAAGGCGGCGGCCTCGACGACGGAGAAGCCGGCCCCGCGAGCGGTCAGACCGAAGACGAGGCCGAACCCCGCGGCCGAGACGACGATCCCGGTCATGTCGAGGAGGAGGCGGCGGCGGGCCTCGCGAAGTCGGCCGGCCGCGACCGGGATGACGGCGGGACCAGGCGTCAGCGGAGGGCCGTCTTGCCGCAGCGGTCGCAGAGGGCGACCACCGCGTGCTTCTCCCGGGCGTAGCCGGCCACGTGGAGGGTCCCCCCGCAGCCGGCGTGGTGATAGGTCCACCAGCGCTCGCCCTCGTCGAGCGGTGTCGACTCGGCGGCCAGCGCGGCCCCCAGGCCCTCGTGGGCGGCGAGGATCGCGTCGACGGCTGCGGCACGCTCGGCCTCGGTCTCGGAGGAGTAGGGGTAGGCCTGGGAGATGTTCGAGGTCACGCGGTCCTCCGGCGAGCCCGGGTGCGGGCGGCTCCCGACGGCGGCGAGTATGGCACGGGGCGGCGCCCCGGCGACGGTCGCGGGCGGGCGCCACCCGGCGTCGCCGGCCGTCAGATCGGCGGATCGCCGAGGGCGCGGCGCCAGGCCGCCTCGAGCGTTGCGACCGTCGCTGGCGACAGGTGACTGCGCAGGGCCCCGGCGCAGGCCATGTTCCAGATGGCGACGACTGCGCGCCGCGGATTCCACGGCGCCAGCGCGTCCTCGATGAGCCCGATCGAGGCGTCCTGGAGACGGCGAGTCTGGCTGGGCGGGAAGAAGACCTGCGAGAAGGACGCGAGGCCCGTTGGCTTCGCGGCGAGCCGCGTTCCGAAGCGCTCCACGTCGACATCCGTGAGCCCGCCGGCGAGGGCGGCCAGGACCGCGGCAAAGAGGTCCTGCATCTCCCGGTCCTCGTCGTCCCGGAGGCGCGGCCCCTCCCACCAGGCGTACAGGAACCCCTTGTCCGCGCGCCGGTGCGCCTTCTCGACGATCAGCGAACCGACGGCGGCGTCGAGGGCGTGCAGGTCGTCGACGGTGACGGCGCGGACCCGCCGCAACAGGGCCGCCCGGGGCCCGGCGTAGAGGAAGGGCGGGCGCTCCGTCACCGGCTGGGACCCATCGTGCGCCGCCCGCTCACCACGTGGCGGCGAGCCCGAGGGAGCGCGGGTCGGTCGCCGCCGCGAGGGTGCCATCGCGCGCGGGCCCGCCCGCGACGAGCTCGATGGCGTGGGCATGGCCCAGCGCGCCGTCGAACGGAGCCCGGACGTCGAGGCGGTGGCCCATGAGCTCCAGCCCCTCGAGCAGCCCGGACCGGAAGCGCGGCTCGATCTGCACGACCTCGGGCGGGGCGAAATGGGCCGGCGGAACCGGGGACCAGCGCGGGGCGGCGACGGCCGTCGCCACGTCGACCGCGCCGTCCACCAGGGCCGAGACGACCTGGGCGTAGATCGCGGGCTGGGCGTCGCCGCCCATGCTCCCATGGACGACCCACGGGCGCCCGTCCCGGAAGAGCATCCCGGGGACCAGGGTGTGAAGGGTCCGCTTGCCCGGGGCGAGCACGTTCGGGTGGTCCGGGTCCAGGCTGAAGTAGCTCCCGCGGTTCTGGTACGCGATTCCCGTCGCGGGGTCCACGACGCCACTCCCGAAGCCGGCGTAGTTCGATTCGATGAGGCTCACCGCGTTGCCGTCGGTGTCCACGACCCCGAGCCAGATCGTGCCCCCGCCCATCGGCGCCCGGGAGGGCGGCG